>Ga0181555_1000713_pt1 | contig 31786 bp, 37 predicted proteins | sample 011ome_15_FD_145601 | JGI IMG/M metagenome (GOLD analysis project Ga0181555, IMG submission 145601) | Coastal salt marsh microbial communities from the Groves Creek Marsh, Skidaway Island, Georgia - 011504AT metaG (spades assembly) | ecosystem: Environmental > Aquatic > Marine > Intertidal zone...
TAAGTCTTGACCATGTAACATTTAGGGCCGCAACTTGCTCATAAAAGGTATCTACTAGTTCTTCAACATTTGGATCTTTCATTTTCTTCTCCAGTTATTGGGGGAGGCATTACACCTCCCCTTTTAACATTAGGCCTTTTTCTTAGGTGCCCGCTTTTTAGCAGGAGCCTTTTTAGGCGCCGGTTTAATTACAACAGGTGATGTTGTATTAGGATCTGTTGGAGTGTCATCTCCTACAGTAGAGTCCAATTGGTTTTGGATGTATTTCAAAAGAATACCATAAGCAGGAAGGAACACAATAAGTCCTACCACAATCTTAGTAAGTGTATTATTTTGAGCAACAATATCCCAATTAGCACCAATCCAAGTTAGTTTGCCTTCTGCGTCAGTTGCGCCGGCAAATGCCACATAGAAGAAAGTATATGTGTCAATAATGTTGGCCGCAATAGTTGAAATTGCTGGAGCCGCCCACCATGCTTGTGTGTAACGCTCTCTGATATGCTGGAATACATATACATCAAGCATTGTACCAACAGCATAAGCAGTACCACTGGCAAAACCTACTCTATAGGCATGTTCATCACCTAGTGCTAGTAGCACAAGTACTGATGCGATAATAGCAGGAATAACAGCCATTGCCACAACGGCTCTACCTGCCTCTTTACCAACCATACGAACTGTAAGGTCAGTTGCTACCACTACGATCGGAAACGTAAATGCAGCCGCCGCAAGTGGAAACTCGCCAAACAATGGCAAGTCGGCACCCGGAAATAAATTAAACCGGATTGTTACCAAGTAATTACTTACTGCAATTACAAGGGTGTGTAGGATTACTAGTTTAGTAACTAGAGCTCTATCTACACCTTCTAGTAGTTTTGAGAACATTGTCTCCTCCTTATTCATGTCCCTTCATACTCATACAAATGTTATAAAACTCTTGTTTGAGATGAGGGTCTGTTTCAAAAGCACCACGCATAATTGCGGTAGTCATATCGCTTTCATGTTCTTTAACACCACGATGTGTCATACAGTGATGCTCTGCTTTAACTACAACCGCTACGTTTGGAGTTTTAGCATACTTTACTAACTCTTCCGCAATCTGTGTAGTCATCTCTTCCTGAATTTGTGGCCTTTCGGCAATGTGATGAATTATACGATTAAATTTACTTAATCCAATAACTTCATCTTCAGGAAATATCCCTACCCATGCTTTACCCACAATGTTTTGAAAGTGGTGAGCACAAGTACTACGGATACTGATAGGGCCTGTAGCATACAGGCTCTTATATCCCATATTTGGGAAACTTGTTACCTTGGGAGTTGGTACATAACGCCCGCCAAATGTTTCGTTTACAAACATCTTGGCTACACGTTTTGCCGTCTCCTGTGTGTTATGATCATTTTCTGTGTCAATAACTAGAGCACGAAGTACACGTTCCATTTCTTTCTCAACTTCAGCCTGAAGTTTTGGAAGTTCTCTTGGCTCAATAAATTCACTGATGTTATCGTTACAATTAAATTTTGCGCCTGCGTCTACAATGCGCTGTCTAATTTTATCACTGGTTTTCATGTGTCAGTCACCTATCCCTAATAGTTTGTTATACATAATATCAGCATTAAGATAATCTCTAATAAGAATCTCTTGTTGCTGTTTAACAGCATCAGCATAACTATCAAAGTTATCTAACTTATCAGTTATGAATGCTTTTACCTTTTCCTTGTTCGCTTCATAAGCCTTATAGGAAGTTGTCCACTCACTTGGATATTTGAACTCTGGCAGATACATTTCACTGTAACTACACCTGTCAGGTACGATAGGAATGGCGCCAGTAAGCACTGCCTCCATTACACTAATACCCAAGTTTTCGTGTAAAGCACAACTAAAAATTGCCTTACTTTGACCCATTGTAGCATAATAACTGCTTTTGTCAAGATTCATTTTTTGTGTAATAATCATGTCAAAGTCATTGTTTAGGTCTTCAGCAATTTCAGGTTGCTTGTCTGCGTTGTAACGATGTGGCCACATAACACTACGATCTTTAGTAGTATTCTGATATTGTGTTAGTTGATCAACAATAAGTTCATGTGGTTGCCCGCTACGGATTGCCTTGTAATCAAAATTATGATCCATTTTGAGATTGCTCTGGAAAATTTTGATATGGTTATTGCTAGCATAGTAGTTATAGTCACTAGCATAGTACCAACTTTTTTCTGCCGCCCAAGGCCAGGGTTTACTCATTTTGTATCCAAGAATGTCACTTGGATCATATGCGCCGGCATGCCAAATACTGTGTATTTCCACAGGAATACCCAGCAAGTCACTCATGTATTTGATGGGAGTAATAATAAAGTTCCAGGCATCAGTTACTAAAAACTTATCGCCTGATTTAATTTTACCATTGCTGAACAGTTTACTTACTTCCACTGCCTGGCTTGCTTTGTAAACATTAGTAGCACCAAAGTCTAGAAAGGCACCTTCAGTTCTCTGTTCTGGAGCAAAATCTTCTCCGTCGATTGTAACTACTGTGTAATCAAGATTGTGTTCAGCAATTTTACGTTCCAGCATGACTGGAATATTTTCATACCATTGCTTGGTGTATCTTTGATCAATAGGTTCGATAGGGATAATATAAATTGTATTCATTAATCTCGTCTCTCAATATCGTCTTCAGTTAATTGTTCTCCCATCCAAACCTCAATAACATTGGCGGCTGTATCGCCTACATTATATGCTTTATGCCAGGTAAACACAGGAATGTCAATACTATCACCACTGTGATATGTTTTGCTTTCTTTGTCACCGTTTGGATATTCTAAATCCATTCTGATACTACCATGAACAACATGCCAGTGTTCACTACGCTCAAAATGTCGTTGATCGCTCAATGCTTTACCAGCATCAAACTCTAACTCTTTAACTTGCCAACGCCCGTTTTTGTCCAGTACTGTATATCTTCCCCAAGCACGTTCAGTTGTGGGTTTATCCCACTGCTTGAGTATCCAACTACTGCTATTCTTTTTGTCTTCCCCACCGACTCCAAACACAAATTTTACTTTGGGGTTGCCATCGTATACTTCCATTTCAGGAGTGGTTGTGTTTGTTCTATCGCCACCATTGGCAAAGATGATTTTGTCGTTAGGAGATGTTGTTGACATTGTTTTAAAAATAGCACCGCAAGCACTATCGTCAGTATCGTCAAAACTGATAACTTTGTCAACACAACTGAGTTCGTCAATGATACTAATGCGTTCTTGAAAAGGCATGAAAGGCTGACCCTTTTTACGAGTCAGCCAATCATCACTGTTCAATCCAACCCATAGTTCGTCACCCAGTAACTTTGCCGCTTTGAAATAAGCAACATGTCCACTGTGTAGCGGATCAAATCCGCCTGTAACTAAAACTATAGTGCGATCCATTAGGCGGCTTCCGCTCTGTCACGAAAATGAACTAACCGTCCAACATGGATCTTTAGTTTCTTAGGACTACGATCCTTTTGAATACGAATAACAATATCAAAAGTTACTGCGTTATCCTTATCAGTAGCAGTAATTTCATACTCGCGAATCCTATGGGCGTTCCTGAGATCACCAAGGAAAGCATTGAATAGTCGAACTACTTCGTTCGTACTGTTTTGGTTATACATATAGCCATCATATGGCTCGATAATTTTTAGGAGATCGTACTTGATATCCTGAAGTGTGTAAATGCCGCCAATAAAAACTGACATAATTTTATTCCTCTATTGGATTAAAAGTTAATGTGGCACCGTTCTCGTTATCCTCTGCCACTGTAATTGTAATTGAACGGTTAGGATACTTTGCGTGAATGACTTGTGCTAGTTCTTCAGCAATCATTTCACATGATCTATGGTTAAGTTCCAGAGTCTTTTCAGCATATAGTTTTTCTAGCCAACGTTTGAACTGAATAAATTCAATGTCTCTATCATCATGGAACACATCAATTGCTACACGAAAGTGAAAAATGTGTCTGTGTGCTACGCCTAAAAAGGACACATCATATTCATCACCAGTAGCCAGCGCAGGATCATCCTTCGCGGCTGGGTACAAGTGAATGCCTTCTTTCTGGAATGTTACCCAGATTTGGCGTTGTGCTACTTCAAGCATTATTTGTCCTCAGTTTGTGTTCTTAAAAGTTTAAGAATTTCCCAAAGTTTCCAGTCAATTGCTTCAGCATATTTCATCAGTTGCTCTTTTTCTTCTGCTGAAAAAGTTCCGCTTCCGGTGGTTGCTGGTGCTTCGACTGATGATTCAGTATCCTCTGCCACAGTTGTTACCTCGTCATCAATTAGTCTTACCTTTTTTACCATTGTATTACTCCTTAGTAAGTTTTGTTATTTCTTCAGAAATGGTTTCAATTTCTCGTTTAATGGCCAACTTTTCCTTTTTCAGTTGATTAATGTCTAAATCATCTTCATATGCTTTATACATTATTTTTATCTGACTGTCAAGTTCTTTGTGCTTATTTTCCAGTTGTGTTTTGTGTGCTTCCAGTTTTTTAACACTTGCCATTAAATACCTCCTTAATTAAGTGCTTCGAGAAACGCTTCTGCCTCCTCGGCTTGATCATCTGTAAATTCACCATCAAAATCATTCTCTGGCTCCTCTACTTCAAATAAGTTGTTAAACGACGCATTGCTTGATTTAATACTCTTTGATCCATTAAAGTTAGCCAACATTTGTTCTGCGTCATCTAACATTGTGTATGGAGTCTCGCTTTTAAACAGTTCATCAATAAAGTTTACTAGATACAATACGTTTCTTGGAACCCATGCGTCGAACTGATCCTCTTTACTACCATTTTTAACTCTACGCCACTGACGATAGTCAGGTTGATAAAGTTTAGTGGCACTATCTGTTAGTGCGTTAGCACGTTGTACACTTTCAATATGTTGGTAGACATTGTGCGCCATTAACAAGAAGTAGGATAAACTATCCCAACTTGTTTTACCTTCTTTGCCAATCTTGTTGACCATACCAGGAGCATACCAACAAATATCTCCCATTGTAAGCCTATCAGCAATAGGACTACTCCAGGGGAATGGCAAATTAGTTTGTGAAAGTTTTTTACTATCAACAGCACTGTCCATCACATAACCAAAACGATCGTTTCGGTGTACATGTTGTGTGTACATCTGTCCTTTGGCTGTCGCAATAAACGGACTAGCACAGTCAAACGTTACTTCCATATTTGGATTTACATGCTCACGCAACGCACGTTTGATAGCAGTATAGGCTACACTCCACTCAAGTCTACTAATACCCAAGTAGTGTAGCAAGTCTCGTTTACCTTGTTCAAGTTGCTTATCATCACGCATCTTGATTAGTGTACGCAACACAATGTTAATGTCGTTTTTAGTGCTACCACCAAAAGCAAATCCATCTAGGTCATGTTGCTTCATATTCTCGTACCAGTACTCAGCCTCGTTCCAGTTACGCCCTTGCATAACATTTAGATACTTTGTCTGATGCTTACGATTTTTAATAAACCACCGTACATTAAAGTCGGTATAATCCAAACACTCATTAAAGTTACTGATACCAGTTCGTTCTCTGAATGTAGGTTCTGCCGCCAGTGTAGGAATATCAAGTATCATACTGTAATCAGCGGTGTGTTCTAACCAGTTGAGAATTGTATGTCTCAAACTGTCATCAGTTTTAAAGTTTTTCCAGTCACACTGGATAACACCTTTAATAATCTGAAAACCACCACTATCACCAAGCACAAAACTGGTGTTTCGGTCTCTGCCTTGTACCATGTTATCATGTACAAGAGCTTTGTTTGTATCTAACTGAGCATGGCCAGCACTATACAAACTCCATTTGTAATTGTAGTATGCGTCTGGTTTTAGGAAGTCACAGCCGTCTAGACCATCTTCAAATCCAGCAGGAATACGTTCAGGAGGAAAAAAGGCATCGCCCTGTTCTCTGTATTTGCTGATTGTACGATCGTAAAAACTGCTGATGCTTGGTAAAAATACCGCATAGTCTCTATTACGTTCTGTTAAGTTAATTTTATTAGCCAAGGTTTACACCGTCATTGCTGGGAGGATATAATCATATTTACCAAGTCCAGTATCAATACTGATCTGCAAAGCACCTCGCTTTGAAATCTGCATCACACACTGTCCTGACATACCAAGTTTAAGAATTGCCAATACTTGTCCCAATGGCCAAGCATAGCCTTCGTTAAGTTCACCTTCTACATTTGTAGCAAATGTTCGCTTACCTGTAAATGATCCGTCAGCGGCACCTACTGTAACAATAAGATTACCGTTGTCTGTCTTAACAGTAAAGTTAGGCTCAATGCCACCATAAATGCCAGCAATAGCCTGTAGTTCTGCTACTTTTGCCTTTGTAGGTTCAAATGTAACGTCCCATTCAGTACCTTTAAACTTTACAGTTTGTAGGTTTTGCTCAATAATCTCTTTACTCATAAAACGATATTGATCTGTGTTATTATCTTTATCTTTAAATAACAAATGATCCGGTGTGCTTACACCATTACGTTCGCGAGCTACAACTTCTACAGTTGCATCATCTTCTTTGTAGTTTGCTAGGCTCGTTACACCTGCTAGAAAACCAAGATTACCTAATCCAAATTCACCCTTAAATTCAGGCAATGCATTATGTAATGTTGCTTTAACAATGACTGTTCTTTCAGTATCCATTGCGTCCAGTGAAGTTTCGTTGTCTGAACCTGTAATTTTTACAGCATTAATAAATCCAAGACCTGCTGTCATCTTAACGATATCTTGAATTACATCTTTAGTTGCACTCATGTAGAGTCTCCTTATGTTTCGAGTTATATATAACTATATGATAATATTTAGAAAATGTCAAGCATTTTTTTGCTCAAATGAGTTTAAAATGGCCGTTTTATTTGAATTGTTCGGCAAATGGGTCAAACTCTGTACCACATTTCTGAGAGCAAATACCTAACTTACCCTCTTTAATGCTTTCTAACTTCCAACTACGTTTGATGTTATCCATGATACCACTCTCAAAAACGCCTGGAAGTCCCATATACTTTGCATTGATAGCGTCCTTGCCTCCTGCCCTATCAATAAAGTCCCAAATTTGTTCTGCTCTATAATCTTCATGCCACCACTTATACATGCGGCCGGCTGTCCAACAGCAAGGGAGAACTATACCTTCTGCTGTTACAAAGATACTCATGTCTTTAAGTATCTTGCAATCTATTTTTGCTTTATTGTAGTATTCCATCATACTACCATAAGTCTTTTCAATCTCTTTCTCTTTAGCGAGTGCTAGGTTTTGATGCTCTAACTTTTTAGGTTTCGCAAGTGTAACAGTTTGCTCACCTTTTCGATTTTGTGCTTGGTGTGTTTCCTTGCCTGTATTCTTCATACTACTAAAAAAGCGGCCAGTTTTCTTTTTAATAAACTTTTCACATCCCCATTCTTTAGCAAGTTGTTCAGCACGTTCTACATCACATTCACTATGTTCAAAAATAAGATAATCCCAACGAGCTCTGCCCCCAGCACCAATAAATGCTTTCATACTACGCTCTACATGTTCCCAGACAACACCTTGTCTGTACAAGTGGTTTGTGTTTTCTAGTCCGTCTACTGAAAAGATGACTGCACCCATTCGTCCAAATATTTTAGCAAGTTCCTGCCACCACTCTTCTTTTTGTGCGCCAGCATTTGTATTCATGCTCAACCACATATTGGGATTATGTTCTCTGAAGTAACGAAAGATTTCCAATGTATCTTTTGCACTGATAGGATCACCTAAATTGCCACACATATACATTGTGTTTAGTTGTGCAATAAAATCAGGCGGAAAGATTGTTTTACAATCTTCAAGACTTAATTCTTGTAAGTTATCTCTAATGTGCATATTAACTGCACCACCATTTTCATTACGATCACACATTGGACATGCAGCATTACAACGTTGTGTAACTTCCAAGTGAACTGTTTTAATATCTTCTACTTTATACATTAGTAAATCCCATCAAAAATAAAGTAATCGACAACAAAGGTAATCTCTGCTCCGATAAAAACTGCTAGGTAGTAATTTTTTAGCCAATCCCAGAGTTGTTTAATAAGCCACCAAGCGGCTATAACTCGTAAAGTATATTGTACATCTGCGTAGATTAAGTCGGTTATTCCCGGCAATTCCTGCGCTGAAAAAAGATATGCAAACAATCCGTTATCATAAGCAAAACTTACTTGGGCAGCAATTAGTACAGCCAAGTAATAGTTCATGTAACGGTTAAAGAACTTTACAATATGTGCCGTTACTACTAACCTATATGCTACATAGGTTGCGTTAACAAGTAATAATTCAATCATCTAATACAAAAGTCACGTCAACACCAGGACCAATTTCACTGGGCATACCACCATGTTCCATAACATAATGTTTAATTACTGCCTTATACCATAACAGACTATTATGTCTAGCAACATTATTAAACTTGAAGATACTATTATTATCTGCTGGCATTGTACTAACTACCCTTGCCGCCTCTCGCTGTAACTGTCTAGTAGTAAGCTCGTCTAAAAACATATCGAACTCATCCATTGTCATTTCTACTTCATCATTACTCATACTGTTTGCCCTAGTGTATTTTTAATACCTTTAAGTTTTACCATCATTGCTTTAGCACTATCTTTAAACTCTAATTGTATGCATTGATGACCATCTTTGTTATAAAAAACTTCTCCCAGATCCCAATCAATTCCATAGTATACACCCATGCTTGTGATCTGACTGCTTATATTAGCGATGGCATCATATGTAGCAAATGATCCTTCCATAATCCTAGTAAAGTCCATAGTTTCATATACTATGACTTCAGGATCCATTATTTTACACCAATTAACATAAAACGTTTATATAAAACAGTATCTAGTGTTCCCTTATAATATAATTTACTCATTGGATATTTTTTATAAGCCGCATTTTCATCTTTACAACAATTAGAATGCTGTGGATTATCAAAATAATCGTTTGTATGTAAGCAAACAAGTGTTCCTTCGGGTAAGTTTTCAAACCAAGTGTTATCCATATGTTCACAACTAGTATTGATTACTAAGTTTGTTTCTACACTAGTTACACCAAAGTCTTTGGTTGCCTCATCTACATCCAGATTAAACTGTTTTATCTTTGCTTGATTATCTTTAGTCCATTTGTTAACCATTTCACCACGTTTAACAGGATCAATAATTCTGCATATGTTATTATCCCATGAGATATCATTTACATTACCTAAAAGTGGTACAAATCTTTCACTTGCTGTTTCTTCCGGATATAACCGTTTGCTAGGATCTACGCATCTTGCATCTACATCTACACTGTAAATTTTATCAATATTAAAGTTTTGAAATAGGAAATGTGCTACGAAGTTATACCAGCCTCCATAGAAAACTACATTTCCTAATTCCCCTTCAGGTATAATTTTTTTGAGTTCATCCACGAGCCATAATTTACTCTTAACTTGCCCGCGGCTTAGAAAATCTCCAATATCAGGCATATCTGCGGCAATAACACCATCATCACTCCAGTAATGAATAAACTGTACAAGTGATACTAGTAGTGGATCTTCCTTCATATATTTTCGTAATAAAGTTGCAACTAGTTGTGGCTTTAAATCTACATCTAGATGCTCTTTTAAAAGTACATTCATCCAACTTTTTACATGAACTGGATCACTGTTATGACGCTGACATAACTCAATGATAACATCACGTTTGCGATACCAGTTATCTTGATAAAGTGCCTTATAGATGTCTTTCCATCTCTCATTTTGTTTTTCACCGTGAATCTCTTCAAAATTTCGGGTAAAATATTCGTCTAACCCATTCATCCAGTGATATTCACTTGTAAATTCAGAGTGCTTCATTAAACTGTTTCCTTAACCACTCCCAATCATTAATTTTGCGGAGTGCTTCTTTATTATCTTTATAATGCGTTCCAAAGTCTCGACCCTGTTCTGCACCTAATATTGCATATTCACCAAATGGTCTGTTTTCGCCTCGTGTACACCATACTTCCAAGCGATAGGCATCATCTACTTGTTTTTTGTGATCAATTATACCACTTGATAATTTTGTACATTCACGAAATGCACTACGCCAAGTATTAAATGGATCAGTATTAAATGCAGTGGTATTTGCAATTTCAAACAATGGTTTGAATTTTGCTCCAATACTTGTAGTCATATCTACTTTAAATTCTTCACAGGCTAGAAGTTGTTTTTTCGGAAATAACTTTACTGCGCCATATCCATACAATAGATCATTGATAGGATTATGACTTCGATATGTAAAAACGCATTCTGTTTCTGGGACACCAGGATAGGCTTCTTTGCGTTTATCTGGAATGAAACGAAACTCAAAATTTTCTTTTAATTGTGCATCTGCATCACAAACATAAAAATAGTTAGTTCTACTTTCTTCTGCACATGCCTTGTGTGCATTAAGAAGTCCTTCAATCCCATCAATACGTTTAGCGTGTGGTGCTTTTTTAAGAAGTAATTCAAAATTTTCGTCTGCTTCTGGCTCACCAAATGTAAGCATAAAAACGTCTAGCATGTAGGAGATTACCTTATAAATAGTTATAGTATTATTTATTATACGGAAAATCCGAGTATATGTCAACCTTTTCTTCTAAAAATTTAGAAGCCCTCCATAGTTTTTACGATTGGATGCACACCACAGGTCGTGCAAGAATTGTTAAATTTCAATCTGATGGATGGACTTTAAAAAGTTTATTTGATCACGATACAAAATTACCTATCGGTGATATTAATAAGAACGTATCTGATATAATTAATCGTTTCTATTATTTATCTGATCAAGATCGTGAATTATTTTTAAATAGCGATCCGACAATGTGGAATGAGAACAATCCAGAAATTTATAATTGCTATAGATTATTTAAGTTATGGTGGTTAACTGAAGATATAGACAAAAATGGTATTCAAGCACCTTTGCAAATATATCTTACTGGTAGAAATTATCTAAGCCATCCCGGTGGTGATAAAAAATATAGTGTTACATACTTGAAAGAGCGTGATCCGATACCATGTTTCTATATATGGTATCCTGAAATGGATCATACTCCGTGGCATTGGACTATCCCATATGAGGAGGTAAATACCCCTGAAGAATTTGCATCTATGTTTCCTATGATATCTCATGATACATTTAAGTTGATGAATGTTAATATTACTATTACTTCTAAATCATGGGATTGTGAGGGCATAACACATTTAGAACCATGGACAAAGGGGTTATGGCTAACTTGTAAAAAACATGGTAAAATAGTTAACGATAAATTTAAATTAGAAATACCTACATTAACATATACAGACGCTATACATAGATTAGGTATGTTTGAAAATATAGAAGAATTTAAATCATTTAAATTTGTTAATGATGATAAGTTTTTGCTAGGAAACTATAAGTTTTTAAAAAGAAATGGATATTGGCTGCCAGCAAGGTTAGATAACTTCCCTAAAAGTATTGCTGATGAAGATTGGATTTTTAGACCAGGATGTAACATAACTGTGCAAAATACCAGATCATCTGCAAGTAGAGCGAGAAGATGGCAATGAAAATATATATTGGACATGACAGCAAACAAGCAGTTGCTACAGATGTATGTGAATTCAGCATACACAAATATACAAAATATCCGGTATATACAACACATATTGATATAAAACAACTTCGTGAATCAGGAGCATATTATAGACCTGACAGTAGTCCTGCCAGCACAGAATTTACATATACTAGATTTTTAGTTCCGTATTTAAATGACTATAAGGGTTGGGCTATGTTTGTGGATAGTGACTTTTTATTTGTTGGTGATGTCACTGATATGTGGGATGAAATAATGACAGACCCCTTTATGGATGATATGGCAGTTTATTGTGTTAGACACATGCATTATAAACCTAAAAATGAAACAAAATTTTGGGGAAATAAACAACATGATGTTCCTAGAAAAAACTGGAGTAGTCTAATGGTTTTTAATTGCAGTCATCCTAGCGTTAAGAAATTAACTCCATTAACTATTGCAAATCAATCACCACAATGGTTGCATCGTTTTGGTTGGTGTAAGGATGAAGAGATAGGACATATTAGTTATAAATGGAATTGGTTGGTTGGTGAATATAATGTTTCAGAAACACCACCTAAAGCACTACATTTCACAAATGGAGGTCCTTGGAATGATGTATGGGGGCAGGATTATGAAGAATATTGGCGTGCTACTTACTTTGAAATGACAGGAAATATATTTTAACTTTCTCTTACAGCCTTATGTACTTCATGGTCTAACCAATACTCATTTGCTGGTTTGATATATTTTCTATTAGCATCATCCTTTAGTATGGTATCTATTTCTGGATCCCAATGTGCGATTGGGAAATCTAATTCTATTGAAAGTTTTTCTAAATAAACACAACGATACAAATATAATAGTTCCTGACTAACAAAATTTACATCAACGCCCGCTTCTAAGAAATCCTCAACTCTATCTAAAAACAATGGGGTAGTATGAATTCCTCTGACTCGTTCTTGCTGGTACTCTAGTATATTTGCATCTCTCCCTATAATTGCTACGCTAATATAGTCTACTAAGTCATAACAAGTTTCAATAAACTCCATATAATCTGGAATATGTGGCTTTCCGTCTTTAAAGTATGGACAACTTACACTTGTTACATAATAGTCTGATTGATCCCAATCAAAATCTCTTAACAATGCTGGGTTTTGCCAGTGTTTAGCAAATGGTTCGTGATGGTGTCCTTCCCAATATGTATTGAGCAGTGTTTTCCATCCAAACACATCTTCATGTAGGGCAAATATCTTGCTGAATAGGTGATTTCCGCTACCTTGTGGACCAGTAAGGATTAATAATCGTTTCATAATAATATTTATACTTAATACTAAATACATTATATAAGCCTATGGGGGGAAATATGGCACAGCCAACAGCATTTAATTATAGAGTAAAAAGTATTGTAAAGATCATTGACGGTGATACATTTGATTGTGTATTAGATTTGGGATTTGATGTATTACTAGAAGCTCGTGTTCGAATGATGGGTATTGATACTCCTGAAAGTAGAACAAGAGATAAAGAAGAAAAAGTTTATGGCCTGCTTGCAAAGAATTGGTTAAAGAAACACATAGACAAAGATATCATTATTACTACACATGTTAATAACGAAAAAGGAAAGTTTGGAAGAATTTTAGGCACTGTTTGGAAAGACGGTGTAAACATTAACGAACAAATGATTGCTGAAGGACATGCTGTCTCATATCACGGACAAAACAAGGACGACGTACAAGCAGCACATATGTCTAATAGGCAATTATTACAAGAAAGAGGTTTAGTTTAATTTTAAGAGGGGGGAAAAATGGAATTCTTAAAATTAGTAGGCGAAGTTGGATTTCCTATTGCATCAGCCATTGCGGCTGGGTATTTTGTTTTTCTAACAGTTAAATTTATTCTTCAAGGGGTAAACGGAAGTGTTAACGGTTTGAAAAACATAATTGGCGCACTGGATAATCGTGTTCAAACTATGAACAACGACCTAGTTAAAATTGACGCACTATTAAGTTATGTAATAGGCGTAAGACCAAACGTTGACCGCATAGCGGCAAACGAAGGCAAAGAAGATGCAAGACGTGATTAAAAACTTTAAAAAGGAAACAAAATGATTTACGAAAACATGAACGCACTAGTAGCAGAATTTTTAGATAGAGCAACAAATAAACAATGCGGCAAATATAAATTACCAGAGCATACTTGTAGAACTTGGACTCATGACAAAGGTAAAAAATACCATTACCACAATTCAGGAGTATATCCAGATCAATCTACACTGTATTTTTTCGATGATAATTACAACCATGTGTATCAGGATTATTTCGACAATAATATGACTGTAACATGGACGGAAAACGCAGGCGGATTCAGTAATTATCCACAACCAATCACATTAGATGAAAATGTTCATCAGCAACACTATACATACGAAGCCGTAGTAGATTCGTCAAGCACTACATCAAACAGCGTATCATACACTAACTCAGTAACAGTAGGCGTGAAGGTCAAAGTCGGCACTGACGATTTGTCTGTAGAAGGTAGTACTGAGATCACTCATTCACAAACCAATGAACATAGCCAGTCGGATACAACCGGGCAATCCAGTAAAGGAATCTACACTTTTCATTGGGACGAAAGTCCAGAGGTATATCCAGAAGGTTTTGAATTGTGGTGGGGAGTAAATAATTACCAACTCAAAACCAATCCAGCCGTAGAACTTGTGACAACATACACTGTTGATGCAACAAACGGATTTAAATTTGCTATTAATTGTGGTTACAAGAGAGACGGAAGCGGAACACATCACACAACGCTGTTTGTAACGCTGAAGCCTTCAGATCTAGGTTATACTAGTAATGAATTTAAAGTTAAAGTGCCAACAATCTATAAAGTTGATTACCGAGATTCGTTCCCAACAATTATAAAGAAACCAATTAGGCAATAAGGAGTAGACTATGATTAAACACTTTAAAGATATAGTAATATTAATGATCACATCAGGAGTATTAATATTATTAGGAGTCATCATTATTGGTGATTATATAGTAGCACTAGAAGAAAACAGACCAGTTGATGAAAGTGTTATTACACTTATGAAAATGAGTGTTACTGGACTGATAGGTGTCATTGGCGGATACATTGGAGGCAGTAGGTAAAATGATTTGGATTGATTATACAATTGAACAAGCAGGACCTAATTTTAAAATAAAAGGGGACTGGGAAGGCGAAGTTATGGGCGTAGCTCAAGATGGAAGTGAAAAAGAAAACCATCTATATAAACCGGGAGATCGTTTTATTGTAAACGAACATGGTTGGTTAGTAAAGGTAAAAGACGATGCCAACAAGTGATCTAGTACAAGCAATTAACCAATATGGTTTTCCAATCATAGCGGCAATGGGTTTAGGTTATTTTGTTTACTATGTTTGGCAATGGGCGACAAAAGAAATTAAACCAGTATTAGGAGAAGCAATGTCAACGCTTATTAAGCTCGTTGACCGTGTACGCATGTTGGACAACGACATGATACGCCTTAATACAAAATTAGCAATGGTTTTGGAATACAAAGGTGAAATTAAAAAAGTAGCAGAATCAAAAGAACTAGATGATCTAGACGAACTGCTAGAAAAATATAAAAGTCACAGTGGGGAATTTAACTCCACAGGGAAAAAAGATGAAAGCAAATAAATGGGGTTTGTGGTGGGATAGTCTTCCAGCACATACAAGAGAATATTTAAAAGCTCAACCAATTTGGCATACTAAAGATTTATGCTTCTTTGGTGCTATAACATTCGTTATTGGTTTTATTTTCGGGGTTTTAATTTCTCTCTAAAAGAATTTAATTTATCACTTGCTGATATAACGGGCTGTGGTGGTATGATATCTTCTTTAGTTTTATCGTAAGGCCACCATCCGTTTTGTCTACGCATATTATCTATGCGTTTTTTTATATCGGCAACTCTTTGTTCAATTGGATCATTTTGATGTTGCGACATAAATGCCATCCCATTCAGTTACTTTACGTTTTTGTAAATCTATTGTGCGATCTCTCATAATTTTGTAGTATTCAGTTAACTGATCTGGACATGTATCTATTAACATATCCAGTTTTTCTATGGCTTGTTTCCAATAACCATTTTTATATAAATTTAAAAACTTAGTGTGTTCAATATCGTTATACTTGTTTTCTTCACCCATCAGAATAGTAAAAATACGCACAGGTTCTGTTTTACCTTTAACTGCAATTAAGTCAAGTTCAACATATATAAAATCAGTACTTTCATCAACACTATCTTCACCGACTAAAAAGGCCAACCCGTAGGCTTTACTTTGTCCTTCCAGTCTTGCGGCGAGATTAACGGCGTCTCCGAGAACAGAGTAGTCGAAACGTTGACTGCTACCCATGTTCCCAACAACAACACTGCCTGTATTGATACCAATACCAATACGAAGCGGAAGAAGTCCTTCATGCTCTAACTCCTTATTGAGTTCGTCTAGGCGTTCGAGCATTTGAACCGCGGTTAATGTTGCCAGGTGTTTCTGTTCAGGAACGTCTAATGGCGCATTCCAAAACGCCATCAATGCATCACCAATGTATTTGTCTATCGTACCATCGTTACTCATCACAATATCAGTCATTGGTGTCATGTATCTGTTTATAAGTTTTGTTAACCCTTGTGGGTCTGTTTTATACTGTTCACTAATAGGTGTAAAGCCACGTATGTCTGTAAACATAATAGTAAGTTCACGAGTGTCTCCACCAAGTTTTAACAGTTCAGGATTCTTTTGTAATTTTTTAACCATAGCAGGTGCTAGGTAATGTTCAAACTGTTTCTTAATTTGTTGTTTAAGTTGAAACTCTTTTACAAATCTGTTAAAGGTAGCATGTAAGCCGACTAACACAAGTGCCACTATAGGCATTGTAACATCTAACAGATATAGATAGTTTTGCCACGCATATAAAGAACCATATGCTAATCCACCACCAAGTATTAGTATAGCGCCACCAACTAACCAGTATGGCGCAAAAGCAGCAATTAAAATAATAAGAATACTTACAACAGCAGTAGTGCTAAGTTCTGCTAAGTCAGCCCAAAACGGACGTTCTATTTGATCACCGTCAATCATTGTTTGTAGTGTAACGGCACTTGGTATGTAATTGTATTGTGGTCCTGTAGGACTTGCTATAAGTCCACCCAGTCCTTCGGCTGTTACGCCTATAATTACTGTTTTGCCTTGAAGTGTAAAAAACTGATCTTGATCTGCGGCACTAACTTCTGTAAACCATTTGTTCCAACGTAGCCATATCTGTCCATTAGGATCAGTGCTAACGATAGGATAACCCGGCACACGAATTTTTTCTACTCCGCCTTCATTTGCTTTTACTTGATAACTTGGTGCGCCTGTTGCTAGACGTATAACTTCAACTGCTATGCTTGGATATGTTTCTTCGCCCACTCGCATAATAAGTGGTACACGACGAACAACACCATCTATTTCAGGAGCAGTGTTTAATACACCAACACCGTCAGCGTTGTCGCCTAATAAAGGAATAGGACCTAGCATACCCGGCCATTCAAACAAGTACGGCAGTGGGTCTCCTATTTTTGCTATTCCACGTGGCACAGCATTTTTGTTTGCCTGTAGGCTTCCTGTCTGTGCTATAATGACACCGTTTCCTGCTAGTGCTTCAGCCAGTGCCATATCACCACCAAGTCTATCGTCCTCGCTGAACAGTATAGGTAAAACTATAACTCCTGCTCCTTGTTCACGCAACTTCCAGATAAGTTCTGCCAGAACGTCACGCTTCCAGGGCCACTGTCCATATTTTTCTATGGCGGCTTCGTCGATTGTTACAATACCAATATCAGGACTAACTACCCCTTCATCAGTTTGTTGTAACAAATCGAAACTTTTCAATCTTGCTGTCTGTACAATATAACTGTCATTATAGTGAACAAACAACAGAACAAGAGCTGTTATTAATGCTGTTGCCCAATGTGTAATATATTTCATATTGATATTTATCAAAAAGCAATGGAGTGATAAATAGTTATATGCGTAGATTATTAATCCTTACAGGGCCGCAAGGTAGCGGAAATCACCTATTCAGCAAAATATTTGCTCTTCATGAAGATGTGTACGGATGGAAAACACTTCTTAATACATATTGGGAAGGACACCATCACGAGCCATTTGCTAAACACTGGCAAAACCCAGTATTGTTAAGAGATTTTGATTGGGACCAATCAGACTATTATGTAACAAGTGTAAGTTGTCCATACTTTAAAGATGGCTTACCACATATTCCAGATTACATGGAGTTTATTGAAACATGTTATGACTTGGTAGATTATGTTAGCGTAGCAGTTATAGGACGTGATAGTAATATACTAGAGTACCAGCAAGAGAGAGTAAGAGGAGCTCACACCACTCCATTGTTTTTAGATAGACTGGATGACTTAATGAGTGCTGGTGTTGATGTAAACTTTGTTAGTCAGGAATTGTTATACTTGTACCGCAGTGTATATTTGGAAAAATTGTCAATGGAGATAGATTTTCCTATAGCACATTGGGATCCTGATGTTGACGAAATTTTAAAAGATGATGCCAATAGAAAATATGTTAAGCCAACACATGAATACTGGTTGGATCACGAAGTACATAAGGCAGTTAAAGAAAGTTAACTCTTTTTAGCACACTTTTCCTTACATACACTAATGTTTTCAAAGTTGTCCGTAATTTTGCGATAACCAGGTCCAGCAAGTATCTCTTCAACACTGTGGTTATATATACTCATACTTTCTAAATCTTCCGGTGTTAGTCCAGCACCTTCAATCATGCGGTTATCCTCACTTCTCATATAACAGCAAGGATAGTAGATACCGTTACTGCCTATAAACTGAGCCCAGTTTTTAACATTAATACATTGTGGATATACACTTTCAGTTTCGTATTTTTCTTCTTTCTGTTGTTGTGATTGTATTACATTATCATATTTTGCTGTATTAGTAGTTTTTAGATTCTTTTCCTCAGTAACTTTTCTAACTCTTGGATGAATTTGTATTCTTAATCTAGGAGGCTTAAGATGTTTAATGGATTCATAATATTCTTCTAGTAGATCAAGGTTTTCACTAAACTCTTCAATAGGAATAGTTTGTCCTGGTTGGGCTCGTTTAGTATGTACTAGCATAAACTGTCGCATACCCAACTCCCATGCTTTGTCATACGCAGCTTTAATATCTTTAAAACTACTGTTGTATCTAAAAACAATATACTTCCAACGTGTAAATTTACCCGCCTCATTCAGTATACGAATACCACGCTCAATACTTGGCCAGTGACCATTAACACGATACGTTGTAAAATTATCTGGCGGTCCATCAATACTAAAGACCATACCATGTAGTTTTCCTTGTACTGGATCAGGCATCGCTTGGGCTATTTTGTGCCATGTTTCTTCTTTTACATAACTGCCGTTCGTATCAAAATTAAACTCAATATCACGTTGTTTAAGTATCTCAATAATCTTATAAGCATCAGGATTATAGATGCCGTCGCCAAAACTACCACCAAAATATACTTTGGTTACAGTATCGTCAATAGCATCTATTAACTTGTCAACATCGAGATGTCCATTGTCCCATCTCTCTCTGTCTTTGACTTGTCTAACTCGTGGGCAAACAGGACAACTAAGTGTACATTTACTTGTTAGTTCTATTTCAAGTGTATTACTTCTTGGGAATTGTACCATAAGGAATTCCAGTCATTTCTTTATATTCATCTAACCACATTTGTTCATATTGTTGTCCCCATACATCGTTCCAGGGACCACCATTGGTAAAATGTAGTGCTTTAGGCGTTGCCTCTGCTACGCCATATTCTCCAACCAGCCAGTTCCAACTATAACTAATATCACCTATTTCTCGATCATGACACCAATGAAAGCGGTGTAGCCATTCAGCACTTCGGTTTGACACGGTCAGTGGTGTTAGTTTACGACAACTTGGATGATTGTTATTGAATATCATAAAACTACTCCAGTTTTTTCTAGGAAGAGCAACTTGCTCGTGTCCCCAAAATTTAACTGGTTGTTTGGGATCATAAGGTAAGTGCCTTACACAAAACACAGCATAATCATCAGCATATGGTTCGCGATTAATTCTATCAAATAAACTTGTAATATCATGTGTAAATAAAAAATCGCTATCACAAAACATACTCCAACCTTTATAGTCGTTCAAAAACGGTACTAAAAAACGAGTGTATGTAAATTCTGTGCTAGCAGGAGAAAGAGGATCTCGATAATAGGCACCACTTTCTCTTAGTTCATGCTGTTTTAAATGCTGAACGTTCAGCGTATACCTAGCATGTTTGTAAATACTGTATTCACAAACGTCACTGGCATCTTGTTGTTTACTATCCCAACCTATATAAATCTTCATTGATTCCTTCTGTGCGAGCTAATACAAGGTCTTGTATTTTCAAAGAAAAGAGCTCTGCTTTCAATATACTTCCAGTGTGTATCGTTCAAACTTTTTGGGAAGTGAAAGTATCTACTTGGATACCAAACACCATTATGGTGTACAAACTTATATTTACCCAGATAAAAATCACCGTTTTCAAATCGTATTTGTCTAAACAATTTTTTATCAGCAAACATTCCCATACGATGTACACCGTCACGATAACTTAAATGCGGTAAAGTTAAACTATAATCGCCACCGGTGATTGTTCCATACTTTTGTAACCCTTTGTGTACGCCACTGGCAAATGGTTTAAAATGATTATTGCCTCCGGTATCATATCCTTCCTGAGTAAATGTTACATCACAATATTCTAATTCAAATGTATTGTGTAGTATTTGTGGAAACATAGCACAAAACTCTTCTGGAGTTTTCACTTCTTCGTATCCCTGAGTCCATATCCAGGGTGTGTTATCCAGTTCAGGATACCAGATATAAAAGCATTTGACGTCTTCCAGTGGATTGAGAAACGTGATTACAAACTTTTTATCACTGCCTGGATGACTTGCTACATTTCTACCTGTTTGTATTAGTTGTACTGGTGCTTCTTGACCATTACGTTCTATATCCTGATCTAACCAGAAAAGTTTGTAAAATTGATAGCATAAATACAACTGTTCGTTTTCACTATTCCATTCGTTTGGCATACTCTTTTCAACAAAGTAGTCCTTTACACTGTCTGGAACTTCAGCAAAACGATCTATCATACGGCTGAGTAAACCAACCATATGTCCACAAGTGCTACTCTTGGTGTCACAATCATAGGCACTCCGTAAATGCTCACCCTGTACAGTGCAACGTAATATTTTTGCTCTGCCAGTAGTGTTCATCCAGGAATAAAATTTATTGAGGGCTTCTAGATTACTAGAAGAAATGCTTGACAAATACATTGGTTGTCCGTATAATAAATACTAATATAACTTATTTATCGTAAGGAATCTAATGCTAGACGTATTCATGCTCACATTCGGTGAGCCCGAAGCGGATGCTAATTTTGAAAAACTATTAGAAAAAGCACCGCATGCCAAACGCATTGATGGGATAGTTGGACTATTGAACGCACACAAAGCATGTGCCGAGGAAAGCAGAACCACATACTTTTATGTTTGTGATGCTGATGCCCAGATCAAAGACAATTTTCAATTTAATTTTACCCCAAGTAGACGAAAAGAAGCCTATCCTGGTGTCCCAGAAACAGAATGCGTTTTTACATATCGAAGTCATAATCCTATCAATGATCTATTGTATGGATATGGCGCAGTAAAGTTATTCCCCAAAAAGCAATTACTGGCCTGTGAGGAATTCAAAGTAGACATGACCACAAGTATTGGAGCAAAATTTGTTCCTAAATTTGAGATCAGTAATACAACAGCGTTTAACACTGATCCGTTTAACACTTGGAGAAGTGCGTTCCGTGAATGTACTAAACTAGCAAGTGGTATTATTGACAACAAAAAACAAGTTGATGATATGTACCGTTTAGAAGTATGGTGCACACGAGGGGAAAATAGACGCTATGGCGAGTACGCCATTATGGGTGCTGAACAAGGTAAAGACTTTGGCACACACTATAAGTATAATAAAGAAGCACTCCGTAAGATAAATGACTGGGCATGGTTAAAGGAACAATTTAATGAAGCACTCTGAATTTGTAGAAAAGTATCATTGGTTAAATGGACTAGATGAATACTTTAAACGTGAAACACAGGTAATAGATGGTGTAGCACAAAATGAACGTTGGGAAGTAATATTCAAAGCACTGTTTCACAACAATTGGTATAGGAAACGAGATTTAATCCTGGAACTAGTTCAGCGAGATAAAAGTGATGATGTACATGTAAAAAGTTGGTTAAATGTACTGCTCATGGATCATATTGAAGTAGATTATGATAAGCCACAACTTATTATCAGTCTACTCCGTAAGTACATGAAGGAGGACATACTACTAAGCAACATGGTAAACTTTATGAACTACTGGGTAGATGATAACGGCGAGTTTGGTGATGCTCCTGATCTAGGAGACTTCCTCAGCAGAGGACAGATAATGAGTAAACTCTGGCTTGCTGATGAACTTGAGAAAGTAATACCACGTAGTGAAAGACTGGGTAATGTAGTTTTTTATGGTGGTTGGTATAACTTTTTTGCCTACATGTTATATCACAGATGGGACGTAGACAGTATTTACAGTCTTGATATGGATAGTAAAACAATTGAACCTTGTAAAAGATTATACCCTGGTGAAGTTGAAGAACATAGATTTTTTCCTATACATACAGATGTAAATAATCTGAAATGGGAAGACAACGAGTTATTTTATCCAAAGATGAATCTCAAGAACCGTAAAACAGATCATTATCAGAGTATGGTTGATTCATGGATTGAAAAACAAGAAAAAAAGTATACAGAAAGACTACAAGAAAAAGAAGCAGAAATACGACAAGGATATACCACGCCTGAAGAAATCAGAGAAGGATTGTATGCTGATAAAGAAGATGTTTTTGCCCGGTTTAAAAAAGCGGCAGAATTAAGTAATTTTAATAAAATTGGCAAAGTAGATTTGGTTGTTAATACTAGTTGTGAACACATGAATAACCAGTGGTTTGAAGATTTACCTGACGGACAACTAGTAGTATTACATCAAAACGATTACTTTGACAACGAGCAACATGTAAACTGTTGTAGAGATCTTAACGACGTTAAGAAAAAGTATCCCATGAGCGAACTATACTATGAAGGCGAACTTGATACTTATTTGTACAATCGCTTTATGCTTATTGGTAGAAAATAATGGATCCAGAAATTATAGTCTATAATACTATGGACTTTACTAGGATTATGGAAGGATCTTTCGCTACCTATGACGCTATTGCTAATATAAGCAGTCAAATAACAGCAATGGGTGTATACTATGGTGTTGATTGGGATCTGGGCGAAGTATTTTATGATACTGATGGACAACAATGTATACAACTAGAATTCAAAGACAGCGCCACGGCAATGATGGTAAAACTTAAAGGTATAAAAAATCAGTTAGGAAATACAGTATGAGTGATGAAGAAGTAGTTATGACAATGACTGAGTTTGATATGTTTTTGGACGAACTCAGTACAAGAGAATTACAGAGAGAAGCGGCTAGAGCAATTACTACACAGCCTGCTGACAATAACAGTATTTTTAGGTTTAACAATGTTGCTAGACATAATAGTTTGCTATGGTATAAAGCAGTGATAAAAGATTATGTCATGGAACATGGTGGTATGCCCAGTGAAATTGGTCCTGGGGTTGACGTGACGTTTGTATTAGATGATTGAATTATTACTTGTTAACGCAACCTATGTAGCATATAGGTTGGTAGTAACGGCACATATTGTAAAGTTCTTTAACCGTTACATGAACTATTACTTGGCTGTACTAATTGCCGCACAGGTAAGTTTTGCTTATGACAACGGATTATTTGCTTTTTTGTTTGATGCGTCAAACATACCCAACATAAAAGACTTGTTGTGGGCAGATGTACAATATACTTTAAGAGTTATAGCCGCTTGGTGGCTTATTAAACAGCTCTGGGATTGGTTAAAAAATTACTACCTAGCAGTGTTTATTGGCGCAGAGATTACCTTTGTTGTTGATTACTTTATTTTTGATGGGATTTACTAATGTATAAAGTAGAAGATATTAAAACAGTTCACTTGGAAGTTACGCAAAGATGTAATGCCGCCTGTCCAATGTGTGATCGTAATGAGAATGGCGGTGCTGTTAATCAGCATATCAGAGGCAATCTTAAAGAGCTCAGTTTAGAAGATTGTAAACGTATATTTCCACCAGAATTTATTGGTCAACTTAACACAATGTATATGTGTGGTAACCTGGGTGATCCTATCGTTGCTGAAGATACACTGGAGATTTTTCGATACTTCAGGGAACATAACCCTAAAATGTGGTTAAGCATGAACACAAATGCTGGCGCCAGAACTACAGAATGGTGGCAAGAACTTGCCAGTATCTTTGGACGTATGGGTGCTGTTATTTTTAGTGTAGATGGACTAGAAAATACAAACCATTTGTACAGACAAGGCGTTGTGTGGGAACATGTAGAGCGTAGTATGAAGGCATTTATTGGTGCTGGTGGTAGAGCTCGTTGGGATTATATTATCTTTGAACATAGTGAAGATGATGTAGAACGTGCTGAACAACTTGCTAATGAATGGGGTTTTGAGAAGTTTATGAAAAAGAAGACTGGGCGTTTCTTTAGCAGTGCTAAAAACAAAGGCAAGGAAACGCATCAAGCACAGAACCGCAAAGGGCAAGAAACAGTAACACTTGCGAAACCCAAAAAAGCAGAGTATCAAAACTTAGCACTGCTTAAAGAAAAAGAGATTGAAAAGACTTATGGTAGTATGATGGATTACTACAATAAGGCAAAGATTGATTGTAAAATACTAAAAGACATGAGTATCTTTGTAACCGCAGAAGGGCTGGTTATGCCTTGCTGTTGGACCGCTGGACGCATGTACAAGTGGTGGCACAGCGACTATCGTGCCGAACAAGTGTGGGATTTTATTGACCGTGCTGGCGGCAAGGATGGTATCAATGCCATTGAAAAAGGACTTGACAAAGTCTTTGAAAGTGGTATAATGGAAGATATTAAGAGAAGTTGGACTCTCGAAAGTATCAAGGCGGGCAAACTTGGTGTGTGTTCACAAAAGTGTGGCACTGAATTTGACCCATTCGCAGAACAGTTCAAGTAAGAATGGCCGTTTTAAACGCATTATGATCAAAAAAGGCTTGACATTTTCTAAATAATATCATATAGTTATAGTATTAAATCTAACAAAGGAGAACTCTAAATGAGTGTAACTAAAGACGTAGTACAAGACGTTGTAAAAATGACAGCAGGTCTTGGTTTTATTAGTGCCGTTAAAATTACAGGCACAGATGCTGAAACAACTCTTGACGCAATGGATGCAGAACGCACTGTTATTCTTAAAGCAAAACTTCACAATCCTGTGACAGAGTTTAACGGTGAGTTTGGACTAGGCAACCTTGGTTTCCTAAGTGGTGTAACTAATCTAGCAAACTACAAAGAAGATGACGCAACTGTAGAAGTTGTTAATCGCGAACGCAATGGTGTAAGTACGCCGGATCACTTGTTGTTTAAAGACAAAGACGGAAACACTGACCAATATCGTTTTATGAGCAAAGAGATTATTGAACAGACACTACAAACTGTCAAGTTCAAAGGTACAGATTGGGACGTCACATTTGAGCCTACAAAAGCAAAAGTAGGTGAACTACAGGCTATTGCTGGCATTTATGGTGGTATTGAGCCTAACTTTACTGTTAAGACAGACAACGGTAACCTTATTGTTACAGTAGGCGCCGCTGATGGATCATTTACAGGTAAGCGAACATTTGCTACAAATGTAGAAGGTGAACTTAACGAAGGCTATGCTTGGCCATTGGGACAAGTATTGGCAATTCTTAAACTTGGTATGTCAGGACAGTGTGTGATGCAGATTTCAAAGCGAGGTGCTTTGCAGATCAGTATTGATACTGGACTTGGTAAATATGATTATATCCTCCCAGCAATGACGGTGTAAACCTTGGCTAATAAAATTAACTTAACAGAACGTAATAGAGACTATGCGGTATTTTTACCAAGCATCAGCAGTTTTTACGATCGTACAATCAGCAAATACAGAGAACAGGGCGATGCCTTTTTTCCTCCTGAACGTATTCCTGCTGGATTTGAAGATGGTCTAGACGGCTGTGACTTCCTAAAACCAGACGCATACTACAATTACAAATGGAGTTTGTATAGTGCTGGCCATGCTCAGTTAGATACAAACAAAGCTCTTGTACATGATAACATGGTACAAGGCAGAGACCGAAACACCAGTTTTGTGCTTGGTGATAGTGGTGGTTTTCAGATTATTAAAGGTGTTATCCAGTGTGACTGGAAAAACTTTAAAACTGATGACAGTTTGAGACATACAATTCTCAACTGGTTAGAACACACCGCTGATTACAGTATGATACTTGATATTCCTACACTGGCGGCAGAACCTACATTCAGAGAACGAACTGGTATCAGTAACTTTAATGAGTGTTTGGATTATACCGACTTTAATGTACGGTGGTTTATTAAAAATCGTAAGCATCAGACAAAGTATCTAAATGTTATGCAAGGGCGTAACTGGAACGAGGCTGAGTACTGGTACGAGAATATGAAGCAACATGACCTAGATGGATTTGCTTTTGGTGGTAGCACTAAAAACGACATTAACATTGTGTTGCGTACACTAATCAAGATGCGTGATGATAAGCAACTTGAACAAGGTAAACGAGACTTGCTACACTACTTGGGTATTAGTAGACTTGAGTGGAGTGTAGCCTATACTGCTATCAAACGTGCGTTGCGTGAGCATGTAAATCCAAATATGGAAGTAACGTTTGACTGTGCTAGTCCGTTTATTGCGACAGCCAAAGGACAGATGTACACACAACATGTACACCGAAACGATCGTTTTGGTTATGTGATGGACAGTGCTGTTGATAGTAAAAAACTTTCACAAACTAATTTGCCATTCCCCTGGAGTAGTCCTATTGCTGATAGGCTTACAATGGGAGATATTTGTTGGTATGCTCCTGGTATGGTCAACAAGATTGGCAAAGAAGGTAAAACAAGTTGGGATAGTTTATCCTACTTCTTGTTAATGGCGCACAATGTCTACCAACATATTGAAAGTGTACAACGTGCTAACGCACTAACAGATAGTGCCACTAAACTTTATCAACCTGACTATCGTCAGTGGCGTAGAGTTAAAAATGGTAGTAAAGAGGATCAGTTCGACGCATGGGTTCCAAGAAACGTATTGTATCTAGTAAACTTTATTGATGAACTGTTTAAAAGCGAGACTCCATACACAATGTTAGATGACGCAGAACAAATGTTGGCTAACTTTAATGGATCAAAGAGTATTAAATCAAGCAATGCGTCGTTTAACAACTTATTTGAAGTAGAGGAGCCAGAGAATGATTTTGATGGTGAATTTACAGATGATCAAGCCGAGGAGGCAGAAGCGTTTCTCGAAGCACTTAATTAAGGAGGTATTTAATGGCAAGTGTTAAAAAACTGGAAGCACACAAAACACAACTGGAAAATAAGCACAAAGAACTTGACAGTCAGATAAAAATAATGTATAAAGCATATGAAGATGATTTAGACATTAATCAACTGAAAAAGGAAAAGTTGGCCATTAAACGAGAAATTGAAACCATTTCTGAAGAAATAACAAAACTTACTAAGGAGTAATACAATGGTAAAAAAGGTAAGACTAATTGATGACGAGGTAACAACTGTGGCAGAGGATACTGAATCATCAGTCGAAGCACCAGCAACCACCGGAAGCGGAACTTTTTCAGCAGAAGAAAAAGAGCAACTGATGAAATATGCTGAAGCAATTGACTGGAAACTTTGGGAAATTCTTAAACTTTTAAGAACACAAACTGAGGACAAATAATGCTTGAAGTAGCACAACGCCAAATCTGGGTAACATTCCAGAAAGAAGGCATTCACTTGTACCCAGCCGCGAAGGATGATCCTGCGCTGGCTACTGGTGATGAATATGATGTGTCCTTTTTAGGCGTAGCACACAGACACATTTTTCACTTTCGTGTAGCAATTGATGTGTTCCATGATGATAGAGACATTGAATTTATTCAGTTCAAACGTTGGCTAGAAAAACTATATGCTGAAAAGACTCTGGAACTTAACCATAGATCATGTGAAATGATTGCTGAAGAACTAGCACAAGTCATTCACGCAAAGTATCCTAACCGTTCAATTACAATTACAGTGGCAGAGGATAACGAGAACGGTGCCACATTAACTTTTAATCCAATAGAGGAATAAAATTATGTCAGTTTTTATTGGCGGCATTTACACACTTCAGGATATCAAGTACGATCTCCTAAAAATTATCGAGCCATATGATGGCTATATGTATAACCAAAACAGTACGAACGAAGTAGTTCGACTATTCAATGCTTTCCTTGGTGATCTCAGGAACGCCCATAGGATTCGCGAGTATGAAATTACTGCTACTGATAAGGATAACGCAGTAACTTTTGATATTGTTATTCGTATTCAAAAGGATCGTAGTCCTAAGAAACTAAAGATCCATGTTGGACGGTTAGTTCATTTTCGTGACAGAGCGGAAGCCGCCTAATGGATCGCACTATAGTTTTAGTTACAGGCGGATTTGATCCGCTACACAGTGGACATGTTGCTTATTTCAAAGCGGCAAAGTTACTGGGTGACGAACTATGGGTTGGATTGAACAGTGATGATTGGCTGACTCGTAAAAAGGGTCAGCCTTTCATGCCTTTTCAAGAACGCATTAGTATCATTGACGAACTCAGTTGTGTTGACAAAGTTATCAGTTTTGACGATACTGACGATAGTGCTTGCGGTGCTATTTTTAAAACAATGTCAACAACATCTCCTAACGACAAAATCATCTTTGCCAATGGTGGCGATAGAACAAACACAACCACTCCTGAAATGGAAGTATACGATGGCAACCCCAAAGTAAAATTTGTGTTTGGAGTCGGTGGGGAAGACAAAAAGAATAGCAGTAGTTGGATACTCAAGCAGTGGGATAAACCCACAACTGAACGTGCTTGGGGAAGATATACAGTACTGGACAAAAACGGGCGTTGGCAAGTTAAAGAGTTAGAGTTTGATGCTGGTAAAGCATTGAGCGATCAACGACATTTTGAGCGTAGTGAACACTGGCATGTTGTTCATGGTAGTATCAGAATGGATTTAGAATATCCAAACGGTGACAAAGAAAGCAAAACATATCACAGTGGTGATAGTATTGACATTCCTGTGTTTACCTGGCATAAAGCATATAATGTAGGCGATACAGCCGCCAATGTTATTGAGGTTTGGATGGGAGAACAATTAACTGAAGACGATATTGAGAGACGAGATTAATGAATACAATTTATATTATCCCTATCGAACCTATTGATCAAAGATACACCAAGCAATGGTATGAAAATATTCCAGTCATGCTGGAACGTAAAATTGCTGAACACAATCTTGATTACACAGTAGTTACAATCGACGGAGAAGATTTTGCTCCAGAACAGAGAACTGAAGGTGCCTTTCTAGACTTTGGTGCTACTAATGTTTACAAAGCAAGCCAGGCAGTGGAAGTAAGTAAACTGTTCAGCAATGGTAAAATTAAATCAGGCGATAAGTTTTTAGTAACTGATGCCTGGAACTTTATTATTACTCCCATCAAATACATGAGTGACTTGCTGGGTATTCCTGTGGAAATACACAGTATTTGGCATGCCGGCGCATATGATCCAAGTGACATTCTTGGATACAAAATGAGTAAACCCTGGCCTTGGGCGGCAGAAAAAAGTTGGTACTATGCTAGTGACTATAACTACTATGCTAGCAATAACCATATCAAAATTTTCCAGAGCAATCTCAAAATGGATCATAATTTTGATTACAAGGCAATCCGTAGCGGGCAACCACATGAACTTATTGTTGATCAACTAACACAATATCAGAATACTACTAAAGATCGTAGTGTTATGTGGCCACATCGTTACAACGCAGACAAGCAACCTGAAATTGCTGAAGACCTAAACAATGACTTTGACATGATTATTACACAAAAAATGAATCTTGACAAAAGCAGTTATTATGCTACAATGGGTCAAAGTAAGGCAATTTTTAGTTGTGCTTTACACGAAAACTTGGGTATTAGTGTAATGGAGGCAGTGCTTACTGGCGCCATTCCTATCGTACCTGACAGGTGTAGTTACAGTGAAATGTATCTGCCAGAGTTCAAATATCCAAGTGAGTGGACAACTTCCTATAAGGCTTATGAAGCGAACAAGGAAAAGGTAAAAGCATTCATAACTGATAAGTTAGATAACTTTGATAGTTATGCTGATGCTGTTAAACAGCAACAAGAGATTCTTATTAGAGATTATCTTAATGCTGATATTATGTATAACAAACTATTAGGGATAGGTGACTGACACATGAAAACCAGTGATAAAATTAGACAGCGCATTGTAGACGCAGGCGCAAAATTTAATTGTAACGATAACATCAGTGAATTTATTGAGCCAAGAGAACTTCCAAAACTTCAGGCTGAAGTTGAGAAAGAAATGGAACGTGTACTTCGTGCTCTAGTTATTGACACAGAAAATGATCATAACACACAGGAGACGGCAAAACGTGTAGCCAAGATGTTTGTAAACGAAACATTTGGCGGGCGTTATGTACCAACTCCCAAGGTAACAAGTTTCCCAAATATGGGATATAAGAGCCTGTATGCTACAGGCCCTATCAGTATCCGTAGTACTTGTGCTCACCACTTTCAAAACATTGTGGGTAAAGCATGGGTAGGGATATTTCCTGAAGATGAAGTTATTGGATTGAGTAAATTTAATCGTATAATTCATCACATTGCCGAAAGGCCACAAATTCAGGAAGAGATGACTACACAGATTGCGGAAGAGTTAGTAAAGTATGCTAAAACTCCAAACGTAGCGGTTGTAGTTAAAGCAGAGCATCACTGTATGACACATCGTGGTGTTAAAGAACATGAAAGCGATATGACTACCGCAATTATGCGTGGTGCTTTTGAAACAGACCCTCATCTCAAACAAGAGTTTTATAACATTTGTATGAGTATGAAGGGACATGAATAAGGAGGAGACAATGTTCTCAAAACTACTAGAAGGTGTAGATAGAGCTCTAGTTACTAAACTAGTAATCCTACACACCCTTGTAATTGCAGTAAGTAATTACTTGGTAACAATCCGGTTTAATTTATTTCCGGGTGCCGACTTGCCATTGTTTGGCGAGTTTCCACTTGCGGCGGCTGCATTTACGTTTCCGATCGTAGTGGTAGCAACTGACCTTACAGTTCGTATGGTTGGTAAAGAGGCAGGTAGAGCCGTTGTGGCAATGGCTGTTATTCCTGCTATTATCGCATCAGTACTTGTGCTACTAGCACTAGGTGATGAACATGCCTATAGAGTAGGTTTTGCCAGTGGTACTGCTTATGCTGTTGGTACAATGCTTGATGTATATGTATTCCAGCATATCAGAGAGCGTTACACACAAGCATGGTGGGCGGCTCCAGCAATTTCAACTATTGCGGCCAACATTATTGACACATATACTTTCTTCTATGTGGCATTTGCCGGCGCAACTGACGCAGAAGGCAAACTAACTTGGATTGGTGCTAATTGGGATATTGTTGCTCAAAATAATACACTTACTAAGATTGTGGTAGGACTTATTGTGTTCCTTCCTGCTTATGGTATTCTTTTGAAATACATCCAAAACCAATTGGACTCTACTGTAGGAGATGACACTCCAACAGATCCTAATACAACATCACCTGTTGTAATTAAACCGGCGCCTAAAAAGGCTCCTGCTAAAAAGCGGGCACCTAAGAAAAAGGCCTAATGTTAAAAGGGGAGGTGTAATGCCTCCCCCAATAACTGGAGAAGAAAATGAAAGATCCAAATGTTGAAGAACTAGTAGATACCTTTTATGAGCAAGTTGCGGCCCTAAATGTTACATGGTCAAGACTTA
>Ga0181555_1000717_pt1 | contig 31686 bp, 29 predicted proteins | sample 011ome_15_FD_145601 | JGI IMG/M metagenome (GOLD analysis project Ga0181555, IMG submission 145601) | Coastal salt marsh microbial communities from the Groves Creek Marsh, Skidaway Island, Georgia - 011504AT metaG (spades assembly) | ecosystem: Environmental > Aquatic > Marine > Intertidal zone...
ACTTTTAGATATCTGATAACTCATAGGCTACTTCAGCGTCTGGGAAGATAGTAGGTTTTGAAATTTTTACAGTAGCACCTATTACAAAATCTTTTTTGATTAAATTACTGTGTATTTTTTCTACTAGAATTTCAAGCAATTGAAAATGTTGACTTTGAACTATATTTTTAATTTCATTTCTAAATTGACTATAATCTTGAGTTTCCATTAAATCGTCAGCCTTAGGTTCGGAACTGTTAGTCAGCAATATATCTAAGTTTATAATAATTTTCTGTTTATTTTTTCTTTCATTTTCATAAACACCAATTGAAGCCATCATTTCAAAGTTATGTATAAATATTTTTCGTTTTCTATTTACCATGATTTTTTCCTAATTATAATCCAACATCTCTTCTTGGTGGAGCAAGGTGTGCCCCACCATCAAGAAGAATAACGTGACCAGTCATAGATTTAGACTTTATAAGCAGTTGAACTGCGTCCAGTATTTCTTCTGTAGTAGATGATGATTTTAATAAATTATTTTTATGTGATTTTTTAAATTGTTTTTCGTCTTGTCCTGGAGCAGATAAAGTAATACCTGGAGCTATCCCATTTACCCTTAAACAGGCAGAGTAAGACAATGCCGACATTTTTGTTAAACCATACATTGCCTGTTTTGACAATGTATATGAATAATAATCAGGATTTAATCCAAAGATTTTTGCATCTAAAATATTTATAACAAAGCCCTGTTTATTTTTTCTCTCTTTTTTCATTTTTAAAGTAAAATTAGCTAGAGCTTTTGTTAATATTGTGGGGGCCATAAAATTAACTGACATATGATCATTAAGATTTTTAATATCAAAATTGGTACCACTATCATAATTAAAATACCCTGCATTATTAATAAGTCCTGACCAAGTTGATTTGCTGTTTTCTAAATTATAAATTAATTTTTCAACATCTGAATTCTTCGTCAAGTCAGCCTGAAATAATGTTGCATTACCTCCGATTTTTGTTAAATCATGGGCTGTTTCTTCCGCTAACTGTTTTGATTTATTATAATGAATTGCAACTGACCAACCAAATTTAACTAAGTTAGTAGCTATAACTTTTCCTAGCCTTTTGGCTGAAGCAGTCACTAAAATTGTTTTATTTTTGTTTTTCAAAGCTTAATTTCCTTTTTAAAACTTTATATGAAGTGTCTCTGATTAACGTTATATAATCTTGAAAGTCTTTATTCTGTAAAGATTTTCTAAGTCCTATTTTTTGCCAAGATAGATCTCTGCTGTTTTTTGGCGGAACAAATTTTTTGATTACTGATATTGGGGCAATTCCTGTTACTAACACTTCATCGCTTAATAAAGCAGCTTCTTCAACGGAATGAGTAACCATAATAACAGTCATTGATTTTTTTTTAATTAAAGAAACTAATTCAGTTGATATTATTTCTCTACTCAAATTATCTAAAGCAGCGAATGGCTCATCTAAAAGTAATAATCTCGGTTGAAATAAAATGGCTCTAGCAATTACTGTCCTCTGTACAAGGCCTCCAGATAATTGATATGGATAATGTTCTGCAAAACCATCTAATCCAATGTCTTGGATTAATTTATCTACGCAATTTTTTTTTTTATTTAAATTACCTAAGTGTATATTTTGAAAAACATTTAACCAAGGCATTAAAGACATATTTTGCTGAACTAAAGTTACATGCTTAATTAAATCTGTCGTGCTTTTATTTTCAAATTTAATTTGACCACTTTCACATTCATTAAGGCCAGAAATTAATTTCAACAAGGATGTTTTACCTGAACCAGAAGGACCAATTATGCTTGTAAATTTTCCTTTCTTAATTACGTAATTAAAGTTTTTAAGAATTGTTTGAGTGATGAATCTCTTTTTATATGAAAAATTAATATTTTCTAGAATCAAATCATCTGCTTCTTTTATTAACATTTTTTAAGGGCTCTCTACAATATAGTCAGGAATGATGTTTGTTTTTTTTATCATTTCTCCAATATTTGACTTTCTTAACAAGCCATGTTTTGTCATTAAAATAGATTTTAAACCAAAACTATTTGCACCTAAAATATCAGTGTGAAGAGTGTCTCCTACCATTCCTATTCGGGATAAGGGTACATGTCTACCTGATAACTCATTTATTCTGCTAAGAGCAATTTCAAATATTGTAGGAAATGGTTTACCAAGCCAAAATGGAAGATGTACACCATTTTTGATTAGAAGAGACATATAATATGCAGGTTCAATACTAAATTTTTTCTCATGTGGTGCTACTAGATCAGGATTAGCAACAAATAAAGGTCTAGGATAGTCTTTTAGAGAGTTCAAGAGTATTTCTTGCCATACAGGATCCCAGTGAAGAGTGCCCAGCAAAACAAATGATTTCATTTGATCGAACATTGAGTAATCTTGTTCTAACTCTACACAATCTATATTTGGTATTTTAAAAGGGTTTCCGATATTACCTATTACACCCAAAGGGCCTTCAGGCTTATTGAAAGACAAAAAAATTTCAGTTGCATCTCTACTTGAAATAATTTCATCATCTGAAAACTCCAAACCCAAAGAAGATAATTGATCCCTCTTTTTAAATGAATTATTACTAGCTCCATTAGTAACTACTAATAATGTAACTCCTTTATTTCTTGCTTTATTTAATGTTGAAATAATTCCAGGCACCAATTCTGAACCGACATTAAGTACTCCAAATGCATCTAATAGTAATGCGTCAAAATGATCTAAAATATTTTCTAGTTTTGGAGCTATTGTTGTTTGCTCGCCTAAGGCTTGATAGGGTGGGAAAAAGCCCCGCATTGCCTCATAAATATTAATTACAGCTTCTGCATCTATGTTCTTAACTGAGGGTATTTTGAAATTATCTTCAAATTTAAACTTTTCTAGTATAAAATCTGAACTCACAAAAAAGTTACCCATGATAATTTTTCCTAAAATTTAATCTTAAATCAGAGTTTTAAAATGCAAAAAAAAGTTTTAATTATTGGATCAGGGATAGCAGGTATTTCTTCATCTTTAAAGTTAAAAACTTATGGTATAGATTCTGTTTTAGTTGATAAAGGCCGTTTTTTAGGAGGTAGGATTAGTTCAAGAGAAGTAAAAAATATAGATAATATTGATTATTTTTTTCATGGTGCACAATTTTTTACTGCTAAGAGTGATAATTTCAAAAAAATTATAGAGCAAGGTATCAAAAATAATTTTATAGAGGAATTTGGAAGATTTAACCCTCCAAGATATAGGGGGTATAAATCTATGAGAAATTTTTTATCAAATTTAACGTTTAATTTAAATATTAAACAAAATAATACGATTATTGATCTAAAACCAAATAAAAAACAAATCACTGCTCTAAATGAGAAAACAAAAACATGGCAAAGTTTTGATGGTGTAATATCAACTATTCCATCTCCTCAAAATTATGATTTAATGGAAAATTTTCCTAAATTAAGAAAAACCCTTATTACATCTACATATGATTCATGTATAGCTTTTATGTTTTCTATCAACAAAAGGCCAGAAAATTTTCCGATTTATTTTGATTTGTATAAAAAAAGAGGCATTTTAAGTTGGATGGCTTCAGGAAGTAATTTAAATTTATGGACAGCCCATACCAAAGGATCATATGCAAATAAAAATTTAAATCAAAACAAAAACCAACTTCAAAATGAAATTTTCTCTGCAATCCAAAAAGTATTTTCTAAATGGGAAAACTCAATAGAAGTTTATTTTCATAGCTTGCATATTTGGAAATACGCTAAAGTTAAAAAGATATCGAGTGGTCTTCAAATTGATCCAGATTTTCCTGTTGCTTTAGCAGGTGACTTTATGGAAGGTTCCAATATTGAGTCAGCCTTTATTTCTGGTGAAAAAGCTGCCAATTTAATATTTAATAGACTTAACCAGGTTTCTTAATTACTGTAAGTTATTTAAATATTTTAAGTGACTTTTGATGATAACCATAAAAAATTCAGTTCAAGAATTAGTCAATCTTGCTAAAACGAATATTAATAATATAGAAGTTGAAGATGCTCTAAAACTTCATTCTAATAAGAATTATTTATTTATTGATATCAGAGATATAAGAGAAATACAGAAATCTGGGCGTATTTTGGGAGCAAAGCATGTTCCTAGAGGTATGTTAGAGTTCTGGATTGATCCAAATAGCCCTTACCACAAAGATTTTTTTAATGATGATTTAAACTTTATTTTTTATTGTGCGTCTGACTGGAGATCAGCTTTAGCCACTGAAGCTGCAAATAAAATTGGTCTTTTAAATACCTCTCATTTAGTAGGTGGTTTTAATAAATGGTTAGAATTTAATGGTCCAATCGAAGAACCAAAATAACATTTTATTACACATATTCCTAAGATAAAGAGAAATAAACATTTATAATTTAGTACCATTAATTTTTGTTATTCTTTGGTCATCTGCCTTCATAACAAGCAAAATAATAGTAGATAATGCATCCCCTTTCTTTTCTCTTTCTTTCAGATTTGGTCTAGTTACTATCTTATTTTTTATCTTTTTTTTAATTTTTTCTAATAGAAAAAAAATTACTATTAGAAGTTTTTTAGATGCATCAATTAGCGGTCTACTCTTTCATGGCTTTTATTTAGGAGGAGTATTTTTTGCTTTATCGAAAGGTATTTCTGCGAGTTTAATAGCTCTAATAGTCTCGTTAACGCCTATTTTAACGTCAATATTGGCTAAAATTTATTTAAATGAAATGTTTTCTAAAATGCAATGGATTGGTACCTTATTAGGATTTACTGGTGCTATTATTATTATTTTTTCTGATCTGAAAGAAGGTTTGAGCTTAATTGCTTTTTTTGCAGGATTAATAGGATTAATCTCTTCTTCTATAGGCATGATATGGCAAAAAAAAATTAGCTCTGATTTATCACTTTCAGGCAATAATTTTATTCAAGCCTTAAGCGCTTCTATTTTTCACTTAATACTTGCACTTTTATTTGAGAATTACTTTATGAACTTTACTGATGAATTTATATTTGCAATGTCTTGGCAAATTATTGCTATTTCATTAGGAGCTTTTTTAATTTTAATGTGGCTTTTAAAAAACAAACAAGCAAATCAAACTTCTTCATTGTATTTTCTAATCCCACCTTTTTCAGCGATAATGGCATACTTTGTATTAAATGAGCAAATTTCATATTTAGATATAACAGGTCTTTTAATTACAAGTATTGGTGTTTTCTTTGTTATTCAATTTAAGCATAAGACATTTTAGATAAATAATATTGTTTTTATTTTTACTTTTGTTAGTATTATTTGATCAGAGCCTTTTTATGTGAGAGAGCTATATAGCCACCGAAGGAGCAACCACCCCGGAATCTCTCAGGTCACTGGAACATAAAAAGTTGATAATCTGGAGAGTGATGATTTTATCATCCACCGAAGGGGTAAGCCAATTATTTTGGTCAATCTCTCAGGTTCCATGACAGATGGGGTTTTGCAATTTTGCAAATACTTATTAATGGAGCCTATGATGAAAAATCTCGCAGTAATTGGCGCTGGAATAACTGGAATTACAACAGCATATCAACTTAAAGAAAGAGGCTATGATGTTTGTGTTTTTGATAAAAACCGTTACGCCGCAATGGAAACAAGTTTTGCAAATGGTGGGCAACTCTCAGCATGTAATGCTGAGGTGTGGACTAGTTGGTCTACAATCAGTAAAGGTATATTATGGATGCTTAAAAAGGATGCCCCCCTTTTGTTCAATCCAAAACTAAATTTTCACAAAATTAGCTGGTTACTTAGTTTTATAAGGAACATCCCTAATCACAAGCAGAATACAATTTTAACTGCACGTATGGCAATTGCAAGTAGAGAAGAGTTTAAAAGAATTCTCAATCAAGAAGATATAAAATTGGATCTTGAAGAAAAAGGTATTCTTCATTTGTGTAATAATCATAAATCTTTAAAACACGGTAGAATAATAAATAAATGGTTAATGGAGGCAGGATTACATCGTAAAGAGGTGTCTATAGAGGAAATGTTAAAAATTGAACCAACATTGAATTTAAAAAACTTTGTAGGAGGTTTTTATACACAAAGTGATATGTCTGGGGATATACATAAATTCACAAAATTGCTTGCAGAAGCTTCTGAAAAAAAAGGTGTCAAATTTAATTATGAAACGGAAGTCATTAATATTAAGCACAACAGTAAACAACAAATTATTTCTTTTAAAAATTCAATTGGAGTAAATGAGGCTAAATTTGATGGAGTGGTTATTTGTGCTGGGGTTGCTAGCAAGTTCCTAGCTGGAAAACTTGGTGATAAAGTAAACATTTATCCTGTAAAGGGTTATTCTATAACGGTGTTACTAGACGATCAAGATAGTATAGAGAGTGCACCTTATGTGTCTTTATTAGATGACGAAGCTAAGATAGTTTCAAGTAGATTAGGTGAAAATAGGTTTAGAGTTGCTGGCACAGCAGAGTTCAATGGTTACAACAAAGATATTAGAGCAGATAGAATAAACCCTTTAGTAAAGTGGTGTAATGAATTGTTTCCTAGAGTGTCTACAGAGCATGCTATTCCATGGGCAGGTTTACGGCCTATGACACCAAGTATGGTTCCTAAAGTCGGTAGTGGGAAGCTGCCTGGAGTTTTTTATAATACAGGTCATGGGCATCTTGGTTGGACTTTGAGCGCTTTTACATCCAAACAAATATCAGATCATATAGTACGAAAAGATAATGCTTTATAACTAAATCTATATATCAAGATTACTAACTTTAAGGGCGTTGTCTTGAATAAAAGCTCTTCTATGTTCTACCGTTTCTCCCATTAAAGTAGAAAAAGTTTCTTCTGCGTCACCCTCATTTTCCACCTTTACTTGAAGTAAATATCTTGCATTAGGGTCAAGAGTTGTCTCCCATAGTTGCACGGGATTCATTTCTCCTAAACCTTTATACCTATTAACCTGAGACCCCTTTTTACCTAAAGCTGTTATTTTTTCAGCTAAATCAATAGGTCCGTACAACTCAAATTTTTCTGAGTTAATACTAAAGATACAATTTTTTAAAAAATGAGAATGAAGAAAATCTTTCATATTATTAAGAGATTTAAGATCATCAGAAATTAAATCTTCTCTAGAGATTACAAAAGTCTCCTTCACACCTCTATTTATACTAAATATTTCAAGTTTTCTTTTTGTATTATCATCTTCAAAAACGTATTGAGCGTTCCACTCCTTTGATCCATTTGCAGATATTCTATTTAATCTATCAATGATAGTAGGAATACAATTTTCATTTTCAAATAAATTTAGATTCAATAAGCCTAAGATTGATAACTGAGAAATAACTTCTGGGAAACCCAGTTTTCTTGCTATATTCTCGATTAATCGTTTTGCTTTTATTGATGTTTGTACGGATAACCTCAGATCTTCTCCATAAATGGTCTCATTATCACCTACTGACAACGTTACATCTTTGATACCTGATTTTATTAAATACTCATCTAAGGCTATTTGATCTTTTAAATAAACTTCAGATTGTCCATGTTTTGCCCTAAATAAAGGCGGTTGGGCAATGTATAAATAACCTGCATCAACTAAAGGTCTCATATGCCTAAAGAAAAAAGTTAATAGTAAGGTTCTAATATGACTTCCATCTACATCTGCATCAGTCATAATTATTATTTTATGATACCTTGCTTTTTCTAAGTTCATTTCTGAGTTGCCAACGCCAGCACCAATAGCTGTAATGAGAGTGCCTATTTCAGCTGATGAAAGCATTTTGTCTACCCTAGCTCGTTCAACATTTAAAATTTTTCCTCTTAAAGGAAGAATAGCTTGATTAGATCTGTCTCTACCCTGTTTTGCTGACCCTCCTGCAGAATCTCCTTCAACTAAAAAAATCTCTGACTTAGCTGGGTCCTTTTCCTGACAGTCAGCTAACTTTCCAGGAAGGCTGGCGATATCCATTACGCCTTTTCGTCTTGTTAATTCTCTAGCTCTTTTTGCTGCCTCACGAGCACTTGCAGCTTCATAAGCTTTAGCTATTATTTTTTTTGCTTCTGCTGGATGCTCATCAAACCACTGATTGAGGGACTCAGATACTAGATGCTCTACAACTGGCCGGACCTCACTGGAAACTAATTTATCCTTTGTTTGGCTAGAAAATTTTGGATCTGGAATTTTTAAGGATAAAACGGTGGTTAAACCTTCTCGGCAATCTTCACCAGATAGTTGTATTTTTTCTTTCTTAGCCACCCCAGAATTTACTGCGTAACCATTAATAACTCTTGTTAAAGCCGCTCTAAATCCAGCAAGGTGTGTTCCTCCATCCCTTTGAGGAATATTATTTGTAAAACAAAGTGTTGTCTCATGATAACCATCTGTCCATTCCATAGAAATATCAACTGTAATTCCATCTTTTTCGTGTGTTGTAGCAATAACGTCATGTATCGCTGATCTAGATCTATTTAGATATTCAATATATGCTTTCAGGCCACCTTCGAAAAAAAATGATACCTTTTTTTCTTCTACTTCTCTTAAATCGATTAAATCTATGTGAACTCCACTATTTAAAAAAGCTAACTCTCTAATTCTGTGCTCTAATGTTGTATAATCAAAGTCACATTTTGTGAACGTATCCTTACTTGGTTTAAAATTTATTTCCGTTCCAGTTTTATTTTTTTCTTCTCCTACAACACTTAATCTGTCTAAAGCTACTCCATTTTCAAAAGTAATTTCATAAATTTTATTATTTCTAAAAATCTTTAAGCTTAAATTTTCAGATAATGCATTAACTACAGAAATACCAACACCATGAAGCCCACCTGATACTTTATAGGAATTATTATCAAATTTACCGCCTGCGTGCAGCTGAGTCATAATAACTTCAGCCGCAGACACTCCTTCTTCTGGATGAATGTCAACTGGAATACCTCTTCCATTATCACTAATTGTTACAGATCCGTTTTTCAATAATTTAACTTGTATAAGATCACAATGGCCAGCAAGAGATTCATCAATTGAATTATCTAATACTTCATAGACCATATGATGCAAACCTGAGCCATCATCAGTATCCCCTATATACATTCCAGGTCTTTTTCTAACTGCATCCAAACCTTTTAAAACTTTTATAGAGTCAGCATCATAATCTTCATTTAATTTTTCTATTTCTTTTTCTGACATTTAAATTTCTCCATGGCGAAAATCATATTTGGCGTTGGTAGATTCCATAATTTTGGGAAGATTAATCTTTCTAATTAAACCTGGATAATCATCAAAAGCTTCTTTGCTTGTGCTCGTAAACCAGGTTTGAGCATGATGCCTGGAAACTTCTAAAAAAAGAGAGTTTCTATGTTTTTTATCTAAATGTTCTATTATATCATCCAATAATAGGATAGGTGCCATATTAAATTTAAAATTTAACAGTCTCGCATGAGCTAATATTAAAGAAATTAAAATTAATTTTTGCTCTCCGGTAGACGAAATGTCAGTATTTTTATTATTTGTTCTATTTAAAAATTGTATTATTGTATTACTAGGACCAAAATTAAAATTTTCTGAAGAAAGCCTAGATTCTTTTAACATTAATTTAACGTAATTTTCTACTTCTAAAGCTGGTCTTTCAGAAAGTAAAGTTTCAATATTGCCAATTAATTTAATTTCTACTGGAGGAAAATTATTTGTAAGTAAATTATTTTTTAGCTCATTATTATATAAATTATTTAATTCATATATTAAATCAACTCTTGTCGCTGTTATTGCAACTGCTAATTCTGATATTTGACTTTCAATTGTGTCTAACCACGCTTGATCACTATTATAACCCATCAAGATTTTACTTCTATTCCTTAGAAGAGTTTCAAACTTATATACCCTATTCAGGTGTAAGTTATCCAATGATAATGCAAGCTGATCTATAAAACGTCTTTTTGAACTCATTCCAGACTGAAACAACATGCACATCTGGGGAGTGACCCATAATATTTTTATAATTGTTTCTAACGAACTTAGTGGAAAGTTTTCAGAATTAACCTTTGCAACTCTAGATCTTTTAATTGAATTTTCCCTTAAGCCCGTTCCAATATTAAATTTGCCATTTGGAGTTTTAATATCAGCGTTAATCCCCCATAGATAATTTGTATGATCTCCAGTATTTTGATATAAAAAATCTTCTAGATTTGACTTCCTAAGGCCCCTTCCCTGATTTAGTAAAGAGATTGCCTCTAAAATATTGGTTTTACCGCAGCCATTTTTTCCATATATTAATATTGGTAAATTATTTATATGTAGATTTAATTCAACGTGATTTCTAAAGTTTTTTAAGCTAAGCTTTTCTAGATAAAATTTGTGAGATTTTTGATTTCTATTTTCAGCATGTTCAAAGGGTAAAATGTTGTTACTCATATCGATCCTAAATTTACAAATTAAATTTTGTAAACAATTATACTCTCATAGGCATTAGTACAAAAATAACACCATCTTGATCTGGGTCAGTAATTAATGCCGGAGAAGCTGAATCTGATAATAATATTTCGATGTCTTTACCTTGTATTTGGGAAGATATATCTAACAAGTATTTTGAGTTAAAGCCAATGTCTAAATTTTGACTATTATAGTCTATTTCTAATTCTTCAAATGCGTTACCCAAGTCATGACTATTTACATTTAAAGATAATAAATTTTTGTTAAGTGATAGTTTTATAGCTCTTGATTTTTCCATAGAAACTGTGGAAACTCTATCCACCGCCTTTGAAAAATCTGCGTTTGCAACCACTAATTTATTTAAATTTTCTTTTGGGATAACTCTTTGATAATCAGGAAAAGAACCATCAATTAATTTAGTTGTTAAAATTGAATTTGGAAAAATAAATTTAACTTTTGTATTAGAAACAATAATCTTAACTTTTTCTTCCGTTCCTTCTGCCAATTTTCTGATCTCACCAACAGCCTTACGAGGAATTATAATACCTGGTATGGACTCTGCTCCTTCAGGAATTGGTATTTCTGCCTGTGCAAGGCGATGTCCATCTGTAGCTACAGCCCTTAGTTTATCCTTATTATCTTCAGGAACATGTAAAAAAATACCATTTAAATAATATCTCGTTTCCTCTGAAGAAATAGCAAATTTTGTGTTGTCAATTAGATTTAACAGATCAACAGACTGAAGAGAAAATTCACTCCCTTTTTCTATTTCTGTCATAACAGGGTAATCATCAACTGGTAAAGTAGGAAGTATGAACTTGGACTTGCCTGCTGAGACCTCAACATTTAAATCTAAAAGTTCTATTTTTATTTCTCCTCCATCTGGTAATTTTCTAACAATGTCGTATAAAGTATGAGCTGATAAAGTTGCTTTTCCTTGTTTAGAAACAATACAACCAGTAACTTCAACTATGTCCATATCCATATCTGTTGCTGTTAGTGATATTTTAGATGAATTAGTTTCTATAAGCACATTAGATAAGATAGGTATTGTGTTTCTTCTCTCCACTACTGAGTATATATGTCCCAATGGTTTAAGAAGAGAATTTCTATCTATAGTAAAATGCATTATCTAACCTCAATTACATTATGAAAAACTTTTCACTAAAATTATAACACGTTTAACTTTGTTTCAGCAAGTTATTACATTCTAGTTTTTGTATGTAGATTAAACAATAATTAAGAAGACAGGATTGATTTTTTTAAATCAAAAAGTTGATTTCTAATTTTTTGATCAGCAACTAATAAAGCCTCTATTTTTTTAACTGCATGCATAACAGTTGTATGATCTTTTCCTCCAAAATTCTTTCCAATTTCTGGATAAGAAAAAGTAGTTAGTGATTTGCAAAGGTACATAGCTATTTGTCTAGGTCTAGCAATATTAATGGATCTTCTTGAAGTGCTCATATCAGATAAGTTTAAATTAAAATATGTGGAAACTATTTCTTGTATATAACTTATGGAAATTTTTTTCTCATTCTTTTTTAAAACGTCAGAAAGTAACTCTTCTGAATTAGAAACACTAATATCTTTACCAGTAAGTTCATGGTTGGCCCATATGCGGTTTAAAGCACCTTCCAATTCTCTAATATTATTAATAATTTTAGATGCTAAAAAATCTAAAACTTCGAATGGAACATTTATATTATGCAAATCAACTTTCTTTTTCAGTATATCCAGTCTGAGATTATAATCTGTAGCAATAAAATCAACAACAAGGCCACCTCCTAATCTTGATTTTAGTTTTTCGTCTAAATCTAATAATTCGAAAGGTGATTTATTAGAGGATATAATTATTTGTTTTCCTAAATTTATTAAATCATTAAAAGTATAAAAAAACTCTTCCTGAGTAGATCCCTTACCTCCGATAAACTGAATATCATCTATCATTAATATATCAACAGATCTAAATTGATCTTTAAAACTTATAGTATCTTTAAGCCTAATTGCCTTTATAAATTGGTACATGAAACGCTCAGCCGACATCAATATTATTTGCAGATTAGGTGAACGTTGTCTCAAATCAATAGCAATTGCATTTAATAAATGTGTTTTACCCATACCAACATTGCCATGAATATACAAAGGGTTATAAGTTAATGATTTACTTTCACATATTCTCTTTGAAGCTGCGTAGGCCATTCTATTAGATTCACCAACAACAAAATTATCAAAAGTGAATGAAGGATTTATTTTCATGGAAACACTATCCACAAATGATAAATCTTTATGAAATATGGCTTGAGGTTTATGAGTTAAAGATACCTTGTTAATATTTTTTTCAACATTATTTTGATTATCACCTGTATTTATTTTGATTTTTTTTAAGTTTTGGAAATGATTGGAAGCTTCACTAAAAATAGTTTCATAATATTGAGTTTCAGCCCTATTAGCAATCAAAGAGGATTTAGCTTTTATATATAATACACCATCTTTGTATCTTTCATAATAAAGAGGTTCAATCCATGCTTTCCAGACAATTTGTTTTATATTTTTCGAAATAATTTCTTTTGATTTAGCCCAATTTTCTTTTTGCAACTCTTCTGATTGAAATAAGTTATCTTTATTAACATTTTTGTTAATATTTTCATTCAAATTGGGTACAACTTCATTCATTTAAAAGGTAACTCTAATACAAAATTAAATTTATTATTTATAAGTTTTATTTGATTTAAATAATGAATATATATTTACGTCATAGATAAGCAACGTGTAGGTACAATAATAAAATTAAAAAAAAGATTGATTTTTCTTTTTTATAAAAAAGATCATTAATAACAATAATTTATAATTAATAAAAAAAAAAATTTTGTTAACAATATTAAATGTTTTTAAAACAATTTGAAATGGTATCCTAAGATTTTTTTATAAAATTTTATGATATTGTGTTGAATTTATTGCGATTCTCTTAAACTAATAAATTTATAAGAAAAAAGATAAAATGAGAAACGAAGAGTTAGTTTTTATATAAAAATTCAATATTTATTTATGATTAATTTCTATGTATATGCGAATCGTTTGTTTTATTCTTTTTAAACAAAAAAAAGAGGCTAAAGCCTCTTTATTAATAAAATATATTAATATTATTATGCTATTTGTTTTATTCTAGCTGAGAGCCTTGATAACTTTCTTGAAATGGTGTTTTTCTTAAAAACACCTTTCGTCACCGCTCTATGCATTTCAGGCTGGGCTTCTTTAAATGCATTAGAAGCTAAAGTTTTATCAGATTTTTCAATAGCAAGTTCTACTTTTTTTATAAAAGTTCTAACTCTATTCTTTCTTACTTTATTAACAATTTCCATCCTAGAGTTACGTCTTATTCTTTTTTTAGCAGAAATATGATTAGCCATTACTACACCTTAATTAAATTTGAGTTATCAATTAGTTATTTCTATAAGAGATGTCAAGTGAAATTAGGTGTTTATTAATTATTAGCGGTCAGTCATATTTGGCAATGGTCACAATAGAAAGTTGATCTTTTTGTAATAAGCATATTAATAATGTTATTTTTACAATAAAAGCATTTTTGCCCTGCTCTTCCATAAACTTTTAATTTTTGACTGAAATATCCTAACTTTCCATCTGGTTGAGCATGATTTTTTATTGTAGTACCACCAACATTAATAGCTTTTTTTAATATAAATCTGCATGCTTTGATCATAGTATCTACTTCTTGATTACTTAAACTATTAGCACTTCTTTTAGGATGTATTTTTGCTCTATACAATATTTCACTAGCATAGATATTTCCAATTCCAGCGATGACTCTCTGATCTATTAAAGTATTCTTAATATTTTTTTTTCTATTATTAATAAGTGGTTTTAATTTATTTACTGTCAATTCTTTACTAAGAGCTTCAATACCTAAGTTTTTTAATAAAAAGTGATGATATATATCCTTTTTGTTAAAAAAATCTACAAAACCAAACCGTCTTGGATCATTGTAAGTTATGGAGTACGTTAAATTGTTTTCTGTTTGAACAACTATGTCAATATGATCATGCTTAGATTTTAAATGATTTTTTTTTTGGATTTTAATTTGTCCACTCATTCCTAAATGAATAAGAAGTATTTTATTTTTTATTGTTGGAATTAGTATATACTTTCCCATTCTGAATGGTTTTTTTAAAATATCTTTTTCCAAGTTTACCTTTAAATTATCTTTTACTTTCCACCTTAAGTCATACCTATAAATTTCTACTTTTTTAACCAGTGCGTTTTTTACAATTTTATCCAAAGCCAAACGAACAGTCTCTACTTCTGGCAATTCTGGCATTTTTTTATCCTTTTATAGCTATCTTTAAAGAAATTAAAAAAGTATAATTTACTATAATCATAAATATAACATCTGAGTTCTAAATGTTAAATAATGAAGAAAAAAATATAGATTTTGGTAACAAAAAAGTTAAGAAAACCGAAAAGCAGACTTTAGTAAATAATGTTTTTAATTCTGTTGCTGACAAGTATGATTTAATGAATGATCTAACAAGCCTCGGCATTCATAGATTATGGAAGGACAGTCTAATAAATTGGCTAGCACCGCAACCTTATCAAAAATTAGCTGATATTGCAGGGGGTACTGGAGATATTTCTGTGAAATTTTTATTAGCAGGTGGTTGTTCAGCACATATTATTGATATTAACAAGGAAATGATCACTAAAGGCAAATTTAAAAATAGTAATAATAACAATTTATCATGGACAATTGCTAGCGCAGAAAACTTACCAATGGCCGACAACTCATATGAAAGAGCATCCATGGGATTTGGTCTTAGAAACATAACAAATAGAGTTCTGGCATTAAAAGAAGTTTATAGAATACTCAAACCTGGTGGCCGTTTTATTTGTTTAGAATTTAGCCATGTTGAAAACAGTTTATTAAAAAAAATATATGATGTTTGGTCATTTCAGTTTATGCCAAGAATAGGACAAAAAATCACCGGAGATAAAGAGGCCTATAACTATTTAGTTGAGTCAATAAGGCAATTCCCTTCCCAACCTGAGCTTACGCAGATGTTTTCAGAAGCTGGATTCTCTCGTGTCAAATATAGAAATTTATCAAATGGAATAGTCACTCTACATTCAGGTTGGAAACTATAATGTCTATTCAAAAAAAGCTTAATTATCCATTGTGGCAAGGGCCATACTTTGTGTTTAAGTGTTTTTTGATATTGCTGAAATTAGGTAGATCAGGTGTCTTTTCTCTAATAGTTAACAATGATTCTTTCAATAAAAAAACTATTTTCTTATTTAAATTGGTAGATTTTATTTTTTATAAAAAAAAAGAGGAGCACGTTGGAAGTTTACTTCTTAAATGCCTTACCAATCTGGGTCCTGGATTTATTAAATTTGGACAAGCTTTATCTACTAGGCCAGATTTAATTGGCGTCGAAACTTGTGAATATCTTAAGAAGCTACAAGATGATATTAAACCTTTTCCAGGATCAATTGCAAAACAAATTATTGAAGCTGAAACAAAAGAATCTGTTGATAATATTTTTGCTTCTTTTGAAGAAAAACCCATTGCGAGCGCTTCAGTCGCTCAAGTTCATAAAGCTATTCTTAAAAATGGAGAAATAGTTGCTGTCAAGATATTGAGGCCAAATATTGAAAAATTACTGTTTAATGATTTTCGTTTTTTTTATTGGTTTGCAAAATGTTTAGAACTTTGTGTTCCAAACTTTAAAAGGTTTAAGCTTTCAAAAAATGTTGAGGTTTTATCTGAAATTTCTCTTAATGAACTTGATTTAACAATGGAAGCAGCGGCTGCAGAAGAACTTAGTGAAAATTTTAAGGATCACCTTAATTACAAAGTGCCCAAAATATATTGGGAAATAACCAGTACTAACGTTCTCGTTCTTGAATATGTTGATGGGATTAGAATTGATGATTTAGAAACTTTGAAAAAAAATAATCATAATATAAGAAAAATTACTGAAACAGGAACTGAAGTTTTTTTTCTACAAGTGTTCAGAGACGGTTTCTTTCATGGAGACATGCATCCAGGAAATATTTTAATAAACGATGATGGAATACTCGTTCCAATTGATTTTGGAATAATGGGCAGATTATCAAATAAAGATCGTCAATTTTTAGCTCTACTTCTTGTCCATCTTTTGAACAAAAACTATAAAAAAGTTGTTGAAATTCACTCTCAAGCCAACATGTTAGGTGAAAACATTTCTCATGATCATCTTGCGCAAGCTATTAGGGCAATTTCAACACCTATTTTAAATAAACCAATAGGTGAAGTTTCCTTAGCAAAACTATTAGGACAAATATTAACATTATCAAAGGAGTTTAATATTGAGGTTCAACCACAATTTACTTTACTCCAAAAAACAATGCTAATGGCAGAAGGTACAACAAGACAGATAAACCCAAACATCAATATGTGGAATTTATCAAGACCATTAATTGAGAAATGGATCAATGAGGCAGACGACCCTTTTAAAATTTTTGAAGACTGGGTTCAAAAAAACAAATTAGCATTACTTAAAATTCCTGAATTAATTGAAAAATTTGATGAATTTCTGTCAAAAAAAATGAATTAATTTGTTTTTATATGAATTTGTTTTTAGTATATATTTTTTAGGGTAACAAAATAAAATGAAAAATATTTCGAATTTAATCTCTTTACTTGGTGGTACTGGCGCAATTGCTCGCAAGTTAGATATTAACCCATCCGCCATATCGAATTGGAAAAAGCAAAATAAAATTCCTAAAACAAAATATGAGGCTATTTCAAAACTGAGTTTGGATCTTAATATTAATATTGAAGAATATCTATATCCTAATGATTATAAAGGGTCCAAATTCAGTATACTTTTGATTATATGTGGAGGTATAGCGTCTTACAAATCTCTTGAAATTATTAGATTAATTAAAAAGAATAATATTGAGCTAGATGTTGTCATGACTAAATCAGCCCAAAAATTTCTTACCCCTTTGCTTGTTACAAGTTTAAATGAAAAAAAATGCTACACCGACCTTTTTTCCATTGAAGATGAAGCAAATATGAACCACATCACACTAGCGAGAAAAGCAGACATAATTTTAGTGGCACCTGCTACAGCTAATATAATGGGAAAGTTTGCAAATGGGATTGCTGACGATCTTGCAAGTACTATTTTGCTTGCAACTTTTTCTACTGTTTTTTTAGCTCCTTCAATGAACCCAGTAATGTGGGAAAATTTAGCAACACAAGAGAACTATCATAAACTATTAGATAGAGGAATTAAGTTCATAGAACCTGAAAGTGGTGATATGGCTTGCGGTGAATTTGGAACTGGAAGGTTACCTGAGCCAAAACATATTATTGATGAAATAGTGAATAATCTCAATTACAAAAAAAAAATACAAAAACAATTTAATAATGTCTCTGTTGTTATCACAGCAGGCCCAACCATTGAAAACATTGACCCCGTAAGATTTATGTCGAACAAGTCCTCTGGAAAGCAAGGTTATGCAATAGCTTCAGAATTATCAAATAGAGGAGCAGATGTTACTGTGATTTCAGGGCCCGTAGATATACCTCCTCCAAAATGTAACAAATTAATCAAAATAACATCAGCTCAGGAAATGTACGATAAAACTATTTCAATATTACCTGCTGATATTGTAATTTGTTCAGCAGCTGTTGCGGACTGGAGGCTCATTCCTGAAATTAATAATAATCACAGCTTGAATACGAAGCACAAAATTAAAAAGTCTAATCATAACTTAAGATTTACAACACTAAAAAACCCAGACATTCTTGAAACGATATCTAAATCAAAACGAAGACCCAAGCTTATTGTTGGCTTTTCCGCAGAGACAGAAAATATAATTGAAAATGCAAAATCTAAATTAATATCTAAGAAACTTGATCTTATATTAGCCAATGATGTAAGCCAAAATAAAGTCTTTGGTAAAGATACAAATAAAGTCTATGTTCTAACAAATAATGATTGTGAAGAATGGAGCGAACAGAGTAAAAAATCTGTTGCATCAAATTTAGCTAACAAAATAAATGAAATATTCTTTTCTTAATTTTAACTACTTGCTGGATTAAAACAAAAAATGCTGAATGAGAATGATTTACATAGATATGCAAGACAAATTATTATTCAAAATTTTGATGAAGAAGGCCAAGAAAAGATATTAAAAACAAAATGCCTAATTGTTGGTGCTGGAGGATTAGGTTGCCCAGTTGCACTGTATGCTGCAGCTGCAGGCTTTGGTCATATTGAAATTTATGATGAAGATTTAATAGAAACAACAAACTTAAACAGACAAATTGCTCATCAAAATAAAGATATTGGGTTAAACAAAGCTGAAAATTTAGCAAAAAAATGCCTTAGTATAAATCCAGACATTTATTTAAAACCTCACAAAAAAAACTTTGATAAATCTACAAATATAAATTCTTTTGATTTAATATTTGATTGTTCTGACAATGCTGGAACCAAATATTTACTTAACTATTTATGTCATTCATTTAAAAAAATATTAATTTCTGGTTCGGCTGTACAAATGGAAGGTCAATTTTCTGTCTGGAAAAGTGGTGTAAACAAAAATCTTCCGTGCTATGAATGTGTTTTTCCTAAAACAAAAGAAACTGCACCAATAACTAATTGTAGGGAAGCTGGTATAATTGGACCTATTACAGGATTAATTGGGTGTATGCAGGTTAACGAAGCAATTAAGGAAATAGCCTTAAAAGAATATGCTTCAATGGCAGGTTATTTGTTTTTATACGATGGATTACTTCAGAATTTAGATAAAATTAAACTTTCTAAAAAAGATAATTGTTTAGTATGCTCAAAGTAGATTATTTTTTTCATTTAAAGTTAAATCAGCCAAACAAAATTAATGTATCTTTGGTTGGTTATCTTTTTTTATCTTTAGGTTTTTTATTTTTATCAGACAAAGCTTTATCTAATGATAACAATATAAAAAATTCTATAAATGGAAGCGGTTTGAGTATACCAAGAATAGTCTCTTCAAAAAACTCATTAACCTACTTTCGAACAGGTCCAGGTAAAGAGTTTCCTATAAAGTATGAATTAAAACAAAAGAATTATCCCTTAAAAATAGTGGCTGAATTTAATAATTGGAGAAAAGTTAATACTTACAATAATTTATCAGGGTGGGTGCATACACAATTACTATCTTCCTTTAAATCAGGTTTAATAATTAATGAGACATTTTTAAAAAGGATACCTTCCATTCCAAGCCGTTCAAAAGCCAAACTTTTAAAAGGCTTGTTGATAAATATTAAAGAATGCAAAGCAAAATGGTGTAAGATAGAAGTTAATCAAAACAATAGTTTTGAAGGGTGGGTAAAAAAAGAAAAAATTTGGGGATCCATAGATAAATAAAATTCTATAAAAGTTTTATTTTTTCTCTTTTAAGGATAATGTAAAATAAATAATTAAATAAGGATTTTGTATAGTGACTTTATTCAAAAAATCGTTTAGCTATAAAGAATTAATAGACTGCGCTAAAGGTCAACTTGCTGGTGTAGATTTTCCAAAGCTACCTTTGCCTCCTATGCTAATGTTTGACGAAGTAACTAAAATTGAAGAGACTGGTGGCGCCTATAATAAAGGAACTGCTCACGCTACATATAAAATAACACCTGATAAATGGTTTTTCCCTTGTCACTTTAAAGATGACCCAGTTATGCCTGGATGTCTAGGAATGGATGCCTTATGGCAACTTCTTGGTTTTTCATTAGGTAATATGGGTGGACGAGGCAAGGGAAGAGCAATATCCGTGGGAGAAGTAAAATTTACTGGCCAAATACTCCCAATTGCAAAAAAAGTAGAATATTTTCTAGATTTCAAACGAATTATTATGAGAAAACTAATATTAGGCATAGCAGATGGTAGAGTGGTATGTGACAATAATATTGTTTTTGAAGCTTCTGATATTAGAGTTGGGCTTTTTCAGGATTAAACTAACTAAAATAAGTAGGTATTATTATGAGTAAAACTAAAAGAGTTGTAGTTACAGGTATGGGAATAGTTAGTTCTATTGGCAATAATGTAGAAACTGTCAAAAATTCACTTATGAACCAAAAATCAGGTATTGTTAGTTCTGATATATATAAAGAAATGGGATTTAGAAGCCAAATCCATGGAGAGGTAAAAATTAATTTAGAAGACCATATTGATAAAAAGCAGTTAAGATTTATGGGAGCAGGAGCAGCATACTCAGTACTGTCTATGGAACAAGCAATCGCAGACGCAGGATTAACAAACGAAGAGGTTTCAAATCCTAGAACTGGCCTTATTGCTGGCTCTGGAGGACCTAGCACAGCTAACTTACTTCAAGCCTTTGACGTAGCAAGAGAAAAAGGCCCTAAAAGGGTTGGTCCTTTTATGGTTCCAAGATGTATGAGCTCAACTGTTTCTGCATGTATAGCAACTTTTTTCAAAATTAAGGGTGTTAATTTTTCTATAACATCTGCATGTTCTACTTCCGCTCATTGTATCGGTATTGGAGCTGATCAAATAAAGTATGGAAATCAAGATATTGTATTTGCTGGCGGTGGCGAAGAGCTTGATTGGACACTTTCTGTATTATTTGATGCAATGGGTGCTATGTCTAGTAAATATAATAATACGCCTGAATTAGCATCTAGGCCATATGATGTTAACAGAGATGGGTTTGTTATAGCTGGTGGTGGAGGAATGCTTGTTTTAGAGGAATTAGAGCATGCAAAAGCAAGAGGCGCAAAAATATATGGAGAAATAGTTGGACATTGCGCTAACTCTGATGGTTTTGACATGGTGGCACCAAGCGGAGAAGGAGCCATTAGATGTATGAAACAAGCACTAGCGAATACTGATCAAAACGTTGATTATATAAATGCTCATGGAACAAGCACTCCAGTTGGAGATATGCAAGAACTCCACGCTGTAAGAGAAGTTTTTAAGGATTATGATTATCTTCCAAAATTAACAAGCACTAAATCATTAACAGGACATTCTTTAGGGGCAACAGGTGTCCAAGAGGCTATTTATACGCTTGTTATGATGAATAATAATTTTATTTCAGGCTCAGCTAATATTGAAAATGAAGATCCAGAAATAGGGAAAATTGAAATACCAAGGAAAACTCTACAAAACATAGACATTAACCTAGCCTTATCAAATTCTTTTGGATTTGGTGGAACTAATGCTTGTCTTGCAATATCTAAATATAATTAATTTATGAGATTATTATGAAGATAATGAAAAATAAAAAAGGCCTTATAATGGGCGTTGCAAATGAGCGCTCTATAGCATGGGGTATTGCAAAGAAATTGTCTGAGGAAGGAGCAGAATTAGCTTTTTCTTATCAAAATGAAGGATTTAAGAAGAGGTTGATTCCTCTAATGGAATCTATAAACGCCAAGAAATGTTATGAGTGTGATGTTTCAACAGATATTAATGATGAGAGTTCAATAGAAAAATTATTTGAAAAAATTTCTAAGGATTGGAAAGAAATTGATTTTGTTGTTCATGCACTTGCTTACTCCGATAAAGAAGAGTTAAAAGGTAAATATGTAGATTGTAGTAGAGAGAATTTTTTAAATTCCCTAGATATTTCGGCGTTTAGTTTTACGAGAACAGCAAAGTCGTCTTTCCCTCTGATGGTTTCAAAAGGTGGAAGCCTTTTAACTCTTTCTTATCTTGGGGCAGAAAGAACAACACCAAACTACAATGTAATGGGTGTGGCTAAGTCAGCTTTGGAGGCATCGATAAAATATTTAGCAATGGATTTAGGTAAAAGCAATATCAGGGTCAATGGTTTATCTGCTGGTCCAGTAAAAACGTTAGCTGGAGCAGCTATCTCAGGAGCAAGACATGTTTATAGATACTCTGAAAATGTAGCTCCCCTCAAATTCAATCCAGAGCTACAAGAAATAAGCAATTCTGCTTTGTACCTACTTTCAAATCTATCGAGTGGTGTTACTGGTAATATTCATCATGTAGATGGAGGGCTTCATAGCGTTGCTATTCCAAGATCAAACGATTTCTAATAATTCTAATTATTTATTTCGCCAAGTCGGTTTTCTTTTTTCAGAAAATGCTTGCATGCCCTCAACATGATCCTCAAGAGCAAAAGTTGAGTAAAACAAGGCTCTCTCTGATCTAACACCTTCTTCAAGAGTTGTTTCATAGGCAACATTGACAGCTTGTTTAGCCAATTTTGCCAAAGGCTTTGATTGATTAGCAATTTTTAAAGCTATTTCTTTGAGAGAATTATCAAAATCGGCATTATTAAATACCTTAGCAACTAACCCAGATTTTTCTGCTTCTTGGGCTGAAAGCATATCCCCAGTTAGAATAGCTAACATTGCTTTGGATTTGCCAATTGACCGTGTTAATCTTTGCGTTCCTCCAGCACCTGGAATTGCGCCAATATTTATTTCTGGCTGACCAAATTTTGCATTTTCTGAGGCCACTATAAAGTCACACATCATAGCTAATTCACATCCACCACCCAAAGCGTAACCTTTTACTCCAGCTATAATTGGGGTTTGTATTTTTGGGATGTCTAACCAACCATTTTCAATATATCTATTTTGTGAAACTGTTGCATAATTGAGGCTAACCATTTCTTTAAGGTCAGCACCTGCAGCAAAAGCTTTATCTGATCCAACTAGAACTATGCAACCAACAGAGTCATCATGGTCAAATTTAGTAGTAGCTTCTTTTATTGCAAGAATAAAACCTGCTGATAGTGGATTAAGTTTGTTTTCATGATTAAGCTGGACCCAACCTATACCATCCTCAGACCATGACTTAACCCATTCAGTTTTTGGAATTACATTACTCATCTTTTTTACTCTCTATATCCTCGCCAGTCTCTTGATTAACCCTTTTCATTGACAACTTTACTTTACCTCTATCATCAAAACCTATAACTTTAACTTTAACTTTATCTCCTTCTTTACAAATGTCTGTGGTTTTTTCAGTCCGTGCATCTTGCAGTTCTGAAATATGAACCAAACCATCTTTTGTCCCTAGAAAGTTAACAAATGCTCCGAAGTCTACAGTTTTTACAACCTTGCCACTATAAATAACACCAAGTTCTGCCTCAGCTACAATATCATTAATTCTTTTTTGTGCCGCTTCCGCTGATTCGGTGTCAGAAGCTGCAATTTTGATAGTACCATCGTCCTCTATATCAACTTTTGCACCAGTAGATTCACATATTTCTCTAATCATTTTTCCACCTGGACCAATAACATCGCGTATTTTTTCTAGTTTAATTTTCATTGTTGTTATTTTAGGTGCAGATTCTGCTAACACCTCTCTAGAATTACTAATAGCTTTGCCCATTTCATTTAAAATATGAATTCTACCATCTTTTGCTTGGTCCAATGCAATTTCCATAATTTCCTTAGTAATAGAGGTGATTTTAATATCCATCTGAAGGCTAGTTATTCCATCTTTTGTTCCAGCAACTTTAAAGTCCATATCGCCTAAATGATCTTCATCACCTAAAATATCTGATAAAACTGAAAATTCTTTTTTCTCTTTAATTAGCCCCATTGCAATGCCGGCAACTGGCTTCTTTATTGGAACTCCCGCGTCCATAAGAGCTAGAGAGGTGCCACAAACAGTCGCCATAGATGAGGATCCGTTAGATTCTGTTACCTCGGACACTATTCTAACTGTATAGGGGAAGTCCTCTCCCTTAGGTAATAGTGGATTGACTGCTCTCCATGCTAACTTTCCGTGACCAATCTCTCTTCTACCAGGAGAACCTACTCTTCCTGCTTCTCCAACTGAGTAAGGGGGGAAATTATAATGCAACATAAACTTAGATCTATATTCACCCTCTAAAGAATCTATTATTTGTTCATCTTGACCCGTTCCTAAAGTTGCTACAACTAAAGCTTGTGTCTCACCTCTAGTAAATAGAGCTGATCCATGAGCCCTTGGCAAAGTCCCTACTTCAGCAACGATTGGTCTTACAGTTTTAGTATCTCTGCCGTCTATTCTTTCTTTAGTTTTTAGAATATTTCCTCTAACTATATCAGCCTCTAAGTCTTTTATTAAAGTTGAAGCCAGAGTAACATTAACAAGTTCTCCAAGTTCATTTATAATTTCATTTCTAATTTCATTTAAAATTTTAGAACGCTTAGATTTATCTGTTTCTTTATAAGCTTTTTCAAACTTCTTCTTGTAGGGCTTTATGGCTTTTAAATATTGATCTTTTTCAACGGGTTCTTCTGGTAAAGGACGTGGTTCTTTTGCTGCCACTTCAGCTAATTCAATAATAGCATCAATTACATTTTCTATTTCTTTATGACCATAGTCAACAGCTCCTAACATCACTTCTTCTGAAAGCTCAGAAGCTTCAGACTCAACCATTAAAACACCTTCCTTGGTCCCTGCAACAACCAAATCTAAAGTTGCTTCTTTCATCTGTTCAACTGTTGGATTTAATATATATTCACTACCACTCCAGCCAACTCTACAAGCACCAATTGGACCCATAAATGGTAAGCCCGAAATAGTTAATGCTGCTGAGGCCCCTATAATTGCTACGATATCTGGATCATTTTCCATATCATGTGAAAGAACAGTTGCAATAACCTGGGTTTCATTTTTATAATTTTTATGAAAAAGAGGTCTAATTGGTCTATCAATTAATCTAGAAACTAATGTTTCTTTTTCTGAAGGCCTACCTTCTCTCTTAAAAAAACCACCTGGGATTCTACCTGCAGCAAATGTTTTTTCTTGGTAGTTGACTGTTAAGGGAAAAAAATCAATGCCTGGTTTGGCAGATGAAGCTCCAACTGCCGTACATAAGACTGTAGTGCCTCCATAGGTAACCATTACAGCTCCGTCAGCTTGCCGTGCAATCTTTCCAGTTTCAAAAGTCAGTAATTTTCCACCCCAAGTTAACTCTTTTCTATAAACCTCAAACATAATTATATCCTCTAATACCTAACTCTATAAAACAAACATTGTTTATTATTTAAAATAATTTAAAGCAAACTATCTTCTTAATCCTAATTTTTTAATTAGATCGGTATAACGATCTTCATTTTTATTTTTAATATACTGTAATAAATTTCTTCTCTGGCCAACCATACTTAACAGTCCTCTTCTAGAGCCAAAATCTTTTTTATGAGTTTTAAGGTGTTCAGTTAAATTTTTTATCCTTTCAGATAAAATAGCAACCTGTACATCTGCTGAGCCAGAATCATTTTCATTAGTCCCAAAATTCTTAATAATTTCTAATGTCTTATCTTTTTCTATCGACATCTTAATGTTCCCTTCTTTTCTAATAGTTAATTATACGTTTTGGCTTAACTAAACCTTCTTCAATTTCTATTAAAGCTACTAAATGATTATCATTTATTGCACAAATTTTTTTAAATTTATTATAACATGGATAGAGTGTAATAAATTTATTTTTAAATTCTAAACTATTTAGTTGAATCTTTTGCCCTAGTTTTAATTTCCTTGCTTCATGTTTAGTTATAGGCAATGCCGGGATGTCGTCTAGCACAGCCTCAATTGGTAATATATTGTTCAAAACCGCTGGACTATGTATTATTTCGTTAGAAAAATCCATAAAAATCGTATTTTTTTCAACAAAATTTCCAACAGACAACCTCCTTAGAGCGCTAATATGACCAGTTGTATTTAATTTTTCAGCAATATCTCTTGCTAAAGAACGAATATAAGTTCCTTTGCTACAAGTAACTTCAAAATGGGCGTAATCATTATTTGTGATTTTTTTTAAAATTAATTTATGGATTTCTACCCTTCTCAATTTATGCTCAACAAAAATTTTTTTTCTTGCTAGCTTATAAGATCGCTGGCCATTTATTTTGATTGCAGAATAAATGGGTGGTTTTTGGAATATTTCTCCTATAAAAGAACTTATGACTTTTAGTATCTGGTCTTCAGTTGGTCTATTATCTGATTTTTGGATTACCTTACCTTCAGAATCGTCTGTTTCTGTTCTTTCACCCCATTTTACAGTAAAAGAGTATTTTTTATTTTTTTCCTGAACAAATGAAATACATTTTGTTGCTTCGCCAACAGCTATAGGCAAAACGCCAGTAGCCATAGGATCCAAGGTGCCTGCATGACCAACTTTTTTAATATTTAACAACTTGGAAATACGAGTAACTGCCTGCCTAGAAGTCACGCCAATTTGTTTGTCTAGGATTATCCACCCATTAATTTTGTTGATGATAAATTCCTTTTATCAAGTGAAAATAATGTTATTTTTTTAGATTTTTTAAAATATTCTCAATATTTTTGGCATTTTCAAATGAATTATCTATTTTAAAATAAAGTTTAGGCATTTGCCTAAGCTTAATACTGCTTGATATTAGTTTTTTTATTCTTCCAGTGACCTTATTAAGATTCTCAACTACCTCATTCTGATGTTCTCCACCTAGAGGCATTATAAATACTTTTGCGTTTTTGAGGTCGGGACTTACATTAACTTCTGTAATAGTTACGTTATTATTACTAATATGTTCGTTGTAAAAACTTTCTTTAAGCAATACATTTGAAATTAAAAATCTTAATTCCTCTCCAACTTTAAGTTGTCTTTGTGATTTAATAGAACTGTCTTTAGTTTTTCTTTTAGGTTTAAAATTAAATTCACTCATATGAAAAATTTTATCCTACTTTTTTGTCAACAGATTCCAAACTTCTTGCAACTTCTTTTACCTCAAAACATTCCATTACATCATTTTCTTGAATGTCATTGTAATTTTCAAAGCCCATGCCACATTCAGTACCCTCACGTACTTCTTTTACCTCATCTTTAAAACGTCTTAATGTTTTAAGCTTTCCCTGATGAATTACTGTATTATCTCTAAGCAATCTAAAGCTACAACCCTTTTTAACAATCCCTTCAGTAACATAACATCCTGCAATCTTACCAATTTTAGATACGGAGAATACCTGTCTAATTTCAGCATAGCCTATAAAATTTTCTTGTAAGTCAGGATCTAACATACCAGTTAACGCTAACTTTGCATCCTCTATTAATTCATAAATTATAGAATGGTACCTGATTTCTACACCATCTCTTCTAGACAAGTCTCTCGCCTGAGGAATGGCCCTAACATTAAAAGCAAATACAAGTGCAGAAGAGGCTGAAGCCAAAGTTATATCTGACTCACTAATAGCACCAACTCCTCCAGATAAAACTCTGACTTTAACAGAAGAGTTTCCTAATTTATCTAATGCTACTTTTATTGCTTCTAGAGAACCATGAACATCTGTCTTAATAATAACAGGAAGTTCAGAAGCCTCTCCTGCTTGAATATTAGCCATCATCTGTTCTACAGATCCTCTCGCAGTCAAAGTTGCTTCTTTTTGCTTTGACTTTCTTGATCTGTATTCAGCAATCTCTCTAGCTTTTGATTCCGAATCAACAACATTAGCTAAATCACCTGCATTTGGAGTTCCTGACAATCCTAAAACCTCAACAGGTGTGGATGGACCAGCTGACTGAACTCTTTTCCCTGAATCGTTTAACAAAGCTCTAACTTTACCTGACTCACTCCCAACAACTAAAATATCACCAACATTTAAGGTCCCAGCTTTAACAAGCATAGTTATTACGGATCCCTTGCCTCTTTCTACTTTTGATTCTATTACAACACCGTTTGCACTTATAGTTGGGTCACTCTTTAATTCCATCAACTCAGATTGCAACTCTAAGGCTTCTATCAAATTATCAAGTCCTTCCTTGTTTTTTGCAGAAACATTTATACATTGAATATCCCCACCCATTTCTTCAGGAATAATGTCATGTTGTAGTAATTCTGTTCTAACTTTTTGGGGATTAGCCTCTGGTTTGTCACATTTATTAACAGCAACAATAATTGGACATGATGCAGCCTTAGCATGTTTTATTGCCTCAACCGTTTGTGGTTTAATTCCATCATCAGCGGCAACAACCAAAATCACAATATCCGTTACGTTAGCCCCTCTTGCTCTCATCTCAGTGAAAGCTTCATGTCCTGGAGTATCTATAAAAGATATTTTTGAGTTGGATTTTGTTGTAATTTGATATGCCCCAATATGTTGAGTTATACCTCCTGCTTCACTATCAACAACCTTGCTTTGTCTTAGCGCGTCTAATAAAGATGTTTTCCCATGATCAACATGACCCATGATAGTAACTATTGGCGGCCTTGATGTCATATTCTTTGGGTCACCTTCTTGAATTTCTAAGTCTAACTCAACATCAGATTCTGATATTCTTTTGGGCTTATGACCAAATTCAGTTGTGATTAATTCTGCAGTTTCTGCATCAATAACCTCGGTGGCAGTAGCCATTATACCATTTTTCATAAGCTCCCTAACAACATCTGCAGTTTTTTCTGTCATTCTGTTAGCTAATTCAGACACTGTAATTGTATCTGGTATTGTAACTTCCCTGAACTGTTTTACCGCAGGAGTTTGATCAGCTTGCATTCTTGCTTTTTCTCGTCTCCTTTTAATTGAAGCCAAGGACCTAACTCTAACATTGTCTGAATCTAAAGCACGGGCTATAGTCATTTTTCCCTGTCTTTTTTCTTCAAACCCTTTGTTCCATGAAGGTTTTTTTAGATTTTCTCTATATATCTCTTTTTCTTGAACTTTATTTACTGTCCACAACTTTGTGTTAGCAGGAATAGTTTCAGCATCAGCTATTTTTTGTCTATCTTTTTCAGCTTGTAACGCCGCTTCCTCTGCTTTTCTAGCATCTATTTGAAGTTGTTTTTGCTCTTCTTCAATTTTTTTGATCTCTAAAATTTCTTCTGTTTCAGCTTTCCTTCTAGCTAACATTTTATCTTTAGGCGCCAGCGAAGATGCTGCTTTAGATGCCTCATCAGCTGTAGCAGCAATACGGGCTTCTTCTAATTTTGCTTTTTCGTATTTTTCAGCTGCAATTTCCTCTGCTTGAGCAGCGGTCTTAGCCAGACCCTCTTGCAACATCCTACTTCTAGCTTGAATTTCTTGTGAACTAAGACCAGTATTATTATCTATGGTTTTTTTAATTTGGGTCGTATCATTAACACTCATCCTGGCAGACGGCCTTTTAGTTCTTTTTACTTCAACCTGAACTGTTCCTCTGCCTGACCTGGTGTTAGTAGAAATACTACTAGAAGCTTTGGAAGTGACAGAGGTTTTCAATGTTAATTTACCACCCAAAGAAAGACTTAACTTTTTTCTTTCTCCATTTTTATTATCTTCCATAATCTTTTTTCCTCAAGCTATGAATTAATTCTATTTTTCGTCTTCAGCAAACCAGTGTTCTCTAGCTTTCATAATAACTGACCCTGCATCATCTTCACTAGCAAAAACCGTTGACCCAAGAATATTAAATAATTCTTCACTATCTAACTCAGCAAGATCATCTAAAGTTTTAATGTTATTTTCAGCTAGCAATAATATGCTTGGTTTATTTAACTGCTCAAAATTATATAAATCGTCTTTTACTTTAAGTTTTTTTAATTTGTCTTCAACCCTTTGAGCTTCAGCTTTAACAAAGTTATTTGCTCTATCACTTAATTCGTTGGCTATATCTTCGTCAAAACCCTCTATTGATAGAAGTTCATCTATTGTAGCTTCGGCTATATCAGAGATTGTAACAAAACCTTCTCCAACCATCAAATGTGCAATAACGTCGTCTATATCAAGAGCATCAATAAAAATTTTGCTTCTTTCAGTAAACTCCTCTTGTCTTTTCTCAGACTCTTCTGCTTCAGTCATAATATCTACAAACCAACCTGTTAACTGTGAGGCTAGCCTAACATTCTGTCCGCGCCTTCCTATAGCTAGGGACAATTGATCATCAGGAACAATTACTTCCATCCTACCTGCATCTTCATCCATTACAACTTTAGATGGTACGGCTGGAGCTAAGGCATTAATAACAAAAGTGACAGGATCTTCTGACCAGGGAATTATCTCAATTTTTTCACCTTGAAGCTCACTGACAACAGCCTGTACCCTTGAACCCCTCATTCCAACGCAAGCGCCAACAGGATCAATTGTTGGGTCATTTGAAAAGGCAGAAATTTTTGCTCGGCTTCCCGGCTCTCTTGCAACACCCTTTACTTCTATTATGCCATCATAAATTTCAGGGACTTCTTGGGTAAACAATGCAGCTAAAAACTCATTTGATGCTCTTGACAAAAATATCTGCGGTCCTTTTAACTCTTCGGAAACGTCAATTATAAAACACCTCAACCTATCTCCAGGTCTTAGTTGTTCTCTAGGTATCATATGATCTTTTTTTATTACTGCCTCTGCCCTACCCAGATCAATAGAAATAGAGTGATTATCAACTCTTTTGATTGTGCCAACAACAATTTCACCAACGCGGTCTTTATATTCTAAATACTGCCTTTGTCTTTCAGCTTCACGTACTTTTTGGGCAATCACTTGTTTAGCGGTTTGAGCAGCAATACGACCAAAATCTATAGGAGGTAGTGGTTGTTTATAAAATTGACCTATTTCAATACCTAAATTTCTCCTTTCAGCTTCCTTGAAAGACATTTGAGTTATGTCATTTTCGACTATATCTACAACTTCAGTAAACTGAGCAATATTGATTGAACCATTTTTTCTATCAATGTTTGCTCTAATGTCTCTTTCCAAACCATATTTAGATCTTGCTGCTTTCTGAATTGCCTCTTCCATTGCAACAATCACTTCTTCTTTTTCAATTGATTTTTCTCTAGAAACAGCTTCTGCAACTTGTATTAACTCTAATCTAGCTATGGATTTTGCTTCCATTTCACTTCCCTATTTTAAATTTTAATTAATTCTATTATTTTCGATTGCCCATTCAGGATCAATATTAGCTCTTTCAATTTCAAAAAAATTTATTTTTATTTCATGTTCATCAGTTTTCAATACTATGTTTTGTTTTTCATCTACTGCGTTTATAAAACCTTTATAAGTCTTTCTTCCCAAAAAGCTTTCTTTAAGAACAATTTTGACTTTGTTATCCTTAAAAAAAAAGTAATCATCCAAACACGTTAGTGGCCTTGAAAGTCCTCCTGAAGAAACTTCTAAAACATAAGAGGAGCTAATTGGATCATCAACTTCTAAATAAGATGAAATTTCTCTACTAAGAAAAGTACAATCATCAATTCCCATTGTCCTGTCTTTAATTCTTTCTGCCATTATCTGCAATGTTTTTTTATTATTAACGTTTATGATTTTTA
>Ga0181555_1000720_pt1 | contig 31486 bp, 30 predicted proteins | sample 011ome_15_FD_145601 | JGI IMG/M metagenome (GOLD analysis project Ga0181555, IMG submission 145601) | Coastal salt marsh microbial communities from the Groves Creek Marsh, Skidaway Island, Georgia - 011504AT metaG (spades assembly) | ecosystem: Environmental > Aquatic > Marine > Intertidal zone...
ACCTCTGAGGCCATTAACCAACCTAAATCGGTTGCAAAGGGAATGTTTTTATCAATATCTAATTTTAAAAAAGCAGCTAGTTTTTGCATGCTCGGCAAATTTGTATAGCCTTCTTTTAAACGCTGAACCCTTCCTCCCTCTTGATCTACTGCAATAAGAAGCCCTGGATTTATCTGTCTTATTTCTTTGCATAGCTCTTGAACTTGATTTCTTGAAGAAATATTTCTTGCAAATAAAATTACGCCCCCTACATGTTGATTAAGCAGTAATTTGTTTTCTTCTTGAGTAAGAGAGGTTCCATCCAGATCGAGCATTAATCTCCCAAGAAAAGATTTGCTCATAATTTTTCTTTTAATGCATGAATTAATGCTTTGGTTACTTCAGGATCCCCTGAGAAAATAGAAGGAGCTATTCTTGAAGCAATAGAACCATATCGATCAAAAATTATGTTTGAAACTTCATCTGGTGTTCCAGTTACAGCAATGCTTTCTAAGATTTCATCTGAAATGAGATTTGGAATATCTTGCCATAATCCTTTTTTGGTCAGAGTATTGAGCTCTGGCTGAATACTCTCCCAGCCATGTTGCTCTAAAACTACTTTATAGGCAGGAGTAGACCCATAAAACCCAATTTGCGCCCTGCAAGCATCTCTTGCTTTAGCGATTTCTTCATCTGTTATTCCCGTTGCAACCATAACACCCACCGAGAAATCAAATTCTTCAGTTTTCGACAATTCAAGACCTTTTTTTACAGATGGTAAGGTAATGTTTTCTAAAAATTTGCTTGTATGAAAAGGATGCACAATAAACCCATCGCCAGATTCAGCTGCAGCTTGAGTCATAAGGGGGCCTACGCCAGCGACATATATTTTTGGAATACCAAAAGGGTTTTCTCCTGGATTAAAAAAAGGAGTCATTAATGTATGTTTATAAAATTCACCTCTAAAATCTAAATCTTTTCCTTCATGCCAGCATCCCCATATAGCTTTAATAGCATTGACCATTTCTTTCATGCGTTTTGCAGGCGAAGACCAGGGCATGGAGTATCTCTTTTCAATATGAGGTTTTATTTGAGAACCCAAACCAAGAGTGAACCTCCCTTTGGACATCAACTGCAGATCGTACCCTATATTAGCCAAAGTCATTGGGTTTCTAGAAAATGCTACAGCTATTGAGGTTGAAAGTTCTAGTTTTTCTGTTGCCAGCGCTGCTGCTGCAAGAGGAAGGAATGGCTCATGCGGACCCTCAAAAGTGTAAGCCCCATTGTATCCAAGATCCTCAAGGTTTTTGCTAATTTTTGAGGCCTCAGCTGGATCTCGTGTAATCATCGAACAATCGACCTTAATTTTTTTCATTATGTATTATTTTCATTTAACTTTAATATGAATGATTATGATGGATGTATTTCATTTTGTGTATCCCAGCTGCTAATATAAAACTCAATCTATTTCCTAGAAAGAAAAATAATGAACTCAAAAATTTGTGAACTTCTTGAAATTGAATTCCCCCTTGTTGCATTTACACACTGCAGAGATGTAGTGGTGGCAGTATCAAAAGCTGGAGGATGTGGCGTTTTAGGAGCTGTTGGGATGACTCCTGAGCAGCTTGAAAAAGAACTGACGTGGATTGATGACCATATTGATGGGCTTCCATACGGCGTGGATGTTTTAATCCCCAATAAAATGGCCGATCAGAACCAAAAATTTGATGCTGAAAAATTAGCTACAATGATTCCACAAGAATATGCAGATTTTAGAGCAGATATTCTAGAGAAGCATGATGTGAATGCTGATGAGCTAAGAACAATCAAACCAGCTGCAACTTACATGGCTGCAAATACCAAAGCAGAGGGTGCTAAAGCTTTGGTAGATATTGCATTCAGTCATCCAATTAAAATAATTGCAAATGCATTAGGCGTTCCACCCGACTGGATGGTTCAAATGGGAAAAGATAATAATGTAAAAGTTGCAGCCCTACTAGGTACTGCAGAACACGCTATCAATCAAGTCAAAGCAGGGGTTGATATCTTAGTTGTTTCAGGCACAGAAGCTGGTGGTCATTGTGGTAGCGTTTCAACTATGGTTTTAGTTCCAGAGGTTCATAAAGCCATTCAGCCATATGGTGATGTACCAATTCTAGCTGCAGGAGGGATTGTAACCGGGAGGCAAATGGCTGCTGCAATGACCATGGGAGCATCGGGTGCATGGTGCGGCTCTGTTTGGTTAACAACTGCTGAATCTGAAGTTCCGCTTGTAATTAAAGAAAAAATGGCGGCTGCAACTTCAAGTCAAACTACTAGATCAAGAAGCAGAACAGGCAAGCACTCCAGACAGTTGGTATCTGAATGGACAAAAGCTTGGGAAGCAAAAGGAGCTCCTGAGCCACTACCATTGCCACTGCAACCCATGGTGGCTGAACCAGCTTTAGCAAAAGTTAATCAGTTAGCAGAAACCGGTCATGAAGGCGCAAAAAAACTCTCGACTTACTGGGTTGGTCAGGGCGTGGGATTGATGAACCAAACAATTTCAGCAGGGGATGTCGTGCAAGAATTTAAAGAAGACTTTATTGAAGCCTATGAAAGATTAGCAAATTTTGTTGGTAATTAAATATACAAATCTTAGTCTCATCATAGCTATTAGAAGAATAAGTAATAAAATGTTGGAAATAACAACATTAATTATTGATTTGAATGACGATCCTCCTAATTAAAACTAGCTGTTAAACTTTAAGTATAAAAAACAAAATGACTGCAACCCTTCTAATTGTCTGCCATAGCCAACATCAGCTAGAAAAAGGATTATATTTAAAAGAAATACTCCCTAATATTGTTGACGTTAAATGCATTAACTTTATACCAACAAATATTCAATCAAACAAAAGCTTTAGCATCGTTAAATCTTCTAAGGAATTAATTGATGACTGTAATTGTTACGATAGGTTTATATTTTTTTCATTAACTTCATCCAAACTAATATTTAAAATAATTAAAATAATTAGAAAATCTTGTAAACCAATTATCGTTATTCAGGAAACACATCAACTCAGCATGAGTAATGGAACAATAAATAGCATTATGATGTCACCTGATTTAATCATCGCAGCCTCAGACACTGAAAAAGATTTGATGATTCAAAATAAAATCTTTAAACAGAACACAATTATTTCATGTGGATGGATTTTTCAAGAAAAGTTTCATGAGTTTGTTCACAAAAAAGTTACAATAAATGAGGCCAATAATTTCAATGATTATGTGCTCCTAATATTCTCAGCACCTCAAACGATTACCTCTTCAAGCTCAGAGACATATCAAAAGAGGAAAGAAATATTAAAATGGGTACAAAAAAATAATCCTAATACAAAAATCATTATCAAACTGCATCCTTTGGAGGATAGACAGAAATTTATTCATTTTAATAATGTACAAAATAATTCTCTAATAGATTTCGCTCAAAGTTACTCAAATATTTATAGTCTATCTTTAAATGCAAAAAATATTATTTTATCTGACCAAACTCAAGCTTTTATCGATTTAATAAATATTAATAAAAAACTCATCGTCTACAATTTGAAAGGTAAGAATTTTATTTCTTCATTCTTAAGCAAAAATATAAAAACGGAAAATTATAAGGAAATCACATTTTTTAAGCTTGCTGATTCAGATGACACATTGAAGGAATTCAGATCTATTTATTTAAAATCTGAAAATGAATGCTTAAAATCATTTGCTAAAACCATTAATAATACTGATCTTCAAATTAATCCAATTGCTAATACTGAAATTACGCTTTGGGAATTCCTTTTAGGTAATTCTAAAAATCCAAACAGCATAGACTTCACTAATTCTGAAAAACTAAAAAATTTCATTGAAAATAACAATATATTTAATTTAAAGGAGGTTGAAAATGAGATAGAAACATTATCTTTAAAAACGTCTATAACAATTTATGTTGTGAATAAAATAATTAAGGGTGAGATAAGTAATGAATCTCAAATTAATTATTTTTTACATAATTTTATAACTCCATATTTTGTTCAATATTTCTTTCTGGAAACACTTAGATTCAAATTCTTTCTAAATCACTTGAGGCATGAAATGGATATAGATAAAGACTCATTAGAAATTATTAATAATTCCCAAAAAATTGTTCAAAAAAAATATTTTTTAATGAATTTGCTAATGATTCTAGAAGCAAAGATACGACTTATTAAAATAAATCTTATTAGGACTCCCGTATATATTCTTCTAAATTTATGTTTACTGACAGTAATCCGCTTTAAAAGATAAGTTTAAAGTCTTTTTAATTTGTCTTTTAAATCTTGCCTAAGGAATTTTTTTTCAATGCCATAATCTATCTCATCAATTGAGATTATATTTTTAGAAATACATTTGGACAATTCATTAAAAAAAAATTGTGTGACTTCAAGGTTAGGATGCTCTCTTCCCATGGTTAAATCTTTTCCAAATATCTTATAAATAGGCGCTCTTGGAATAAATTTAAATAATGGGGGTATAGATGAATTTAGCTTCAACCCAACCCTCCAGGGCTGCGTAAGCTTCTCTGTGGTATGGAGCAACATAGTATCAGGCTTAATATCATCGAATTCGTTCCATTTAGTCTGAAGAGGAGCTACTGACTGTTCTAGCCTTAGGTTAATTAGATCGTCATAATCAATTTGGCCATGATGAAGCCCATCAATAAATGATTGTAATGACCAATGCTTAAGACTTTCACAAGATAACAACATTACGCTTGAGCCCCATGAGTTTTTTTGCAAACCCATTCTTGCAAAAATTGGGGCAGAGTCAAAACTAAAATTCTCTAATTGTTCGAGGCCATTATTAACAAGAAAGATATCTGGATCTATTACAAGTGCCCTACCCTGATAGCCCATCAACTCAGGGATATGAAATCTCAACAGAGTAAATGATTGCATGTCATTTTTATCAAACATGGTCATTCTTCCACCCCTAAGGTAAGGTTTAGAAAAAAAATAATTGAGCTGAGGGATGCTTGACTCCAGAATTATTTGCACATCATCTTCAGTATAGCTAGAACGTTGAGTAATTGAATTTTTAGCTACTTTAGCTCCTATTAATTGATTTTCATTTGAGCAAATAAAAATTTTCATTTTTTGCCTCACTTATCTAATAGCCTCCTATTCAACGATTCTTCAAATAATGATAGCCTATCGTTACCAAAAAACATGTGGCCATTATAAAAGAAAGTCGGCGATCCAAAGCCTCCTCGTTTAATAAGCTCTTCAGTATTATTTCGGAGAGATTCTTTAGCCTTTTGAGAATAAATAAATTCTTTAAATTCTTTGGAGTCTAAATTTGAAAAAATTGCAATATCAAGCAATGAGTTTTCTTGGCTGATATCAATACCCTTACTCCAATAAGCCTCAAATAGATTACTAGCAAATTTTTCTAATTTATTTTCTTTTTTTGCAAATAAACATCCACGCATGGCCTTTACAGAATTAACTGGGAAAACTTTAGGAAAACTGATGCTAATTCCTCTAACTTTAGACCATAAACTAAGGTCCTCATTTGAATATTTCAACTTTAAGGGATTAGGCTTTTTTCTAAATTCATACACATCTTGATTTACCGAATTAAAAACCCCCCCAACAAGCACTGGCTTCCACTCTATTTTTAGGTCAACCCTTTGAGACAATGATAAAATTTCATTGAAAGCTAAATATGTCCAAGGACTTGAACAGTCAAAGTAAAATTCTATATAGTTAGCTTTCATTATTAATAAATATTGTAAATTAATTATCTTGTATAAACAGAAAATAGCTTTGAGCTTAATATCAATACTGTTGCTTAGCGTTGACGTTGAGGCAAAGATTAGCATAGCCGCATCAAAGGAAAAACAAGAACTATGCCAAGAAATTTACCAAAAGATGGTCAATGAACATTTTTTCAATAATAAGGATTTGGACTCAATCAATTCTGAAATATTTGATGCATTAGTAGATCAGCTAGATTCACAAAAGATATATTTCACAGAAAATGAAATTAGCTTATTTAAAAAGAAATTTTCTCAATTTGATGATCTCATTAACTCAAAAAAAAACCATAAAAAATCGAATCTATGCTCAATAAATTTAAGGTCTAAATTTGCGTTTATAAACCTATACTTTAACCGGTTAATTGAGGCAACTAACTATCAACTTAAACAAGTTGATAAAAAGAGTTTTGATTTTACAAAAGATGAAATCATCGTAATTGATGATGATCACAAAAAATGGCAGAAGAATAAATTTGAGCTTAGAAAAACTTGGAGAATATTAGCGAAAAATGATGTTTTAACATCTTTGCTTGTAGAAAAAGATCTCAATGAAGCAACTGAAACTATTGAAAAAAGATATAAAAATAGACTCAGAAGAATCTCCCAAAGAAATGAAGAAGACATCTTTTCAATTTCTATGAATAATTTGACGTCATATTTTGATCCGCATTCTTCTTATTTCTCTCCCAAATCGGCTGAGGATTTTGCAATGACAATGAGCCTAAAACTTGAGGGAATTGGAGCTTTGCTAACAACGGAGGATGATTATCCAACCATAGTAAGTATTGTTCCTGGCGGCCCAGCTGACAAAACAGGAAAAATTAGTCCAGATGACAAAATAGTAAAAATCTCTCAAGTCGAGGAATCGAACTTACCCCCAACTGATGTTGTGGGTTGGAGAATAGATGAAGTTGTTCAATTAATTCGAGGAAAAGCTGGTACCAAAGTTGAGCTGGAGCTCATTCCAGGAAAAACAGAGGATTTTAGTGAAAGAAAATTTGTAACAATCACTCGTGAAGAAGTAAAGCTGGAGGAGCAAGCAGCAAAATCTATAGTGATTGAAATCAAAAGAAATTTGCAAACAATAAAAATTGGCATAATTGATCTACCTACCTTTTATATAGATTTTGATGCATGGCGAAATAGAGATCCAAATTTTAGGAGCAGCTCAAGAGATGTTGAAACCATGCTAAGAAAGTTTAATGATCAAGATATTGATGCTGTTTTAATTGACCTTAGAGGTAATTCTGGCGGCTCACTTTTTGAGGCAAATAAATTAACTGGACTGTTTGTTTCCTCTGGAGCATTATTACAAGTAAAAGACAGCAATGGTAGTGTAAGACCCTGGGGAGACACTAGAGCCCAGCAAGTTTGGAAAAAACCAATGGCGGTTTTGGTTGATAGATATTCTGCTTCTGCCTCAGAGATTTTTGCAGGAGCCATTAAAGATTACCAACGAGGGATAATAATTGGGCAAAAAACATTTGGCAAAGGGACTGTCCAAAAATTAGATAATTTGAGCTCTGGGCAAATCAAAATTACTGAATCAAAATTTTATAGAATCACTGGAGTTGGGATGCAAAGCAAAGGCATACAACCTGATATTTCATTACCAAGTGCCTGGGATATCGAAGAAATTGGTGAAAGTTCATATAAAACAGCTCTTCCATGGGATGAGATTAAACCCATCCGTTTTAAGAAATTTTTGATGGAATCATCTTTGATCTCTCAATTAAATGATAAGCATTTAAAAAGAGTTAATCAAAGCCCAAACCTGCAATACATCCTAGATTTAAGAAAAAGGTATGAGAACCAAAAAAATAAAAAGACGATTTCTTTGAACTTAACCGATAGGAGACTTGAAAAAAAAGAAAGGCAATCATGGGCTTTAAATACAGAAAATAAGAGACGCGCTTCGCTTAATTTAGAAACTTTTAGTTCATACAAGGCTATGCAGGATTTCAATGATGCCAAGGAAACTGAAGGTAGTGAAAAAAACACTGGAATAGAAATTGATAATGATTATCTTTTAAATGAAGGCGTGGAAATACTTTCAGACTATACAATATTTAATCAAAACATTCTCTTTTCTAAAGCTGCATAAAATATGAAAATTGTATCTTTTAATATAAATAGTATCAGGGCTCGTCCACACCAACTTATTCATCTTAGAGATACGCTTGATCCTGATGTAATTGGAATACAGGAAACTAAAGTTAATGATCCTGAGTTTCCAATTAATGAAATTAAAGAAATTGGATACTACCCCGAGTTTTGGGGGCAAAAAGGTCATTATGGGGTAGCAATTCTAAGCAAGCAAAAACCAGAAAATGTTCAAAAAGGTTTTGTGGGGGATTCAGAAGATGATCAAAAAAGATTTATTCAAGCTTCTTTTAAATGGAAAAGAAAAAAAATTACCATAATGAATGGATACTTTCCACAGGGAGAAAATAGATTGCATGAAACTAAATTTCCAAAAAAAATAAAGTTTTATGATGATTTGGAAAATCACATCAAAAAAGTAAAAAAGGTTGATAAAAATTTGATTGTAATGGGAGACTTTAATGTTGCTCCCACAGAGCTAGATATTGGAATAGGCGAACAAAATGCAAAGAGGTGGTTGCGCGACGGAAAAACCGCTTTTCTTCCTGAAGAAATTGAGATGTGGAATAAAATTAAAAATCTTGGTTTTACTGACTCATGGAGAGAGCAAAATCCTGATGAGGGATCTATATTTTCATGGTTTGATTATCGCTCAAGGATGTTTGATGATAATCCAAAAAGAGGTCTAAGAATAGATCACATTCTAATTTCTAATAATTTAAAAAAATTTATGCTTGAAACCGGGATAGACTATGCAGCAAGAGAAATGGATAAACCATCAGATCACTGTCCTGTGTGGATTAAATTAAAATAACTTCGATTAATGGATATTTCTTAGAACTATTTTTTTGGCTTGCGTCTTTTTGACATAAAAAATTTTTTCAAGAGATCTGCTGATTGATTTGCCATATATCCTCCGCTAAAGTTGACCCTGTGATTTAAGTCGGTCCTTTCAAAAAAAGCATCAATCGATTGAACAGAGCCCGTCTTTGATTCGCTTGCTCCAAAATATAAATTTGAAATACGAGCGTCAACTATAGCTTTGGCACACATATGACATGGTTCTAATGTAGTATAAATATCTGCATTTAATAATCTATAATTTTTGAGCGTTTTACTAGCATCCTCTATGGCAATAATTTCTGCATGCGCGATGACAGAACATCTTTGAATAACGCTATTATGTCCTCTACCAATAATTTGATTATCAAGAACTATCACACAACCTACTGGCACTTCGTTTTTAATGAAAGCTTTCCTTGCTTCAGCAAGTGCAAACTCCATAAAGTAGTCATTTGTCTTATGATCCATCTATTATTAAATATTTAAAAAAATGAAATACTACATATTAGATTTAAAAATCATTAATCTCCATAATCCAAATAAACGCCCAGGCATTTTAAGCAAATCGATCATGCAACCTATTAAACCTACAAAAATCCAATTAATGGGAAAAATATAACTTAGTTTCTCTTTTTTCTTTAATGGCAAAAAAATAGAACGAAAAAAAAAATATGAGGCTAGAATTAAGGTCCATATCACTTTATTTAAGTTGGGAATAAAATAAGGGCTTTCATCCCATGCACCAGAAGTAAATAAATAATTCCAACTATAAATAAAATACAAAAACAACACTAAAAGAGTGTTGAAATACAAAGTTTTTTGAGTAGAGAGAATGTTTATCTTTGCATTTTCAAAGCTATAAAATACCCACTTAGCTGCAAAACTTTTAAAATTTTTTGGAAAACCCACATATGTAAAAGAAATATTTTTTGCATACGCAATGTTCCATTTAAGGGCCTTAAGTCTTTCAACCCATTCTAAATCTTCCCCAGCTCCAACGGAGCTATTAAAACCACTAGATAGCAAAAAATTAGATTTTTTTAGCACAGCCCCTGGGACACTATTGGGAGTAGTATTGCCATAAGTGTTTGCTTTAATGATTTTTTGTAGCCAGTTTAAGTTTCTTTCAATGGAACAAAATTTTCCTAAAACTATATCGCTATTTGAATTTATTAAATGAGTAAGTGAAGATTTTAACCAATCTTTTTCAGGCAATGTTTTTGCATCCATAAAAGCAATGAATTCTCCTTTCGCTATAGATACTCCTATATTCCTTGCTTTCCCAGGATAAGCCTCGTCTTCGTGATGTATTTCAATTCTAGAAAAAGAAAATTGATTTAAAACAGATGGATCATAATCTTTTTTATGATCTGAGGAATCTATGATGACTACCTCAAAGTTTGTGTAGGTTTGTTGACTTAACGCTTTTAGCATTTCAAATAGATAATTCCAATCATTTTTATTGGGAACAATTACTGAAATAAGCGGTTGATTAATGTTCATGCTAATTTTTTTTTCATTGATTTAAATATAGCTTTCAAATACCGAGAATTTTAAAAATTTCATTATTAACCTTATGTACATCATATTTTTCTTTGCAGTAGTCTCTTGAAGCTAAACCCATGTTATGAAGAATTTTTTTATCTGTAAATTTTTCCATAAACTCTGCTGCTATCTTAAAATTAAATATAGGGACTAAAAATCCGTTAACTCCATTCTTTACAGTCTCCCTGCAACCATTCACATCAGTAGTTATGATTGGTCTTCCCATTGCCATTGCCTCAAGCACAGTTCTAGGGGTTCCCTCATTATAGGAAAGCAACATATAAACTGAAGATTGCTTGATAGCCTCCCTAGGGTCCTCTATAAATCCTAAATATTCAATGCCGTATTTTTGTTTCCATTGATTCTGTATCTCACTAATATCGATTGAATCATCATGCATATCAGGAGCTCCACCAAGCAGAAATCTAGCATTTGGTATTTTTGCTCTGACGATTCTGCATGCTTCAGCATATTCCTGCAAGCCTTTTGATTTAATTAATCTAGCCAAGCACAAGAAGGTGAGCTCATCAGGAAATATTTCTGGAGAAAAATGCTCAATATCAACTCCCGATCCATTTACAATTGATGTTTTCGAAAGATCTACAAGTTTCAACTCAAGAAAAAAAGCTCGATCATCTTTATTTTGAAAAATTACAAAATTGCTTAATTTCAATGCGATCTTAAAGCCAAGTAAACCTAGCATCCTTCGAATTTTAGTTAAAAAATTATAGTTATCAAAAATATGGCCTGTTCCTGTCACAAGAGAGATGATTTTAGGAACTCCAGCTAAATAGGATGCAATAGCACCAAATACAAGAGGTTTATGTGTATACGAGAAGACATATGTTGGCTTTACAGTCCTTAGAATCGATATCAAGGCAGTTAAACCTTTAAACGATGAATATAGATTAACGCTTTTCCTTTCAAAGTGAATCATCTCAATTTGAACGCCTAACCGGTTTAGGAATTCTTTGTTTGACGAATCTATATTTGGAGCGATAGCATAAACTTTAAAACCTTGTTCAATAAATTTTTTTATTAAATTTCCCCTAAAATTTACAAGAGAATTACCATCTCCACAAAAAAATAAAATTGATTTTGAGGTCATAAAAAGTATTAAGATATATCTTTCATTGGACCAATATGATCATATTCACTCAAAATGTGTTTAAGTTTTTTTAATGTTTGCCGATTACCTAAACCCAACCACTGAAATTGCTTTAAATATTTATAAATTCCTGAAAGAAATGATGAATTGCTTAAAAAAATTTTTAAAGGAACCTTAAATTCAAATTCATGTAAAAAATCGTAGGGATGCAAATAGATAAGCGGATCAGCTTTTCGTTGAATGCTTTTATTTAAAGTTTCCTTGATTTTATTTACAGAAAGAACTCTAAAAAATGTTCCGCCAGACTTTATATTAAATTTTCTAACAAATGAATTAGTAACTATTGGAAATTCCTTAAAATTATTGATATTAAATGGAGGTTTATTGGCATGTAATCCATCAATCATTTCTCTTTCGTGTATCACATAACTAGAGTCATATTTAAAATATTTTGACAGAAGTACATAAATATCATCTCTATCTCTTGAAATTGAAAAAGCAGGAGCTCTAAAGCCAGCTGGATAGTAACCACATGCAGATTTAATAGCCTCTCTTGCCAAAATAATATTTGATTCAATTTCATTAATTGATTGATTGCTCATTAAATCATGAAAATGATAATGGCATGATATTTCATGCCCATCCATTGAAATCTTTTTAAGAAGGTCTGGATAAGTTAGAGCTACAGTGCCGGTAGTAAAAAATGTAATTTTTCTAGAGCCTATATTGTCCTCAAGAAAATTGTTTATTACTTCATAGCACTTATCTAATGCTTGAAAATTTATTTTAGGCTCTAACTTAAGATTTCTATATGTATCGTAGGTAAAATCTTCTAAATCTACAGATAAATAAAAACCTTTCTTCTTGGTTTTAGCTTGGCTTTCTGATGGTAACAAAAAATCCTCTTGGGTCTTCAATAATATCTGTATATTCTAAACAACCTGCTTCTGAAAGACAGCTATCAAGTCTCTCGCGTGAGTAAGAATATAGTGGACAATTTTTTAGCCAATATCTAATTCTGCGCTGAAGACCAAGTAAGCCACGTTCGTTTGGAATAGATATATATACCTCTTTTTTTGCCTCCGAAAGAAGCTTTTTCAAAACAGTAACAGGGTCTGAAACATAATCAAAAAAGCCCATAACGCATATCGCATCAAATTGTTCATCAAACTGATGAGTCATATAGTCGGAAACTATATAACTACATAGAGCATTCTTATCAAATTTTTGAACCTTCTCTTTAGTTAAATCCACCATCTCGTCAGCAACATCCAATGCGGTAACAACTTTACCTTGGTTTAAGAAGGCTACAGTATGATGCCCTGGACCACAGCCAACATCTAGGACAGTGCTAATTGAATCTTTTTGAGTTTCTGAAAGGGTAATTTCATATCTTCGATAAACAGCCTTCCTGAACCACCTATCCATAAGTTTATTAAACATACTCCTGGATTGATCATCTTCAGTATATATACTAGAGAATCCTTTTGAATATGAATTAAAAAATTTCTTGATATCCTGTAAGTCTTTTTCGTTAGTCTTCATGGGTTATATAAGTATTAAAAGTATGCACATTTTATACATATGGATATACTTGCTCAAGCGTTAAAAGGTATATTTATTATTTATTTAAATGATTAAAAAATTCTAAATTAGGATGTTTAAATATTTTTTGTCCTATAAATTTTGCCCCATTGTAAGTTAAATGAGCTCTATCATAGGATATCAATTTTTTATCTTCAGTAAATAAGGGTATTCTGCCATTCTTATCTTCCAATAAACTTAATATATCTACGAAATTATTAGCAGGAACAGTTTTTTCTAAATATTTGTTAAAGTTTTTAATTTGCGAGCTTGGTTGGGCCCTAAAGGAATAAAGTTTTCGTCTTAATGGAGCATTAATATTATATCCAAAATCCTTAGTACCAATAATTACAAATTGCTTTTCATGATTGATAAGATAATCAATTTTCTTTTTCAAACAACTTAGTTGAGATTTTAGATCAAGAAATCTATATGAAACTACAATAAAGTCAGATTGGAGTATTGCTAATTTTGCATTTTCATCAATATCATTATAATTGAAGCAATTATATTTGGGCTTTATAAGATCAATTCCTTGTAAAGCATTATTAACTTTCATCATATTAATAAAATCACTTGAGAAGCTGTCACCAACGACCATCACTTTTCTGGTTTGCTCTAAAGATTGATCATAATTACTTTGCAAGTCTTCAGCAGCAGAAATAAGGAATGCAGTATCAGGATTTATTACATTAGGTTTTAACTCTAAAGAATACTTAGATTCAAGCTCAGGATAAGATCTATAGAATCCATATGTTTGATTGAAAATTAGGCCACTAAGAATAGATATAAAAGCAGCGGATATAATAATAATCGAAAATTTACCCATACTGACTTTATTAACGCTTCTGAAGATTTTTTCTATTTTCCAGCTAAAAAAACTTATAAAAAATGAAAGCAAAAACATAATAAGAAACATAGAATTTGCTGGCTCTGATAAACTGGATATTCGAAGAAATGCATATAAAGGCTGATGCCATAAATATAAGCTATAACTCATTAATCCAATAAAAACTAGGAACTTGATACTTAGTAATCTTCCAATAAAATTATTTTTATCTGAGAATGCAATTATTATCAAAGTTCCTAAAACAACTAGAAATCTATTTAAGATTAAAAAATTTTCACTCTGAGAAAAAAAGAAAATTGGAAACAGAATAAAGAGAAATCCTAATATTGAGATAATCTCTTTATAAGTAGATTTCATGTTCACAAAGTGCCGTTTTGATTCAAGTAAGAAAAGCGCAAGGATGCCGCCTGCGCCTAGTTGCCATAGCCTTGATGGAAGTAAATAAAAATTAGCCTCAGGATATTTTGTATGGATTTGTAAAGAAAATACGAAGCTAATAATTGTTATAGCCAACAAAACATAAATAATTTGTAAATTAGTAAATCTCCAGATTAGCAAGATCAACAGAGGAAAAAAGATATAATATTGTTCCTCAACTCCCAGGCTCCATGTATGAAGTAATGGCTTGAACTCAGATGCTAAATCCCAGTATCCTGATGTAATAAAAAGCAGGATATTATTTGACATTAAGGACGTACTTATCAAACTTTGACCAAAATTTTGTAGATCATCTGGCTGCATAAGCATCGCTGCAAAAGGAATGCAAAATAACAAAACCATAAATAAAGCAGGTAATAATCTTCTAGCCCTTCTTTCATAAAAATTTAAAAGAGTGAAACTATTATTTGCTTTATTAATAAAAATAAACGATGTTATTAAATATCCGCTGATTACAAAAAAAATATCTACGCCTAAAAACCCACCTGAGATGAAGTGGAAGCCTGCATGGAATAACATAACAACTATTACTGCAATAGCTCGGAGGCCATCAATTTCTCTTCTGTATTCCAAAGTAAAAAGTTTAAAAGATCTTCAAGTTACAAAAATTTTGTCCAATTTGCTATTGGTTGTCTAGTAGTCCTGAGTTTGTTGATTGGATTTCTTTTATCTTCAAAACCTATGGCAAGACCACAAAATAGCATAAAATCTTTGTCAGCTTTCACAAATTCCTTCACAAAGCTATGCTGAAGTGACCATGCTTCTTGTGCACAAGTTGAGATACCAGCCTCTTCCGCTAATAGCATAAAGGTTTGAAGAAACATACCTAGATCTGACCATTGTGGTGGACCCATTTGTTTATCAATAAAGCAAAAAAGAGCGGAAGGCGCTCCAAAGAAGTTAAAATTTTCTAAAACTTGCTTAGTTCTACCCTCTTTATCATCTCTTGAAATATTTAATAGAGAGTACATTTGCTCTCCAACCTGATACCTATCTGACCTGTATGGTTCTTTGAGATTGCTTGGATATATATCATATTCAGTCTCCCCAAATGAACTATTAGATTTTAGCCCCTCTAAAAACTTCTTCATTGAGGTTTTATTTAGAACATAAATTCTCCAGGGCTGAAGATTTCCTCCAGAAGGAGCTCTGGAAGCTTTTTGCAAGAGATCTTTTATGATTTTATTGCTGATAGGTTTTTTTAAAAAACCTCTCGTAGATTTTCTGGACTTTACTGCTTCTGAGACATTAAATTTCATACTGAATAATAGCTTAACAAAAAAATCTTTTTTATTTTAATTAAAAATCTTTACGAACACTTATTCCATGCGAATTAAGATACTTTTTTGCTTCCAATGGAGTTTGTTCTGTGAAATGGAACATGCTTGCCGCAGCAACAGCAGAAACTCCATGCTCACTAATTGCTATTCTCATATGCTCATATGATCCAGCGCCACCCGAGGCAATCACTGGAATATCAACAGCCTTAACAATTTTATCTATTAAAGAAAAATCATATCCATTCATGGTCCCATCATTATCAATTGAGGTTATAAGAATTTCACCAGCGCCTCTACTTGCTGCTTCTTGAGCCCATTCAATAATGTCGACATCTTGAGCTTGAGTTCCAGAATGACTAAAACATTTATATTGACCGTCAACTAACTTCGCATCTATGCTAATAACAACACATTGGGAGCCATATTTTTTTGCAGAATTTTCAATTAATTCAGGGTTCAGGTAGGCAGAAGAATTTAAACTTATTTTATCGGCTCCTGCTGATAAAAGTTTCTGTATCTCTTGCTCGTTTGTAATCCCACCTCCAACAGTCAATGGAACAAAACACTCTTCTGAAAAATCAAAAATTGATTCATGATCAGGGGCTAGTGATTTTAATGAAGCTTCGATATCAACTAGTATCAATTCGTCAACTTCTCTTGAGTTGTAGACCTTTATTGCTGGAAGAACTGATCCAACTCTTCTCCAGCTATCGAAGCCAACTCCTTTAACTAGTCCAAAATTTTTCCATAAAAGAGTAGGTATAATTCTAGTTTTAAGCATGAATTGTAAGGAAATTATTTAAAATTTTCATACCAGCTTTTGAGCTTTTTTCAGGATGAAATTGAGTTCCAAATATATTTTCTTTTGAAATGGTAGATGGGAAATCTATCTCATAATTTGTTAATGATGAGCGGTGTGACTGATTAGATAATCGATAAGCAAAAGAATGAACAAAATAAACATCGGTTTGATCTGGTATTCCATCTAAAATTTTTGAGTTAGTTGAAATATCCACAAGCGAGTTCCACCCAATGTGTGGTAACCGATAAGAACATCCGAAACTACTCAACCTTTCAACAGTTCCTTCAATAAGGTTGAGTCCATTTGTTTGACCTTCTTCAGCAGAGGATGTTGCAAGTAACTGCATTCCTAAGCATATTCCAAGTACTGGCTTATTCATCTCTAAAGCAAATTTTTTTATGGCACTGTCGAGACAACGATCTTTAAGGTTTTGCATGCCAACTGGAAAACCTCCAACGCCTGGTAAAATTATTCTGCTTGAATTGAGGATCCTTTCAGGATCATCTGAAACAATAAAATCAGAAGTAAATTTTTGTAAGGCTCTGGATAAGGAGCCTAGATTACCCATCCCATAGTCAATTATGGCAGTTGTCACTGGTTATCGTAATTAAGTTTAATTGGTGAGTTATCTGGATTTTTAAGAAGCTGGCCATTGTCATCTCTTTTGAATATTCTTTTATTGGTAAATTGATCGCATAATTTCATAAATTCATCTAAAGATATTTCTAAAGGTTTTAAAATATCTTTTAAAGATTTTCCCAGATATTCCCATGGAAATTTACCATCAAGATTCTTGGCAATATTTATACCATCATCTCTTGTTAACCTTTTTCTTCTTATGTGAATGCATGCCAAATCAGTTGCTCTTCCAAAGCCAAACTTTAAATATTTAAAATAGTCATGAATTCCAGTTTGATGATTGTCTAAATTTTCGTAGTTAACCATGGATCCTTCGACGATTTTTTCATATGAAATAAATCCATTAGCTTGAGAGATAAGAGTATTTGACATGCCATCCCATGGGAGATAATGTCCCAAGAATAATCCTGTAACCCCAGTATTGCTTAACTCCTCATCGGTAGGATAGTTATACGGTATAAGATGCCTTTCTTCGATACCTTCTTGGCCTATCAAATCTGTTACCCTCATACCAAGCAAGCCACCAAACTCTTCAAGCCACCTTCGATTTAAAATATTGCTTTCAACTGAAGCTGCTGGGCCTCCATATTCATTTTGCGAATTCTCGCCCCAAATTATTAGCGGAACATTGAACTGAACTGCTGCTCTAACAGGAATGGTAAAGATTCCAACGTGTTCAGGCCATGATATGTCTCCGACTTCGATAAGGCCGACTCTGTTTAATTTCGCTCGTACAAGAGGATTTGGAGAAAATTCTACATAATCAACTCCAAGTTTTTTTATATTATCGATATTCCTTCTACCCAAATCACTAAGATCACAAGTGGTAGAAGTTACACATAAAGGGTTTAATCCTAACTGAAGAATACGGATGACTTGATAGGTGCTATCCTTACCCCCCGAAACAGGAACAATGCAATCCCATGAGGAGTTATCTTTGCTTCGATATTTTTCAAGAAGCTGATTTAACTCTGCCTTTCTTTCTTCCCAATTAACTTTGTTTCTGTTTTCATAATTTCTACATGCATTGCAGACCCCATCATCATCAAAAGATAAATCAGGTTTAGAGTCAGGCATTATGCAAGACTTACAATAATTTAACATTTAGGATTTTTCCAATAAAAACCAAGTAATATCATCTTGAGGATATGTAGGGTCATTTCTATATGCAAAGCCATAATCTATTAATTTTAAATCAGAGAACTTTTCAAGAAGCTCTCCAGCAAAATCCCTTTTAAATAGTCGATCCTCATGCCCGCGATAGTCAATGGTTACAGGTGCTGGGTTATAGTACTCACCAATAAGAATATATTTATTTGATGTGTTATAAATGGTTTGATAAAGGCCATCTAGAGCATCTGGATTAATATGGATTAAAACACCTTTCAGAAGAACAAGATCCGATCGTGCTTTTGATTCAAAATCAAGTATTGATTCTAAGAAAACATTTTCTTTTCCTATAACCTCTTCCAAAATTTCTGCAGCATCTTTATTTATTTCTACGCCTTGTAACTTTATTTCAGGCCTAAGTAGCTTTAATGCTTTTAAATTCATTCCAATATTAGCTCCGAATTCAATTACAGAGGAAATATCTACAGCAGCCCTTAAGCTTTTTGCAAAATATTCAAGGTTTGAAGCAAGCAACTGAGCACTTTTATTTCTGTCTATGTAATCATTACCGAATTCTCCTGCCCAGAAATTCTCTTGATCTGTTTTAAAATTTTGCATGATATTACTCTTTGGGATTTTTTTTTAAATTATATATTAATTTATTAATATTTTTGATGTGAGTTTATGATTCAATTTATGAAATTTTCCCACTTTACCGGGTCTCCTCTCTCAACATCTTGTAACAACTTCTTACCAATTAACTCTTTGAAATATTTAGGAGGCAAGCCAAAACCAGGCCTTATTCTTCTAATGTCTGACTCTGTGACATGATGTCCTTTCTTTAAGTTTTTAACAAAATATAATGACCTTCGAAAAGCTCTATTGTTTTTTTCTGCTTCTGGACGTGAAAAATCTTCTGATCCCAAACTTGACCAAACATGGTTTATTTCATCTATTAAAATAGATAATTCTTCTGGCTCAATTGAAAATGTACTATCAGGACCCCTGTCTTTCCTACTCAGGGTAAAGTGTTTCTCAATTGCTGAGGCTCCTAGTGCAGTAGCGGTAGATGCGGCGATATTTCCTATGGTATGGTCTGATAAACCGACTAAAACATTATACCTATCTTTGATTTTCTGCATCTGCATTAGATTAGCCTGCTCAATTGGCGCTGGATAGCTGCTAATACAGTGAAATAAAAGAATATTCTCACAGCCTGCATCTTTGGCGGTTGAAACAGCTTCTTCAATTTCCTCCTCGTTTGCCATGCCGGTTGACATAAATAAAGGTTTTTTTGTTTGAGCGGCATAACTGACTAAAGGTAAGTCAGTAATTTCAAAAGATGCGATTTTATAGGCAGGTGCATTTAAATCCTCCAGCAAATCTATTGCTGTTTCATCAAAAGGGCTAGAAAAAATTGTAATGCCCACTTGATCGGCAAAATTGAATAATTCTTTATGCCATTCAAATGGTGTCTCAGCTTCTTTGTACAGATCATATAATTTATATCCATCCCAAAGACCTCCATTGATTTTAAATTCGTTTTTGTCACAATCAATCGTCATAGTGTCAGCGGTATAAGTTTGAATTTTTACAGCATTTGCTCCACTTTTTTTTGCAGCCTTTATAGATAGCTTTGCTCTATCAATTGACCCATTATGATTTGCTGATAACTCTGCTATGAAATATGGTGGATATTTTTCACCAATAATTGAATTATGTATTTTGAAACTCATTCTTAATTATATATTCTTTTTAAATTGGTAAAAGTGACATCTATTATAATGAAGAATAAAATAAAAAAGTTAACTAAATTAATTGTAAGACACTTGATTATCAGAAATGCCTCAGTCGATGATGCAACAGACATATTTAAATGGAGAAATGACCCACTAAGTGTAGCTATGTCAATTAACAATGAGGAAGTTATTTTTCAGGAGCATGAAAAATGGTTTTATCAAAGCTTGGTAAATAGAAATAGAGAATTATTTATTGGAGTTCTTGATAATGAAAAAGTGGGTATTTGTCGCTTTGATTACGATGTTAAAGATAAGATATCTGAGGTATCAATAAATTTAAATCCACTCCAGCGCGGCAAAGGCCTCGCTGCTAAACTTCTATTAAAATCAATAGTTAAATATAGAGAAAATAATAATGTAAATTTAAAAGCGACCATAAAAAAAACAAATATAGCTAGCATGAAGATTTTTCAAAAATGTAATTTTCATGAAATATCTTCTGATAGTAACTGTTTTTTTTTATTGAATAAAGGAAATAATCTTTGAAAAAATTTCATAAAAATTTACTTGAATTTGAAGAAGTAATTGGGGATTTAAGCCAGTCTAAAGCTTTATACGAGCTTCTGAAAAAGAGAGAGTTTAAAATAAGCAGTCATGACATTCCAACAATGAAAACGCATCATGAATTTGTATCAAACCATCCATATAGAGTTTGGTATTTAATCAAAAATAATGGGAGATACATTGGAAGTACTTATTTGCTTGATTCAAATTGTTTGGGTATCTCTGTACCAGATGACCAAGATTTAATGTTTGATAAAATTTTAAATTTTATGATCTCCAATCATTCCCCTCTCAGTGAAATCAAATCTGTTAGACCTGCCAATTTTTATATCAATATCCCTCCTAATCATGAAAAAGTAAAATTTGAGCTTGAAAATTTAGGGGCAAAGAAAATTCAAATTACATATTCACTTGAAAATCTTAAAGAAATAAATTAAGACTCGCTTAATACACCCTTTTCATAAGCTAAATAACATGGATAATATAAAAAAAATTTAAAAATGGAAAATAGCAATCAATCAATCCTGCAAAGGCCAATTAAAACCGGATTACTAAGATCATTAGTCAACCAACTAATATATTTTTACTATGGTAATACTGCAGGGTTAAGAAATAATATTGGCGCTCAATCTGAGCTAAAGAATTTTAGAAAATATTTTGCAAGACATAATAAGCCTCTTCACTGCAGTAAGAAAGCAATAGAAGATGCGGCTCATTTAACAGATCAAGGATTTGTTCTTATAGATAATTTAATTGATACCGAGAACATCAAAAAAGCTGTGCAAAAAACTCAACATATTTTTAATGATCCTAAATTACATGTTACTGAAAAAAATGGTGCTATGCTCCATGCTATCAATCCTGGCTCTTTCAGTGAATATAAAAACTTTTTTAATGACCGCCTAAAGGAGACTTTATATAGTTACTATAACTGCGCCTATCGAATTCAAAGCATCAGGGTTTGGAGAAACCTTCATGTTGGTTCTGTTGACCAGGACAAAGACGATGTTTTTTCAAATACTTTTCATAATGATGCATGCAAAGCTACCTCTCTTCGTATTTTTATTCTCCTGAAGGATGGTGTAAATAGGAAAACAGGTGCTTTGAGATTTCACAATAAATTAAGGAGCAAGAGGCTCCTTCGATCTAATTATTTTTCAAGATATAAACAAAATAATAAAATAATAAATAAATTAATTGATCCAAAATTCCTCAATTACTTTGAAGGTGATGCTGGGGACTGCGCAATAGTGAATACTCAAGAATGTCTGCATGCTGCTAGTATCCCTGAGCTTAATTCTTACAGGGATATCCTGCAATTTGAAGTGTATGTTGATGATGGGCCGATTAAGCCTAATGAAGAATTATTTGATATACCTGATGACGATGAGATTCTATCATTGATTAAATAGAGAAAAATTAGCTTTTGATGCAATAATATCCTCGCCACATGAACTGAAATGATCCGGATCTCTCCATATCAAACAATCATTAAATAATACCTTCTGATCAATTTTATAAAAATCATTGAAACTTAAATAATCTAAAAAACTTATGCCATTTAAAGTTTGCTTAACTTGCAGATCAATATTTTCAAAAATTCTTAGGTTTTTATTTGGTAAAGATTTGATCTCTTTAATGTTTAGAATTGGATCAATTCTATATTCAGCAAAATGACCAAGCCATGTAACTTTTGCGCCAAGATCATTTAAAGATTTTAAATAATCTTTTACTTTTCTTACGTTCAATTCATCAAATGAAATGTTTCTGTTGTATAAACTAGGCTCATACTGTCCTAGACTTCCCTTGATAAAGTATGACCCACTTTGGTGGTAGATAATATTTGGTCTAAATAATATATTAGATTCAATAACATTCTCCAAATCATCATAGCCACAATGTTTCAATAGATCGTGTGCTCTGCAACCACCTTGAGCAATACCTATGAGAAATTTATATTTTTTACTTTTAGAGAAAATATTATAAATATTAAGAGCATGGCTATCTCCTAAAATAATCAATGGTTGTCCAAATTCCTTTTGACAAATATTTATCCTTTTGATGTCTAGTTGAGATGAATCTCTTACCCAAAAGTTGCAATCGTCATCCTCCATCCTTTGATACATATCATAATTTGAACTTGAATCAATAATTAGGTAATTGCTCCTTTCAATGTCTGAAAATTCATATTGAATCTTATATGCTTTTAGTCCATTTGTAAGATGAATTGAAACCCCAATTAAAATAAAAAATAGCATTGAAGAAAAAGAATAAATAAAAATTTTGTTTCTAGAAATTTTTTCTTTGTCTCTAAAAGGCTTTTCTATCCATCTCCAGCTAATGTATGCAAAAATCAAGGAGGAGCTTGCCAAACAAAATAAATAAAAATCAGACAATTCTTCAAATGATATTTGAAAATGAGCGAATGCCAGAATCGGCTGATGCCACAAATAAGCACTATATGAAATTAAGCCAATTCCTACAATTGGAGGGATGGTTAAAATTTTATATACAACTGTTTTTGGTACGGCAGACAAAATAAGAAGTGCGCATCCAACCGTTGGAATTAAGGCATATAAGCTTGGGAAGGGGGTCGATTGGTTGAAATTAGTAATAGAAAAGATTATGAGAAATACCCCAAACATACTCAAAAATTGGTTTAATCTTTTAGATTTCAAAAATCCATAATGCTTAAGATAAAATGCAAGAAAAACTCCAATTAAAAGCTCCCAAGCCCTAGTCGGCAAAGATAAAAATGAAGCGCTAGAAATATTATCTAAATCACTTGTTGAGGCCCAATGAGCAAGAAATAAACTGGAAATAAAAACAATCAAAAGAGATGCAATAATGAACCTTATTCCAAATCGCCAAACAAGGGACAGGAAAATGGGAAATACAATATAATATTGCTCTTCCACAGCAAGACTCCAAGTATGTAATAACGGTTTTAGCTCGGCAAAACTTGTGAAATAACCACTTTCTGTCCAAAACAAAAGATTTGAGGAAAATAAAGATACTGCAACCAAACTTTGACCAAAATCTTTTAAATGTAACGGTGGTAACAAAAACCATGCAAAAGGAAGACAAATTAGCATTACAAAAAATAGAGCAGGGAGAATCCTTCTGGCTCTCCTTTCATAAAAATTTATTATGCTAAATCTTTTTTGAGAGATTTCATTAATTATGATCCCAGTAATCAAATAGCCACTTATTACAAAAAAAATATCTACGCCAACAAAACCACCACTGAAGAGTTCAAAACCAGCATGAAAAAAGATTACTGGCAAGACAGCAATTGCTCTTAATCCATCTATCTCTGCTCTGTAATTCATTTTAGTATCTCGAATATTAAATTTACTTAGAAACTCTTTTTAATAAACTTTTCTTATTTCTAAGAAATTGAATAAATTGTCTCTTTAAGAAAGTATTTCGATGAAAAATATCATAAGGAAGTTCAGCTACAAAATTAACAAATGTTCTATTATGAGGAGTGATTTCTCTGGGCGTAACAGCATGAAGAGCATCTATAGAATTAAGAAATAAAATAAAAACATTATTTTCATATTCAATTTCTTTATATACAGAGAAATGCTTCGGGTGGAGACCCTCTTTATAATATTTCAGTTTTTGCTTATAGTTATAATTACTATTCCAGTTACATATATTTAGATTTCCACCAACACTATCATCCTCTGGTTGCCGAAGATATAACAGTCCGCTGAAAAGCTTGTTTGTATTATCAGTATGAGCTAATCGCACTGAGCTTTTCTGCGTTACTGGGGAATTAATTGAAATTTGAGTGTCTAACAAAATATCAAAATCTTCAAAACTATTAATTTTTCTTGTGCCAACATTCAAATTATAGAGTTGATTTAAGGTAGAAAAATAATCAGGATTATTCTTTAAAATTGTAGGCCCAAAAATATTCATTACCTCATGTAAAAATTCTTTTGAAGTATGAAAGGCAATAAAATTTCTCCATTCTTCTATTAAATAATCCTGATAACCTATATCACCTGCAGAAATATCAATTCTATGATTATTTAGGCTGTTATTAGATTCTGATATTGGAAAGTTACGAGTAAGTACTTTTGCAATATTTTGAGGCAGAGCATCTTTTATAATGATGTGTGGAAAAGGGTCATAATAAATATTATGAGCTTGACAATTTTGTAATACAGAAAGATTTAAATACATAAAATATTACAGATATTTACTTCCCAGTTCATGTCTCCTTACAAACTTTGCTGGCGATCCATAATAAACAGCATCATCTTCTGTATTTGAGACAATTAGACTACCGCCACCAATAATACAATTAGAACCTACAGAAATATTATGCAATATATTAGAACCTATGCCTATGGCTGAGTGCTCTCCTATTTCGCAATTACCTCCTACAGTTGCATTTGGTGCAATGGAGGAAAAATTTAGCATTTTGCAGTCATGATCTAAGGAAGAATTAGTATTTAAAATACAGTGGTCTGAAATAATAGTATTTGTATTAATTATAGCTCCAGCCATAATTGCATTTCCTTCGCCAATTTCAACATTTAGACCAATGACTGAGTCAGGATGAATGCAATTCACGAACCTAAAATCTGGAACTTGATTAATAATTTCTGTGGACAGATTTGACCTCACTGCATTATCTCCAATAGCAATAATGCCTCCATATATTTCATTTGTCGCAATGATTCTGTGAAGATTATTAATTTCTCCAAGATAAGGGAATCCAAGATTTTCTTTCTTACGAGCCTGATTATCAATGCAGCCAATAATTTGATATTTTTTTTCTTTAGAAACAATATCTACAAGCACACTTGCATGACCGCCTGAACCAAAAATTATAATATTTTTCATAATCTCAATTTATAAGTAAGCAAAGTTATTCCTAAATACCATGATTTGTATATATGCTCTATATTTTCATCTAAATATAAAATTAAACATTTGCTAAAATTTCTTTTATTCTCGTTAATTTTTTCTTGGCCAATATATTCTCTATACATGGCTTGCTCTTCATCTTGCGTAACTGAACGATGTAAAACTTTCTTGATCTAATATTTCACACCCGTTAAAGCAGTAATCCATAATCTAACTGGTTATGAAATTCTCCACCATAAAATAAATGGTTTAATCTTTTTCCCTCTAATTTAAACCCATTTTTTTCCAACACTCTTGCACTTCCTATATTTCCCTCTGCTAAACCAGCATACAGTCTGTTTAATTTGTAATCCATTTTCGATTTTTTTACCATTTCCGAAATTGCGTAAGAAGCTACCCCTTTTCCCCAATACCCAGTATCTCCAACCACATATGTAATTTCCGCACGCTTATGCACAGAACTCAAACCACTAATAACTATATTTCCTATGTGCAAACCGTCATCAAAAATACCATACAAATCAATATCGTCATTATTTAAGCAACTTCTGACATAGTTTTTTTGTCCATCTAGTGTAAATACGCGATATTGATTGTCTGAATAACTTGTAACGTCTGGGTTTGAATACCAATCAACATAAGATTGAGTTACATCAGATTCTTTCAAAAGCATTAATTCAAACTTCATTTGTCACCTCCTTCTTTTGTTGTCATATCAATATTTTACCCTATCCCCTGCTACATATTATGTAGTTCTATACTTGAATACGAACTAAACATCCCCCCAACACCTATGGGATTATCTAGGTTGTTTAGTAACTTATAATATCCAATAGTTTTGTTGGTATGCAGTAAAGTATGTAATGCTAAATTCTAAATGCCATAAGAACAAGCATTTAAAGAAAAGTATGTAGTCAGTATGTAGTTGAAAAAACCAGTGTTTTTAAGGGTTTTAGGAGAAAAAACTACTCCCACTCAATAGTCGCTGGTGGCTTGCTTGAAATGTCATAAACTACCCTGCTAACTTCCTCCAACTCATTCACAATTCGATTTGAGACATGAGCCAAGAAATCATATGGAAGCCTTGCCCAAGTAGCGGTCATGAAATCTACTGTCTCAACCGCTCTAATTGCTATCACATCTGCATATCTCCTCTCATCACCCACAACTCCAACTGATTTAATTGGAAGAAATGCACAAAATGCTTGGCTTACGTTATCATATAAGCCTGCCTTAATTAATTCCTCAATGAAGATTGCATCAGCATTTTGAAGAATTAAGACTTTTTCTTGAGAAATCTCTCCCAGAATTCTTACTCCTAATCCTGGACCTGGGAATGGATGACGATTTAACATCTCCGATGGTAAGCCAAGCTCAGATCCCATTTTTCTAACCTCATCTTTAAATAAGTCACGTAAAGGTTCCACTAATTCCATCTTCATATCATCAGGAAGACCTCCAACATTATGATGGGATTTAATAACCCTAGCTTCTTTAGATTCTGATTCAGAAGATTCAATTACATCAGGATAAATGGTGCCCTGTGCTAAAAAATTAATCTCATCTTTTAATTTGGCAGCCTCATTATCAAAAATATCAATAAAAGTTCTGCCAATAATTTTTCTTTTTTGTTCAGGATCTGATACGCCTTTAAGATGTCTGTAAAAAATTTTCTTTGCATCAACTACTAATAAATTTAAATCCATCTTATCTTTGAACAGATATTCTACATCTTCAGCTTCATTTTTTCGGAGTAAGCCATTATCGACAAAAACACAGATTAAATTTTTTCCTATAGCTTGATCTAAAAGCATCGCTGTAACAGATGAGTCTACTCCGCCTGATAAACCAAGTAATACATTTTGGTCTCCTACTTTTTCTTTAATATCATTAATTCGTTGCTCAATAAGATTTTCCATTCTCCATTGGGCTTCGCATTTACATATCTTGAATGTAAAATTTTCTAATACAGCAATGCCTAGTTTAGTATGGGTAACCTCGGGATGGAACTGCAATGCATATATAGGTTTTTGTGTATGCTCCATGGCAGCTATTGGAGCGGATGAAGTTGAAGCTATTAAATTGAATTTGTCTGGTAAAGTAGATACATGATCACCATGGCTCATCCAAACATCAATTGAAGATCCAGAGCTAAAGCCATCAAAGAGCAAAGATGATTTTTCCAAAAGAATTTCAGCATGACCAAATTCTTTATTTTTTGAGGAAGCAACTTGTCCCCCAAATTGCTCTGCAAGGGTTTGCATCCCATAGCAAATACCCAAAACAGGTACATCTAATTTAAAAATAGCTTCAGGAATTCTTGGGGTATTAGATGCAGTAACTGATTCAGGGCCTCCAGATAAAATTACTCCCTTGGGATTAATGGATCTAATTTTGTCAGTTGAAACATCCCATGGGAGTATTACTGAAAATACATTTAACTCTCTAATTCTTCTGGCAATCAGTTGGGTATACTGAGAGCCAAAGTCCAACACCAGAATCGTATCAATATTTTTTTTATCCAAGGAGAGGTTGTTGGAGTTGCTCATACTTTAATATTGAATAAATGAAGTTATTTTATAGAGGAAACTATAAAAAATCTTTCTTAAGATATAAAAGGTTTAATTTTCTCAGCAAAGTCAGAAAGTTCAGGCTTAAACTCAATAATTTCCTCTATGGACAAGCCTTCTAGCTCATGAGGAAAGACTAGCCATTTTTCAGTTTCGTGAATATAGAAATCAGGCTTTCTATTTGTTTGATTTTTATTTAGCTTGAAGTATGGGGTCGCTACTTTAATTTCAGGGGTATTTTTTTTGCATGCAGTCTGTAAGTCTAAGATTATTTTTTGAATGGATATGCCCGTATCATGTACATCATCAACTATAAGGAGTGAATCTTCTGATTCAACCTGTTTAATAATATAGTTGAGACCATAAACTTCGACCTTGCTATCTCTATCTCCCATTCCCTTGTAATGCGAGGTTCGAATTGCAATATGGTCAGAGGGCACACCAAGAACATCTAAAAACTCTTGAACAGCAATACCAATAGGAGCTCCACCTCTCCAAACACCAATAATATAGTTTGGACGATAACCGCTTTCATAAACTTGCCAGGCAAGTTTAAATGAATCGCTTAACAGCTCATCAGCTTGAATAAATAATTTATCCATTGTTTATTAATTGCTAAATTAGTAACTCATACTTAATCGAACCATGAATTGACGAGGCGGAATAAGCTCTAATCCAGTTGCAGCCACACCAAAGACATCTGTCATGCTTGAATTAACGCCATCTTCATCTGTTGCATTTAGGATTTTAAAGTCCAGACCCCATTTATCTCCTACAAAATCAATACTTGCGGTCAGATTCAATAAATCATATGAATCAATAGCATCAACAATAGAGTTATTGGAGACTCTTTGTTGGAAGTCTCCTCTATGAATATACTGCATTATCCCAGTAAACATACTTCCAGAAGGAAGTGCTCTTTCATAGGTGAGACTAATGTCAGCTGAAAACTCTGGACTTTTTGCTAATTCATTACCCTTAACATTTTCTCTTAAACCATATCGAAGATCCTCTTGACCAAAGAAATACTGATATGCATCAACATTATCTAAAACCATATAGTCTGAAGTCACCTCAGAATCAAGGAATGATAAATTCATGTCTAAGACCAATGAGTCGGTTAATAATCCTTTAAACTCAACCTCAAGCCCTGACATTTCTGATTCAGGAATATTTGCTACCCCACCTCTATATGGATCTGGGTCGGTGGCCTGAAATTGAAGATTCTCATAGGTGTATGAGAAAGCTGCAATATTCGCACGCGCTCTTCCATCCATTAAATCTGTTTTCAAGCCAAACTCAATTGAATCAACTGTTTCAGCCTCAAATGTAGGAAATACTAATGCGGGTGCTATAGGTCTTCCAGCAGCAGCATCTTCAGCCTCTGTAAAACCAAAAGTTAAATTGCTTCCACCAGGCTTGAAGCCTCTTGCAAAGGATAGGTAAGCCATTGCTGAATCAGATAAGTCTAATTCACCGGTTATCTTTCCAGTAGTTTCATCTGATGTGCCCTTTTCCGTAAAAGTTTCTACATTAAAAAAGTTAGTTACATTGGTTTCAAATGTATCTTCTGAATATCGCATACCAGCAACTAAACGAAACTCATCGCTGATGCTATATGTTCCTTGCCCATAAAATGAATATGATTCTCTTGTCGGAAGTGCGTCAGTCACAAAGTCCCAGTCAGCTCCAAAAACATCAAACCTGCCAGGGATACCGTAGTCATGAGTATAGCAATATGCTGAATTGGCAAACGACTCTCCACATAAATATCTTAATTGACCAGTTAAGTCGTTATCTCTATATCCACGGATAGTATTTTCGATTTCATGCTCCATGTAAAAAGCACCTATTGTCCAATCAAGCTTTCCATTAAGAATAGGTTCATTGGAGATTAAATTTATTTCCAACGTAGTTGTATCCACAATAGAGGTTTCTGGATTGAATTCAGCTCTTTGATAGCGCGCATATTTGCACTCATCAGGCTGCGGGAAGATTTTTATACAAGTCTCTTGTACTGGGGGTAATCCAGGAATAGATTTAACAAAGTCGCCATAGTTATGTCTATCATTATCCCTTACAACCAAAATATCATCCTCTTGAATACTAGCCATGGCTTTGATAGATGCAAACCCTAAATCAGATTCATAAATTGCAGCAACAACTGCGGATGTTAGTTCATGTTTTGATAAAGTATCTTGAGATAACTTTCTGATGTTTGGAGTTGGGTCATCAATACCCCTCATGGCTGACCCATTTCTATCAACTTCAAAAAATTGTCCAAAGAATCGTAAGCTTGAGTTCGCATCCAAATCAATAAGTAAGTCTCCACGCAAACTAGTGCTGCTTGCATCATCTAAGTCTTGTCCAGTAAAAATGTTATCACTAAAACCATCTCTCTCAGTGATTGCAAAAGAGACTCTACTAGCAACATTTGAAGCAAGAGGAATATTATTAGATGTACGAAACTTTGTTAATCCAAAATTACCAAAGGTAATGTCAGATTTACCTAAATATTCTTCCATTGATGGTTTTTTACTAATAACATTAATAGCACCACCGGTTGAGTTTTGACCAAATAAGGTTCCCTGTGGTCCTCTTATAACTTCAATTCTATCTACATCAATAAAATCAGTCTGGAGTGCAAATGGAGAGGCAATAAAAATTCCATCCATGTGAAATGCTACTGATGGAGCAGCAATAGCATTTTGATTCGTCTCATTACCAACTCCCCTAATAGAAATAACAGTTTTATAACCCTCATTTTTAGCAACAGTTACTCCTGGAACGATGGCGCTTAAATCTACCATTGATTCAATATTTTTAGATTCAATATCTTGGTCGCTGATAGCTGTTACTGCTTGCGAGATATCTTGAAGGCTCTCGCTGCGTTTTTCTGCAGTTACAAATACCTCTTCAATCACGTTGTCTTGAGAAAATGCAGAGACACTAACTAGTAACAAGCAGATAGATAAAGTTTGTTTATTTAAGAAAAGATCGTTCAATTAAATGCCCCAAGGTTATTATGTTAATTTTTTAAAGTTTTGAAAAACTTTTATATTTATAAATAAATGCAATATTAATGCCAAATTTTGAGAATTAATATATTAAATTTTCAAATATTTCAGCATAGAACTATTCTATCAATCTATTTTTGCCTTAAGTTATTTTTGAACTTATAACAATCAACTATTATAAGTTGTAAACTAAATTTTTAAATAATATTTTTAATCTCATGCTAGAAAAAATTTTTCAGTTAGAAAAAAATAATACAACGGTTAAAACGGAATTAGTTGCCGGCTTTACTACGTTTATCACCATGGCGTATATCATTTTTGTTAATCCACAAATGATGTCATCTACTGGCATGGACCAAGGAGCAAGCTTTGTTGGAACCTGTTTAGCCGCAGCAATAGCATGCATATTTATGGGCATTTATGCCAATTGGCCAATTGGATTAGCTCCTGGAATGGGTCTAAACGCATTCTTTACTTACACAGTGGTCGGCGAGATGGGATATACCTGGGAAATTGCTCTTGGTGCAGTTTTTATTGCTGGTATCTTGTTTTGGATAATGAGTATTACTCCAATCCGACAGTGGATGCTTGAGAGCATACCCATGAATTT
>Ga0181555_1000734_pt1 | contig 31270 bp, 45 predicted proteins | sample 011ome_15_FD_145601 | JGI IMG/M metagenome (GOLD analysis project Ga0181555, IMG submission 145601) | Coastal salt marsh microbial communities from the Groves Creek Marsh, Skidaway Island, Georgia - 011504AT metaG (spades assembly) | ecosystem: Environmental > Aquatic > Marine > Intertidal zone...
CCTGGCAGGGCTGCTTACGGGTCGACCGGAGCTGGGCGACTTCTTGGCGAAGTTGGGCGACTTCGGCGAGCAGGGCATCCATTGGGGGCGGTCAGGTTTTGGAGATTTTGGGGCTTTTGGGGGGAGCGGAGCGACTTAGGCAACTAACGACGTCTAAGACTAATCAAAGCGGGGTCATCATTGTAACCATGGTATTTTACTGAAACTCCAAAATGTTTCAACATAAATGGATTGAGTTCACCGTTGATTGCACTCTTCCATTCTTTTAAAGTCGATTCAAAGTATTCATACCCATCAGCGCTCGTCTTCATACGTGTTTTGAGAAAGTTGAGTGTTCGAATCCACTCCATTACACAGTTAATCATTTTAGGATTTGGACGAGCCTGTCTCTCCGCAGATTCAATTATATCAATAACATAGTATCCGTGTGCATCAGCAATTATATTTGCTTGCATATCTGGATAGGATTTTACATAAGTTTCAAAATCTATACCACTTGGTAACGTGAAATAACGGGTACGACTGTTGTTATTAACATTCATTCTGTTTGTGTTATTGTTGTTGTTAATCTTAGACGTAGCAGATGGATGTGTGTGATATGTGATATAATACTTCCTAACCAAACTAAAAATCGTCGCAGAAATACTCCCTCTTTCTTGAGAAGTCAGTCGTCCGGGTACATTAAATTTTACTTCGCTAGAACCAGTTTTACTTGATTGAAAACTAATTTTACCTGCGTATTCGTGCCTCTCTGTAGATGAAAGAGTATTGATTCTTTTGAGTTCATCAACAATTCTTTGTGGCAAACGAATATTAACTTTATCATTTGTTATTCTTCCAACTTCGGCAACCATACTGAGATCCGTCCTTTTGTTGGCTCTCTCATAGGCCGAATTTCCCATTTTCCTCTTGCCCAACATAGATTTTCGAATTGTATTAATATTCATGACATTTCTCGGGAATAGATGATTTGATATCGTCCTGTTACCGGAATTTATGTTCATCGATGTCATCTTACTTTAAATAAACATTTAATTATTGTTGTGTACAATAAGTGAATGGTTGTATACTATTTACGCTGTGGTACTGGGGAGTGGAGTAGATTCCGCGACAGCTAACTCCTTCTCGAGCTCCTTCTCCTTGGGTTTGCGAACGAGAACATCAACAAGATCCTGGAAGAAGAAAAGGATACCGAACATAGCTATAACTGTGAGTGACGTGGTCATCGTGCTGGGTGCAACTCTGTAATATATAGTCATAGCACCCATTAAAGCAGTGACATAGTATGAAACCATACCCAAAGTATCAATACTATCAGATTGCTTACCAGTCAACTGAATAAACTTGGTAATAATTGCGATGGCAAACATAGCCGTAAACATTTTGAAAGATAAAGGCTTCAATAAGGCAGCGCCTGGGCGGTTGTTCATCGCACCGTTGAATGACATTTTATACTATAGACTTACATAATTATTTACGAGCTACTGAGGAGTCCTTCTGGATAAGATACGAAAGTATTTACCTATTTCATCTTCAAATTAAAACCGACCATTTCATCGGAGTTGTACACCTTGTATGTTTCCTTCTTAGCAGTCTCATCATATGTATTCAAAGATTTACATGTTGTACGTAAGCTTTCAAGAACATCACCGCCTTGCACAAACGTAACAACTTTTTCTTTAGGTTCCACCTCTTGCACTGGCTGCACCATAGGTACTGCCTGCATACCACCACCTAATGTTTTAAGTTTCATGGGCTTGGAACCTTCAGCTCCCATTGTTTATATTATATATCTATTTTTTTACGAGCTACTGAGGAGAGCGTGGAAATGCTCACAGAAGTTTTGAAGCTTGGGGAGAATCTCATCCTTCCACTTGGGGTAGTCCCTCTGGAGAAGGTATGACTTGGATTCCCCATTGTAGGTCTCCACGAGACGACAGTATTCAATATCTTCGAGCATTTCCAAGTACACTCTACACTGGACCTCCTCGTAGTCCCTAACCTTATTGAACAGACCTTTTGTCCTGTTCTTGATTTCTACAAGAGTCCGTGAGCCATCCTCATTCTGTTGAATGCGGTCCACGCGTCCAACGATTTGGTAGAGCGTACCTTCCAAAACACATATATCGTACTTGTAGAAGGTCTCGTCCTCGTGAAGGCTCGCAGACATCTTGTCTGTTTGAGCCGTCTTCTTTTCATTACGGGTACCGTGATTCGTCGCGAGTGTTTTTTGGATATGGTCCTTTGCCTTTACCATATCTTGGGGAAGGAGGCCGGAGTGCTCAATCTGGTGGAAGAGTTTGCGAGTCTCCTGTTGAACATCTGTGGAGATATCACTCTTGAAACTCTCAGCCTCCTGAAGAATCTTTTTGGTACTCTCGAGGGAGTTGAGAACAATGAGCGCTTCTTCCTCTTTGGTCTGACCCTCAAAGGTTTGGGGGCTGTACTTCTTCCAGAGTTCACTAATGAGCTCACCGGGTCTCTTGTACTGATTGATACCAATAGCAGAAGCCACTGATGACGCCCCGATGATAACCTTTGTGATGGGGAGTTGTTTGAGCACACGCTCACCCTGACCAAGAAGGTATGGGTAGACCTGACCGCAAGCTCTGGCGTCTGCGAGAGAGTTGTGAGCGTTATCAAACTCCTTGCCGAAGATGTCCTTGTACAAGTTTGTGAGTTTAATTGGACTCAAAAAGCGTTTCTTGTACATTTCGTGTGTACAATTGAATATGTACTTATCAAGAAAGTCCTTATTTGGATCCAAGCCAATGCGCAAAAGTTCGTGTCCGATGATACCCTCATCAAAGAGACTATTGTGTGCGCACAAAATGTTACATCTATCGCCAATAAACTCAATAAACTCCCGGAAGGCTGTTTTGAATGGAACTCCATGCTCTTCGGCGTATTCGTGTGTAATTCCGTGAATGTGAGTTGCCCCCACTTGATAGCCAATGGGTTTAATAATCCGATTGAAAGTATCAATTTCACGTCCACGAGAACTGAATTTCACCGCGGACAATGATACGATGTGAGCTTCATCAAACTTTGATAGATTTTCTCTGGTTGGTCTCACTCTGGTCTTAGGTATACCACAGGTTTCTGTATCCCATGCTACATATTGACCACAAGGTAATGCCATGGGTTCAGATTAACTTAAAATAACGCTATTCTTTTAATTGACTTAGGGCTTCCAAATATTTTTTTATTTCCTCAGGAGAAAACTCTCCTGTAAAAAAAATGTTGGGTCAGATTAAGTATGGGTGACTATGATCCAACAATTTTCTTCATTCTTGAGAATGAGGAGCTTGGTACCTGGTGGGTTGGTCAAACCAAAATGAGACTGGACAAGGACGGATTTCAGACATGTCGTCCAATTTCACAAACTGATTTAATAGCAAAACTTGAATCAAAGTATGAGACCTACCATGAATATACAGATCCTTCGCTTGATCTTCGCCTCTTAAATAAACAAGGAACTGCTTGTTATGGTGTTGAAAGGTGGCTCTCACAATTAGAATATGAGATTAAAAGAGAACCTGAGAAGTACAAAGAACTCAAAAGACTTCTAACTGCTGGATGGAGTGATGAAGACTATACCACAAACTCAACCCTTCACGTTCTTCATATCTGGAATAGACCAGATCCACTCGGGCGTCCAAAGAAGCTCACAAATGTTAGGGATGTGTACGCAGACCTAAAAAAGAATTGGGGAACGCCTGGTGAAGGTCTGAGGAGTTTTTATACATTGAAAAAGTGTTTGAATAATCGCGTGGTCAAATCAAAGGATACATACCTTTACGAAAAGGGTAGAGCTAAAGTCATAAGACAAATGAAAAAGAACAAGAAAATCCCAAAACAATCAACGATAGACAAATATAATTTAACACCTGAAGAGATGAAATTTTAATTTCATATTACCAAATATGACATAGTAGTTGGTAATATTAAAATGATTACATTTTCCTAACAAGTTTTGCAATTTCAGCATCATTTAAACCTTTTGCTACTGCGTCCTTCAATATCGCTTTTGTTATAACTTTTCTTTCTTTTGCATATTTTTCTCGTTTTTTACGATTTATCTCTTCCTTATTTTTTGCTTCATAAGCATGCTGATACTCACGCTTCTTTCTCAGTTCTTCCTGACGCTTAGCATCTTGGTCTTCCTTATCATCAGACATCTTACTTTTACTGGATAAAATATTTTTAACCCATTTCACACAAATATACAATAAAATCTTCCTAGTTAGTCGACGACTTCATATAAACTTTTATTTTTTCATAGGGGACAAATAGTTGTATTATACTTTAGTTTGTTTGAAATTTATAATTAAATATTTTTAGTACTCGTAGATTATGTAGGAACCTTTTTAAAATATACAATAAAAGGTTCCCAGATACCCGACTACCCCTTCTCAAATTTTATTTTTTCATAGGGGACAAATAGTTGTATTATACTTTAGTTTGTTTGAAATTTATAATTAAATATTTTTAGTACTCGTAGACATTTCAGAGGAACCTTTTCACTTTTCATGTACCATAGCAAGCCAAGACCCTACACCGATACCGGCGCCTGTGAGGGAAGTAAGAGAAATTACGGAGAGAGTTGTGAAGATATGACGTTGCATTTACATTACAATACGATAATGTATTTCGCCAACTGACCAGATGATACTGGAGATTGAGATTGCGCTACGGAGGGTTTCAAGGAGGGAATTCATTTGATTTTTAAATCACGTAAGTTGACTTAAGTCTATTTTTGTATATTTTTTTTCAATTTTTTCAATAATTTTACTAAACTCCGTTAATTCGCATTTCCACCCAGCACTCTGATCTATGGATGATGGCACTCCACGTGGATAATTTAAATGATCCCATGCTGTAGGTCTTTTCATATTTTCCTTAATAAATTTAAGGTACACTATATATTCACTCACTCTCTGTTTGAAATTATTAATAAAATCAATTTGTTCAGATGTGAGCGTCTTTCGATATCTTTTACCTTCTAATGGGATTGGGTTCATTGGAGAATACGAGGGTTTATCAAAGTTTCCCATATTGTAAAATACATCTTTTATACATACAGGTTTATCTGTTTCAAGATATCTCACGAGCGATCTTTCAAATGCGTAATCTTCACCAAAAGTGTAAGAACTCATCAAAAAACTATCAAGTTTTCCTTGAATTTCAATAAAGACCTTTGTAAAGTCAAGATTTTTCGTATATTTAGATGATGTCCCAAAATTATCCTGCATAATATCGTAACAATACCAAGCCCACCTTTTTAGGTTAGAAGTTTCACGACCCAGTTTAATCCAAAACATATCATCTTCGCGTATAATGTTAAATCTACATTTTGGACATGTAGGACCCCATCGCTGTGATATTTCAATCCACCTCTCTATACACTCCCTATGAAATCTATGATCACACAATAATGATACTATATCGTTATCTGAACACGACATACATATAGCACAATCATCAAATCCACTATCATTTCCTTGATGTGTCAAAACAGCTTTTCTTGATGGAAGAAGATGTTTGCACAATTCCGATACAGGTATATCCATTTAGCATTCATATACTTAACTCTTTATATGTCACATCCAATCTCTTCTGCGAATCGGGTCATTCTTTCCTTGTCGCATTCACACTCCACGTAGTCACACTCACCTCTCACAAGGTCACAGAAGTCGCATACTACAGTCTCATCACCTTCTTGTGGTGCCAAGTAGTCTTCTCGCAATTCTTGGGCAACAAAGACCCTCATGACTTCGTCCATCTCTTCCACAATTTTTTTCGCCTTCTTTTGGAAATTGTCGTAGATCTTAAACTTGGTCTTTGGAAGTTTCTCGGAAAGGGCAATGAGAGCCTTTGCGTCAAATACATCTTCAATCTTTTTGAGGGATTTCACACGAGCCTTGATGGCTTCATCGTATTCTTCAAAAAAATCGGGTTCGTCGTCAGACTCACTTTCGTAATTGCGAGCCATACTGAAATTATCCACGCTTAAAAAATCTATTCATTAACGCAGATTTATTGTTCGGTATCTTGGATACAGACTTAGCATTTAATAAGCCTTTAGAAGTTTTCGGGACATTGTTTTTCATATTAAAATTAGACATGTTTGCAACAGTTGATCGATTGTTGTTTTCAGAAACTTTTATTAATTTTGTCCTATTCAAAATATCATTTACACCAATCAATCTAATCTTACTGTCCTTAGACAAGTCGAGTATAAGAATAGGATCCACATTGAAACACCTCTTCATGATGAAAGAATAGATAGCAGTCATGACACCATCACCTGTACCAATAGCAACACTTTGACCTCGTCCAGACAATCGAGACATATACAACACTTGCAAGAAGTCACCAAAGAACTTGGATAATTTAGCGTTGACGTCACCAGTCTTGGCAGTCGAAGCGCTTGCACTTGGTTTTATTATTGTATTGTTGTTAAGCTTGAGTCTGTATTCTCTGATACGCGTATCAAAATAAACCTCGACAGTCATTTTGCCACTCATGTTAAATTTTAACTGTGCAAAATCCCACGCCAATCGTGAATGTGGATTCGAACTCATGATGGTTGTGATATCTCCTTTGATACCTACCATAGGCATACCGCTTCCGGGGTCAAGCATTTGTGCAACTGAAAAGTATGGTTGTATCAACTTAACTTTTTTATTCGTCGTTTTGTGTCGAACAGTTGTTCGCAACAAAATATCGGAAATAGTTTTTCTGTTATTGTCTTCTTGGTCGAGCCCAACAAGAAGTTTAACTTTACCATCGTTTGCACTATCCAAAAATATATCCGGACCAAACTTTGTCGTGTGAACATCATAACCTTGATCTTTCAAACCAAATATGTATCCCAAGTTTCTTTTCAAAAATGACTCCCAACCAGATGTATCCGTGAGATTTATATCATTGTTGCCCACAACAAAAAATTTATAAGGTGCCTTGGCTTTCGCACCTTGTGTCTTGTACAAATCCAAAATACGTTCAATCATCATCGTCTTTCGAAATGAAACGGTTCTATTATTGTATAATTCTTTAGCAAAATCACTCTTCAAAAATTTTGAAAACGAACCCGTAGTTGTCTTGTCGTGTCGAGTATCTAGCCAAACAAGAAACATGAAGTCAACATCAAAATCTTGGTCACTCGCCTTGACCGGCACAACAAAAGATTTTGATGAATTCAATTTCGGAACTTGTCTTTTTTGAAGGTGTTCAATTTGTGCTTGAACTATATCCATCTTAGAACCTTCATCAAGTTTCTTGAACATTGTATTCACTTGATTCTTAGAAGCAGTAGTTCCATACAAATGATAAAGTCCCTGGTGCAACTCGTCATTTTCTAAGTTTAAGTTTTTATAACGCTCATATGTAACTGTCTTAGTTGAACTCTTTGTCTTTGTAGACGTGTTACTCATATTGTTTCTTATCTTCGGAGTCTTTGGCTTCGCAGTCGCTGGAGTCTTTGGCTTCGCAGTCGCTGGAGTCTTTGGCTTCGCAGTCGCTGGAGTCTTTGGCTTCGCAGTCGCTGGAGTCTTTGGCTTCGCAATCGCTGGAGTCCGTAGTCTTAGGGTTCTCGGTCTCGGGGTTCTTGTCGTTGTAGCAGTCTTTGGCTTTGCAGTCGCCGGGGTCTTCAGAGTCCTCGGTCTCAAAGTTCTCGGAGTATTCGCAAACTTGACTCGCTTTTCATTCTTGCGATCATCTTCGTCTCCTTCATTACGAAGTCTTTTGATAGATGCCCGAGTCCGGGGAATACTATTCATATCTAATATACCCTGAGAAAAAAGGTACAGTACATATGTTTATTATTTAATCAAAATCTAAACTATCGAGATCAGATGTGCGTCTAACTTTACATGTACCGCGCACAAGTTCATATACCCATTCACCATCAACAATTTCTTCTTCAATGAGCTTATTCTTGAGAACTTCCAACTCACGTTTATGCGTTCCTATGATAGCCTTTGCTTCGTCATAGCAGTCATCAACAAGTCGGTCAATTTCCATATCCACGAGACGCGCGGCTTCACCCGACATACTGCGATAGTCAAAATTGTATGTACCAAATCCGTATGTTGTCAACATTTCACGGGCAATCATATAGACCTGAGCAAAGTCCCCGGAGGCACCAGTAGTAATACGATCTACACCATACATAATTTCTTCCGCCGCTCGCCCACCAAGAGCCACGACGATTTGGTGGGTAAGATATTCCTTGGTGTACATTGCAGATTCCGCATTTTCCTCGGAGGGTTGGAAGAAGGTTACACCCCCAGCATCCCCACGTGGGATGATTGAGACTTTACGCACTGTGTCGTAGTCTGGGAGAATAGCACCCACAATGGCGTGTCCAGCCTCGTGGTACGCCACGAGTTCCTTCTTTCGTGGTGAGAACTTGGTATCCCCCTTGGCACCCACAACAATGCGTTGGTAGACATTTTCCACAATGTCTTGGGTGATTGTACCATCACCGTCCCGCACGGCGCGGATGGCGCATTCATTGAGAAGGTTGGCCAAGTCCGCACCAGAGAAGCCTGTGGTTTGTCTTGCGATACTCCCAAGGTCAACATTTGGAGCTAGAGACTTACCCCGAGCGTGGACACCCAAAATCTTCTTGCGCCCACGAACACTTGGGAGACCCACTTGGATTTTACGGTCGAAACGTCCCGGGCGGAGAAGGGCATCATCGAGGATATCCACACGGTTTGTCGCCGCGATGACCACGATACCAGTCTCATTATCGAAACCATCCATCTCCGTCAAGAGTTGGTTAATTGTTTGTTCCCGTTCATCATTGGAGGGCATACCACCCGCACTGCGTTGCTTCCCAACCGCGTCAATTTCATCAATGAATATGATACACGGTTGATTTTCACGTGCAACCTCAAAGAGGTCTCGGACTCTCTTGGCTCCCACACCCACAAACATCTCCACGAAGTTGGCGGCCGAGCACTGGATGAAGGGAACGTTGGATTCCCCAGCGATAGCGCGGGCAAGGAGGGTTTTCCCAGTCCCAGGTTTCCCTGCGAGGAGGGCACCTCTGGGTATCTTAGCACCACTCCCAAAGTAACGCTCAGGTTGCTTGAGGAAGTCCACAATTTCCTCGAGTTCATCCTTGGCGGCGTCGATACCCTCAACATCACTGAAGCGGGTCTCAATGTCCTCCTCCACCTTGAACTCCTGGTTCTTTAGGAATGGATTTGGGGGCATCCCACCAGGGCCACCTGAAAACATAAAACTGCGAATAATGAAAAAGATAAACGTGAGAAGAAAGAAGGTTGAAATTGTATCTGAAATGGAGACGGGTGCCGTCATATCGATGCGAACATTGGCGTCACTCGCGGCAATCGTTTCCCACAAGTGTTGATTTTGAATGATTTGAGCATCCCCATAGTTACCCTCGTCGTCGTCAAACACAGCCAAGTTTTGGTTTGGCTTAATGAGAACTTCTGGGAGTTCACCATTCTTGAGACCTCGGACAAACTCCGTATAGGTTCGTGGATGGTATTCTCTCTGACGCTCGATGCGAACCGGTGGCGCCACAGGGACTGGTTTTCCAATGCTGAACATCTTTTATTTACAGTACACCTAAAGTTTTAACTACGTTTTATAACGCGCGAAAGACATTTTCTCAACCATATAATAGAGTTGGTATGCATCCACGATACTTGACCCTCTATATTGTTCGGGCATGCATTCGGGGATTCCTTCTTCGGAGTAATATGCCGTCTCACTGTGACGTTTTTCGAAATGGGAGGGGTGATGGTCCCAAAGCCACATAAGATGTTTCGCACAGGTGTGCACCTTACCATATCTACGGGTGTACTCCAAGGTCAAAGCAATCCCAATTGTACATGCGTACTTATAATTATCCGAACTCGACGCAACCCACATAGTCATTGGATGCTTGGGGTGTGCAGGTCTGTACCCTCGTCTCGAGCCATCCTTTGTGTAGGGTGCGTGCTCCGCGACATACGTGTCCTCATTAGAAAAATGCCATGCAGTATACAACATTTGGCATATTTCTAATTGGATTTTAACAACGTGTTGGTCACACGACATTCGTGCTATTTCTGACGGGTTCAACGAAAGAAAGAATATGTTCATCTTTGTAGTCAGATGTTTCGTACAGATTTGGTTCGTATACACGTGTTTCAACGTTTCCGTAATAGAATTGTCCGTTCCCAAGTTCCCAAACTTTATGGGTTGTGGTCTCTTGTGCGTATTGTGAGGCTTCTTTCAGTGTCCAAAAGATGGCTCGGTCAAGGATGTGTTCACCGACAATAACGTTCGTGATGTACATTTTAAAGTAGTTTTTTATTTGAATTACAACGTGACTTAGGCGTTCTTAATCTGAGAGGTACGCCTCCTCTTCACCTTCCTGTGGTTGTTCATCTGGGTCCTCCTCCACTTCAACATCCATACCCTCGTCATCCCCGGGTTCATCAACCTCAACTTCATCATCGTCATCTATGGGTTCTTCGACCTCTTGTTCAATCTCAGGCTTTTTCTTCTTTTTTGCGGGTTCTTTATTGAATATGGCGTCTATCGCGGGTCCCACCTTTTTACCAAAGGTGACCTTTCGTTCATATTTCTTTTTTAAATTGTCAAGGAACTTTTCACTAAAACCCATAGACTTGTACGCCTGTATGATGGATTTTAGGGGTGGTGTTTTACATTGACTGTAATACTTTTCCTCAAGGACGGCAAATGAGCTATCCAATTTTACACGAACAATACCACTCTTAAGAATGCGAACCTTCATATACACCCAATCCGCGTACTTCAACTGGGGTTCCTCCAACTTTTGAGGTCGCACATGCTCCACATAGTCTGGAATATCTGGTTCCTTGTACTCGAGTCCACATTCTTCATAATTTTTTTTCAAGAGCGCCAGGTACGTATCCTTTTGATACACGGGTGTCCTCACTGGAATAGGGCGCACTGTGGACCCACGTTGGATTAGATTGTGTAAGTAACTTCCATCTGGAATCCTCACTGGGTCGTGGGTATTCCGGGGTAAGTCCTTAACACGCAATGGGGGTCTCACGTACATGCTCATCTTGTTCAATGGTGTGGGTATCCTCTAACTTAGGTTTGAAATAATCCAATTCGCATCTGATTACTTGTTCCGATTGTGCGTTGAGATGGGTATGGTAGGGTCCCCAAATTTCAATAACTTTTCTCTCCCGGTCGTACCACAGGTAATCGAGCTCAAGGAGTCTCGTCAACCAATAGAATCGCTTACCAGTCTTACCAATGAAAGAGAATATGTGGTCTTCATCATACTCGCTTACATCCATTTGTGAGTAGTGTGTCGGTGGAGGTTGGTACGGCGCCATTTTACTTTACGAAATATGGCTCCAAAACCTTATATACATTTTCCCAGGCATATTCTCGTTTTAAGAGTTCCTTAACCTGAGGAACATCATCACGATTGGTGTAACAATACTCAAGGCGTTCCGCAAAATCACGGTAATCCATTACCGCCAAATCACCACCGTGCTTCTCTTGCTCTGTAACCTGTATCCATAACTTGGGTTCAATGATGTGTGCGTTGTCACCAAGAATTTCTCGTAAAGCTGGAACACCTGATACAATTTGAGGTCGATCAAAGTAAATGTGCTCCGTTGTGGTGAGACCAAATCCTTCACCGTGACCTGTATTGAGACCAACATCTCCAGCGTTGTAGACGTTATTAACTTCTTCATCGGTGAGGTGAAGAGGTCGTGGGTTAAGGAAGATGTGTTCATTCAAAACCTTTGCGGTGTCCATACCTCTCTTTGCACATTCAATCTGAATAACCTTTCGAATATCCACACCATCCGGGGTTACGGGCATACATCCACAGAACAACTTGATAGATGGATCCATATCGCGACCCTTGAGAAATTCTAAAAACGCACAGAGTGTCACACCCCAACATTTACGATACGAATTCCTATTCATATTGACGACGAGGTAGTCATCTGGTTTGAATCCCAATCGTACCTTTGCGTCTTCTTGAGGAACGTCCACAAAGCGTTCAAAGTCGACGCCATGTTTCATCACGGAAACACTATCATCACTGAACCCGAGGTCATCGATGAGATGTGTCTTCCAACACTCCAAGAATACAAAAATTTGGTCAAAATTATAAGACTTTAAAGCGTCATAGATGGAAATATCCTGCCATGGATAGACAATGTCGAGGTAGACATACTTCACAGGTGGCATACACTCTGTAGGGATCAAGTCCATGAGAGACTTTGTGACCATCATATCATTGTAGAGAAAGAGAACATCGGGTTTCTCTTCGATGATTGCGGGGACGATACCCTTGTCACCAAATCCCCTCGGTGAGACTGGATCCAATTCCATGGCATCATAGAACTTGATACGAGGATCAATGAAACGATCCTTTATCTCTTGACCTTTAAAGTTTTGAAATGCGTAATAGACAACTTCAACCCCTGGGAGGTCCGCGAGATAGTTTGTTATCTTATTTGCTACCCGTGCATACCCCGTTCCCTGGTTTGGATGTGTACACATGAAGAAGATTTTCATCGCGCGCCTTTTCTAATACCTTTAATTTATTCCTTATATGCTTTTGTGAGTACACCCCTCGTTGTGCTTTCTTGTCGTTTTTGGTGACACGCATCGTGGGTTCCTTGTAATCCATTGAAGATATACTTTGTGTATACAGGGTCTTTAGCTCTATATTCCACAATCCAAGCAACCCAAGGTTGTCGCCTTAGGTACTCGACTTCTTTTGTTTCAAGACCTCTGTGTGTGTCGAGGAGATTCTGAAACGTCACATAGTCATCTATTTTTGACTTGTGTGTACATTGCACGTGAATCTCCCTCGTGTCCCCCTCAATAAAAAACTGAATATCTTCACGACATAGAGGGCATGTGCTTTTTCCAAACTCTTGGTACCAATGGTGTATACATTGATAACAAAAGGAATGTCCGCATACGAGTCTACATTTGGTCTCTGGTGCATAGCACACTGGACACTCCATAGATATACATTTATTCTATTATTTAAGCCTCATCCTCGTCGACAAGGGATTCACTCTCCGATTCATCCTCATCCTCATCGGAATACGAATAATCCTCATCTTCACTATCATCAATGAGTTGGTAACCACCTGCAACTTTTACATATAAATCGGTGTGTTCAAGAGCGTCCACATCATAGTATCCAGATATGGAGTCTTTGGGTACAGCTTCACACGCAGATGAAAAGTTATACACGCCATTCTTACCCTCTTCTAAGAATGAAACAACATACATATCATGCTCTTGTCGCTCTACACGCGCAATTTGGATGGTATCGTCGTCGCAATGAACATCGACAATCATCTCTTTATACTGCGAGATTTAAATCTTTAATACTATTAATGATTGGCCCCGCGGGTCCGAATGACGCCGCTATGTTCGATATCGATGATACTCTTATATTCACAAATGGAAGTCCGAATGTACCAATAATTCAACTCCTCCACCGAATGAAAGCGTTGGGATACAAGATAATTATTATTACAGCTCGCCCAGGACTTGGGATTGCGGTACAGTGGACGATGAAACAACTCGCGTCGCATGGGATTGTCTACGATTATTTGGGATTCACAAGTGCACGTACAAAAACTGATATGAAAAGAAGGCTAGGCTATCGTTTTATTCTATCGGTCGGTGATATGCCCACGGATTGGACAGATTCAAAGTATTACATTAACACTTCCAGTTCCTATCGCATTGGTGGCATGTAACAAACGTCGTCATAGGCTCATCTGCAGACCGAGTTTGCAATTGATAATAACTAGTCTTCTTTGACCTGCAACGACCACACGTGAAGAAACCTTCTTGATTCTTGACTTCTTGGGCGAGATAGGATTTTCTAAGGTCTTTGATGATTCTCTCCTCCATTTTTTGCGCATACGGACCATCTGGCCACATATCTTCGGGTCGCATATCAATAACATCTACAGTCTTTACCCTTTTATTCACAATCCAACCCTTGAGAACTGTTGAATTTTTGATGTTGTTTTGAATTTGAAGAAATTTGTGTTTATAAATATCAGCAAATCTATAATTATCCCAAGCTGCGCACAGGCCCAAGTTGGTTGCCTTTTCTTTTGCGTGGTTTAAAATACACTTCTCGAGATTGATACAAATTGTATCTGTTTCAGAAATCTCGAGGAGGGTTGAGAGGCGTTCGAGAACATATTGACGCGTGGGGTTCTCCATATCTTAGTATATACTTTTTACATTGTTTTAAGTGACTTAGGGGAGGGGCAAACCCTCATAAGGATTATTGAGGGGGCAATCTCCAAAATTTTCAGGGGAGCAGGTATCAAAAAACTGGGACGTACGGCGTGCGGGGTTGGTATCCACAAATCCATAGCGATAGTCAGCCTGTCGTGGGCGATACTTCTCCTTGAGTTCAGTACTCAATAACACAGCGAGGATGGCAACAAGTACAATAATCGCACCCTTGTTCATTTACTTTCTGTAAATATTTTTTTGTCCAGGGATTTTAAGATGACCCTCGCTGTACTTATAAAGGAACAATTTGGAAACCTATGTGAGATAGAGGTCGACATAGCACCCAAAAAGAATGAAATATTTTTAATACTTGGTGGAGCCCCAACGTTTATTGGTCAGTGGCCTGACCTAGATGTAGTTCTCATGCGTTCACAAAATGGAGGAGATATAAATCAAAACATACTCCCACCCCCTTTCGATACCGAAGAAGTACGTGGCTCAGTACTTCTCATGCGAATGGATGAAAACTCAGACCCGAGAGACTTCACTCTCAAAGAGTACCTCGACTTTGTTCGAGGGCACGAACGCGTCGCAGCTTAGAACCGCATTCGCATACTTCATAGCCAATTGAAAGTGGATATAGGCCCAATCCGCGGGGTTCGACATCTTTGGGTGTTCTGGGAGTGGATTACCATTCACAATCATACTAATATCAACGCGCTCACCGGAAATACTTTGCGCCATGGCTTGACCAACATCCTTGAGCCACATCACATGTGCTTCATTTTTACAATCAAAGTTCTTAACAAAATCAGCCATTTTATATTACTTTGGTTTCTTCTCTATAAGTAGGTGACCATCTGTCATTGGGTTATAGAGTTTCCCATTTGGAAGGTAATATCGTGTAATTGAACTCATAGAATGCGAATCCCAATGTTTTTTTGTGTGAAGTCTGTGGATTGATTGTCGAACCGTTCTCTCAATCATATCTTTGCGGTCACCAACGACAACTCCCTTGTACCCAGGTACAACCTTGTACATTATTTGATATACATCCTACTTAACTTTTAAGTTAAATTCAAGAAGACCTCTATACGCGAGGTCATCCGCTTCACCATCCCATTCCTGACCAGAGAAACTTACAATCTGCTGTTCATGACCATTTGGAATATACGCAAAATTCGTGATACATATGAATGAGATGTTTGTGCGTTTGACCATTTCCTCAATATTTTCAAAGTCATATGTTTCCAAGCCAATATACTTCTTGAGTTCTTCTGGAGTTCGTTTCTTTGCAGCAACCTTACTCTTCACGGTCGCGACCCGACTTGACATGTCCATATTTGGCCAATGTCCGTGTTTAGACCTAAAATGAGTGACATAATTCACAAACGTATCTGCCGTATCTTTATCACTGAAACACACAAAACGACTCTTCCTTTTGGGGTCAACCAAACTTAGAAATGTTTTTGTGGGTCTCATTTGAATGAGGTGATATTCCATCTTAATATATTTAAGGAAAAAAACTTTAAGTATAGTATATGGAGTTCCCCAAGACTGCTGGGCAATGCAAGTATATGTTAGCACTTAGGTCATCCAAACCAATTATAATCGGAACTGGTCCAGCTGGGACCGGTAAGACGATGCTTGCGTGTCAAATTGGTATGGAGCATATATATACATCGCCTAGAGGGCGAGTTGTTTTAACGCGCCCAATTGTTGCAGCAGATGAGGATATGGGATATCTCCCGGGTGATATGGACAAAAAAATGGAACCTTGGACCAAGCCAATGTTTGATATTTTTGAGAAGTACCTGTCCCACAATCAAATGGATAGGTGTATCACGATTGAACCCCTAGGATATATGCGTGGTCGAACATTCAGTAACACCGTCATTATCGCAGATGAGATGCAAAATAGTACACCAAATCAAATGAAGATGTTACTCACTCGCATCGGCGATGGTACAAAACTCATTGTTACGGGAGACTTGCAACAATCGGATTTGGGTGAAGAAAATGGTCTCGCGTATCTCACAGATAAGTTGTACGGTATGGAACTTGAATACATTGAACATATTTCAATGTCTGACCGTGATGTCGTGAGACACCCGGCTGTATATGAAGTACTTAAAGTGATGAATGCATAAAAATCAAACAATGAAGAAAGTTGTTGTTGCCCTCCCCGGACGTACTTACTCTGGTTCCTTTCTTATGAACTGGTCGCAAACTCTTATGGAACTTACACGAAAGGGGTATCAAGTGGTACTTGTGAATGAGTATTCTAGTTTTGTTTCATTTTCTCGGATGAAAACCCTGGGTCTCAGTGTAACGCGTGGTGCTACACAGGTCCCATTTGATGGTCAATTAGATTACGATGTTTGGCTCACCATTGATTCGGATATCATATTTACACCCGCACAAGTGATTGAACTCATTGAGGATACGGATACCCACCCAGTCGTGTCTGGCTTGTATCGGATGGAAGACCTCAAACATTACGCCGCCGTTGAAACGTGGGATTTGGAATACTTTAAGAAACACGGGACATTCCAATTTATTGAAGTTGAAAGTCTCGATACATCTGAAAAGTACAAGAAGGTTGCATACAATGGGATGGGTTTCTTTGCGTGTCGTAAGGGTGTTATAGAGAACCTCAAGTATCCATATTTTAGCTATCCACTCATAGAGATAGAAGCTGAAAATGGGAAGTTGCTACGGGATATGTGCTCTGAGGATGTCGCATTCTGTAAAAACCTCAAGGACGCTGGTTATCGGGTAATTGTGAATACGAGCCTCCGTGTCGGTCACGAGAAAACACTTGTGATTTGAGGGATTGGACTGTATTGTTGAGGTCTTTTGTTTTTTTTTCTAACGTACCAAGTTTTTCTTGAATATCCGCCTTCTCCTTTTCGTATGTCTTGAACATTTTCTTATAGTGTTCATACCATTCATATATTTGGAACATCTCTTCATCTATATGACTGTACCTATCGACTATAGTGTAGTCAAAAGGGAGACCCCTAATATCAACAGCCAATGCATCAAGGTGTGTCTCGAGACCATCACAGATGTCCTTAATTTCCGCGTGACTTTCACTCATCATACTTGAGTTTAGCAAACATTTCTTTAGCTGCGTTAATTCTGTACTCGAGACTGGTGGCTGGCCACTGTATCATAAAGTCCCCCTCCTGCCATTGTCCACTTTCACCCCAAATATCATTGTAGTCTGGTCGATCCTTGAGGAGTGGTAAGTTTGAGTAATCATATGAATTCATAACCCTTTGACGAAGGACGTTACTTACATCCGACCAACACGAACCACCAGCTTTCATATGTTCATCCCAGAAGTAGTGACCAACCAACATATCTTGGATGAGTTGATTTTCAAAGAGGTACCAGTGACGGTACAGAGGTTCCCCGACAATAATCGTATCCAAGAAGGCTCTCCCTATTGGGGTGTTGCGAACCATCATGATACCACAATTTATACCACTACAGTCTGATGGTACAAGTATGTGTGTATTTGAATGTGTATGTTCAGCCACAATATCTTCAAGCTTAATGTCCATATTTGTAATCATTGTATCACAATCGGCGTTGAAAATCCATTCCGCATCTGGATACTTGTCCATCGCCTCTTTCATCAGATAAATCTTACCCCAACCCATTGGAATGTGAGTCTCTGGAACTGGGGGATTTTTAGCAATTAATTTGAGATCCCCACCATCCGTGGCGTAGTGAAGGATATACCCGTGTTTTTCACAATATCGCATCTTGTTCTTATAAAGCGTCCACTCTGCAAGTGGTTCAAATGATTGGGTGTGAAGGCTGGTGACGACAATCATTTACTTATTCTACCGTACATTTCTTTAGCTGCGTTAACTCTAAATTCAAGGTCAGTTGATGGCCATTGGATTAAAAAGTCGCCTTCCTGCCATTGACCATCTGTTCCCAATATATCATTGTAATTAGGTCTACTTTTGAGACGAGGTAGTTTGGTATAATCATAGGAGTTCATAACACGTTGTGGAATAACTTTACCCACTCTCGACCAGAATGTACCACCTGGTACGACACCAGTTTCTTCCAAGTGTGTACCTACAAACAAATCCTGAATGAGTTGGTTTTCATACATATACCAGTGCCTATATAAGGGCATTCCAGCAATAACAGTGTCTAAAAACGCTCGACCAATTGGAGAATTGCGAATAAACATATTTCCACAGTTGATTCCATTACAATCCGCTGGAATAAGTATATGGGTACTTTCACTGGCATATTCTTTTACGATATCTTCCAATTTGGTCTCCATATTAGTAATCATCACATCACAATCCGTATTAAAAATCCACTCCGCATCCGGGAACTTGTCCATCGCCTCTTTGATGACGAAGATTTTACCCCAACCAGATGGGTGGTATGTTTCGGGTATAGGTGGAAGTTTAGCCATAATTGGTTTTCCACCAGCCGCTGCGCCACAGTCATTTGAGTAATGCAATTTGTACCCGTGTTTCAAACAGTAGGGTAGTTTATTTTTTGTGAGTGTCCAATCCGCGAGGGGTTGATAATATTGGTCGTGCGCCGTAACAAGGACGAACATATACACAGGTATACTTATATACTTTTAACTACATTAACAAATCATATAATTCGGTTGTAGACGGCGCGTGAATGGTATAGTTTCCAGTCTCATCTTTCTTCCATCGACTCTTTTGTTTATCCATAGATTTGATATGCCAGAGTGCGACGGATGGAACAGGTTTGATGGCGATAACTTTATCTGAACCCGAAAGCTTTGTATGGAGTTCATCGGTCCATTGTACGTGGTCACATTTTTTGTAAATTCGCATTTGAAAGTCTGGCCAATTAATGAATCCAACCTCATTAATGTTAAATCCGAATTCTTGCGCCTCTTGTTCTGTAATATCTGGATGAATGTTAATCCGTGGAACAGCGATAATCTCAGCCTCAGTGTCTTCAATCACTTTTTTGATAATCTTAATGAGAGATTCTTGGGGCATCTCATCCGCATCGATACCAAATATATAATCACCAGTTGCCTTCTCCGTGAGAAAATCCGCACTTGCTTTGAATGTATCAAATGGTCGTTTAAAAACATTAACACGGTCCTTGAAATTTTCTAAAACAAGACTAACCTTATCAGTTGTATGATTGGAATCCACAACAACATTGATTTCATCCTCATCGTCAATAGTTCTTGTGAGTAAATTCAACAATGAAAAAAGTTCTCTCGATTCATTACACACTTGAATAGAGTATGTAATCTTCATATGTAGTTATTTAAAGTTTCTTTTCTTTAATCAATGAGATGAAAGTTTCTGATTATATCGCAAACTTTCTCGTAGAACGTGGAATTCAAAAATGTTTTTCCGTAACTGGTGGATTTGCAATGCACCTCAATGATTCATTTGGTGAGACGTGTGATGTTACGTATACCCACGGTGAACAACCCGCTGGGTATGCCGCCATTGGTTGGTCTTCGTATGAACACAATCCAAGTATCTGTTGTGTAACTTCTGGGTGTGGTGCAACAAATGCAGTCACACCGTGTCTCATTGCATATCAAGATAGTGTTCCAGTGTTCTTCATTAGTGGTCAAGTACAGCGTAATGATAACATTCGCACACACGATGGTAAAATGAGAGGATATTTTGGTTCGGATTGTGATATCGTAGAATGCGTCAAAGGTATAACCAAATACGCCGTCGAACTCACAGACCCCAAAGATACACCCAGAGTTCTTCAAGAGTGTTACGACAACCTCACAACTGGACGTCTCGGACCCGTGTGGTTATCTATACCCGTTGATGTCCAATCGATGCACGTACCACTCGTAGATACCACGTTTCCAGAACCTTTTTTGAACGCGTGGTCACAATCAAAACGACCAATTATTCTTGCGGGAAATGGTATTCACCTCTCAAAGACGCGTGAAAACTTCAAAGAATTTATACACCATCACAACATTCCATATGTTGTAAGTTATTTTGGGAGTGATTTGGGAGATGATTATATTGGTAAAGTTGGTATTCTTGGAGATAGGGCTGGTAATTTTGCGATACAAAATGCAGACCTCGTAGTATGTCTTGGATGTAGACTCTCAAAGAGTATTACTGGATATAACAGAAGTCTATTCGCGAGAGAAGCCAAAGTTGTTTATATGGACATAGATACGAGCGAATTTCTTGATGAAAAAAAGATAGACATTCAACTTCATATGGATCTCAAAACATTTTTCAATTTGGAATTACCACGATGTGTCGTAGATCCACTATGGACTGAACGTACACTCCGATGGAGAGACGAATGGGTAGACGAATTACCGGAAAAGTCTGGGTCTCTCGTGTGTCCCTATAGACATCTGAATACATTCTTTAGAGAGAAGACTGATAATTCTATAGTCACAGCATCATCTGGTTCGATTTATTGTGTTACCTGGCATATGTACAAGTACAAACAAGGGGATAGATTTATTACAAGTAGTCACGGGGATATGGGATATGAAATGACGGTTGCTATAGGTGCATCTATGCACGGGCGAAGAACGTACGCCATCCTAGGTGATGGCTCATTTCAGTTTAATATACAGGAATTACAGACCCTCAAACACCACAATTTACCAGTCACTGTGATGATTTTTAACAACAACTGTTACGGAGCTATTAAGATTACACAAAATACGGTCTTCAAGCGAGAATTTGGAACCAGCGTCAACAGTGATATAACCTTTTGTAATATTGAAAAGGTTGCGAAAGCGTATGATATACCATATTATAAAGTTGAAAATGACGAAGATGTGGGATACATCAAACACAATGATGGACCAATTATAGTTGAAATCATCTGTAATGAACAAGGAAGAACACCACGTGTCTCAAATAAACCAATGCCGGATGGTACATTTAAAAATATGCCGCATGAAGAAATGGAGCCATTTTTAAATGATGAAATATTGGAAAAAAATATGTTTATACGTAGAGTTTAATACGATTTTTAATAAAATCACGTCTATCTGAATATTCCTGAGTCCCCATAGTTCCTATGCTACACAACATATTCATATATTCATAATCAAATGTATGTGCTTGAATTATACATTCATCAAAATTATTTAAAAAATCATCATTCACATTGAAAATTATGTATCGTGTTTCAACCTTATCAATGAGGTTGTTTTTGTACAGATACCGTATGAAATCATAACTTTGAATGTCCACCGAGCCACCCATACACGTTTTCTTATTCTTGTCTTTTATCTTGATGAGCGTATCCGTCACGATATTTCGAAACTCTGCGCTTTCTATGAAGTTTCTCGTCTTATTATACGACGACGCCAAGTCCACACGACCTATACATATGTAGTCGATTGGGTTAATATATTCCGACTGTAACATAGAATCTACATTATCAACACCTTGTTTCGACTCGATATTTATACCACGTGTGATATCTATATTTTTAGAAAATGACGTAAACTTTGAAAGTGCAAACTCACTCTCTATCATTGGCGCGACAATCCCGTCAACCCCAATATCAATACCCATATTAAAATCAGTCTTTGCTTCGGCACCGCCAATTTTTAAATTTAAATCCAACCCAACCTTGTGCGTAAGTGTGCGTAATTTATACACATTCATTGGGTGCGCACCCTCATCCTCGAATGATGTTTTTACACCTATCGCACCATACTTTTTCAACAAGGTTAGATTGCTTAACACTTTGGATTGCATTTAATGTACAATGTTCAATCTCTTTATGTTTAATTCAATTGTATAAAGAGTATCCATTATATAGATGTAATGTCTTTCACAGTTGGTGGTACACTTCTCAAGTATGATACGAGCCGTACGGAACGTATTCATATAAAGTCACGTAATAAAAACTATACTGTACACTTTGGAAAGAGTGTTCCAACTATACAAAAGAATGATATTTTGATTATCGATAAGAAAGTGTCTGAATTGTATGATGTAGCTTCACACTTTGATAAAGTTATCACCGTGGATGCGATTGAAGATAATAAAAATATGGATTGTGTTTTAGATATTGTTGACCAACTTTCTCATTACAATACAAAAAAGAGTGATATCATGCATGTGTATGGTGGTGGTATAACACAAGATGTTGCCGGTATGGCGGCTTCAATGTACAAACGAGGGTTAATGTGGAATTACACACCTACAACTCTTCTATCAATGTGTGATAGTTGTATCGGTTCCAAAGTAAATGTGAATTTTAAAAAAAGTAAAAATCAACTTGGTACAATGTATCCACCAAATGAAGTGAACATTGATACTACATACTTGCAGACATTATCTACAATTGATTTAGATTCGGGTGTAGGTGAAATATTGAAACTATTCTCCATTGCAGGTATTCCGTGGGATGTTACACCCGTCGATGATTCTATACACACATGTCTTAATATAAAAAAGGCTGTGATTGAAGAAGATGAATATGAAAATACAGTGAGACCCATTTTAAACTATGGTCATACATTTGGACACGTATTTGAAACACTTTCAGAGTTCAAAATACCACATGGTATTGCGGTTTTACTCGGTATGTACGTGGTTGATTCGTATTTCGGACAAGACCTCTCACGGTATTCTGTATTTTCAGAAAAAATGAAAAGATATTCGCGCCACATTACACGCGATGAGGCATTATTTTTATCAGTTCTACGCAATGATAAGAAGATGAATGGCGATATCTTGAATCTCATCAAAGTTGAACATGGACATTCTCACATGGTACAAACACACACGGATGTAAATATGGTTAAAAAGGTTTATTCCTATATTGATAACTTATGATTTTGATCTTCGGATCAACTGGATATGTGGGGAGTTCCATCTCCAATCACTTTAAGAACAAGGGTAAAGTAGTCACGGAAGTTACAAGAAACGACTATGATATGACGAAACCAAACAATCTCAAAGGATTGGAGAGTTACGATGATATACATGCTATCGTATGGTGCTCGGGATTTAATCACAATGATTCAATCGGTGCATTGAACTATGATACATATGATATGTCTATGAATGTGAATGCAAATAGTATAGTCAAATCATTGGATTATCTGTTATCAAATAATAAAATCCGAGATGGTGCGAGACTGTGTATTATAAGCTCTATTATGGAAGATAGAGGTCGTATCAACAAACTTTCGTATAGTGTGTCTAAAAGTGCTATTCGTGGAATAGTCAAGGCGTCGAGTATAACACTGTATGCACGCAACATGCTCATTAATTCAATTTTACCTGGACCAATTGATAATGTAATGACCAGGAATACATTATCACATGATGAATTGGAAAAAATTTCACCGTACTTTGTGAATGTGGAAGACATATGTAAAATGTGTTATCTATTATGTTTTGAAAATACATCTATAACTGGACAGTCTATAACGATAGATAATGGTATAACATCTAAAGTTATCTATGCGTGATACCCTTCATCAAGTCCATCTTTGTCCTTAATTTCCCAAGACGCACCAAAACGTTCCGCCCATTGGGAAAGAAGTAATTTTTCGGGATACACGAGGTTATACTCCTTGTCGTGTCTTTTGCCTTGTACATACTCACGTACAATTTGTATAACATCTTCTATATCAATAAAATCAAAGTACCTGTCCCTCTCAATAACAACATGCCCCTCCCTTTTACAGACAGCACTAAATCTCGTCGGAAGTTCACCGGGTCCATAACATCCCCAAATGCGAAGTGAGTAGACATCCTCAATCGTTTCAATCCGTCTATCAATGATCCATTTTGAGAGACCATATGGATCAGTCGGTGGGTTTCCACGACGTGCCGCACCACTTGAAAAGTACAACACCTTGCCTTTGAATACTCTCACAACATTTTCAAACATCAGAATATTTTTATAGATAACATCCCCATCGTCGGGTTTAAGACGACTTCCACCTATAACCGAACAGTGAATGACGACATCATACTCGTGTGTGTTGAAATAGTCTTCAACAGCTTTTTGATTTGTAAGGTCTAATTCTTGTCTCGTGACACCAATCCAATCGGTATTCCTTAATAAATTCTTACCCACAAATCCATTCGCTCCAAGGACACACACTTTCATCTGATTTAAAGATTAGTGTAGTCTTTAACCAAATGCCTAGAAAAGTTTGGTATGCGCCCAACAAATTTGAATCATATGGGGAGGAAGAAATTAAAGCCGTTGAGGCTTGCTTGCGCGATGGCTGGCTCGCTGGTTTTGGTGATAGGTCTGTGGAGTTTGAGAAACGGGTTGCTGCGCTCTTCGGGAAGAGACATGGACTTTTTGTAAACTCTGGGAGTAGTGCGATTCTTTTGGGTTTGTGCGCTCTTGACCTCCCAAAAGGAAGTGAAATCGTCACACCGGCGTGTGGGTTTTCCACGACCGTGGCTCCCCTTGTACAGCTTGGTCTCAAGCCTGTGTTTTGCGATGTGGGTCTCAATACATATGTCCCAAGTGTTGAGCAGTTGAGAGCTGTGGTCACACCCCAAACCAAATGTATCTTGTTACCGAACCTCATTGGGAATGTCCCCAATTGGGACGCCATTCGCGACGCCTTCCCGGGAGTAATCCTCTTTGAGGACTCTGCGGATACCATCACAAAGAATGCATGTACCGATATTTCAACCACGAGTTTCTATGCGAGTCACGTCATCACCGCGGGTGGTGTTGGTGGTATGGTCATGTTCAATGATGACGCACACCTCAAAAGGGCTATGATGTTCCGTGATTGGGGTCGTATTGGGGACAATGTAGAAGAACCCGGTGAACGGTTCAATCACTCTGTGGATGGGATTCCATATGATTGGAAGTTTCTCTATGGTGTCGCTGGCTACCATCTCAAGGCGTGTGAGATGAACGCAGCCTTTGGTCTCGTCCAGTTGGATAAGTTGGAGGGTTTCCTCGCCACTCGGCGACAAATGATTGAGAGGTACCTGGAGAACCTTAAGGACTGCACCTACTACACACTCCCAGATGATTCAGTCACACCCAATTGGCTCGCGATTCCACTCCAATGTCGTGACCGTCTCGAACTTATACAATTCCTCGAGGCACACGATGTTCAGACACGTGTTACATTTGCAGGCAATATTACGAGACATCCAGCGTTCCGCGACTATTTGGGTGATTTTGAAAATGCGGACCGCATTATGAAGGACGGGTTTCTTTTAGGTGCCCACCACGGTCTTACTCTAGACGATGTTGACCGTGTGTGTGATTTACTCAAGACATTTGCTGCGACTAAAAATACTTAAAACATTTGTAAACTCTATATAAAATGCCCAATGCACTTGTCACAGGTGGATGTGGGTTCATCGCCTCCAATTTTATCAATATTATGAAGGAAAGATATCCCGAGATTACTTTTGTTACTATTGATAAGATGGATTATTGTTCAAGACTCGACAATCTCAATCCAGGTGCCGCAACCTTTGTGAAGGGCAATGTGGGTAACACGGAACTTATCGAACATCTCATCGAAGAATATACATTTGATTATGTGTTCCATTTTGCGGCTCAAAGTCACGTTGATAACTCCTTTGAGAATGCACTTTCATTTACGATGGATAATACGTACGCAACACACGTACTTGTTGAGGCGTGTCGTAAATACATTCCAAATGTTGCATTTATTCACTTCAGTACAGATGAAGTCTATGGGGAATCAAAGACAGATGAACCGTTTACCGAAGATATGGGGGTGTTGAGACCTACAAATCCATATTCTGCATCTAAAGCCGCCGCGGAGATGATTGTTCGTTCATATATTGAATCTTTTGGGATGAATATTAAAATTATTCGGTGTAATAACGTCTATGGTCCAAATCAATATCCAGAAAAACTTATACCAAAGTTTAAACAACTTCTTAAAGAGGGTAAAAAGTGTACTATACATGGTACGAAAAGTTCACAAGTAAAGCGTGCCTTTATGCACGTTGAAGATGTTGTGGATGCCGTTGAGATTGTATGGAAGAAGGGTACGCCAGGTGACATATATAACATTGCATCTGATGATGAACTCACAGTCATGGAAGTTACACAACTCATTATAGAAACAATTATTGGTACGACCGATTATGATGCATGGATTACATACGTCAATGATAGACCATTCAATGACCAGCGATATTATATATGTGCTAAAAAACTTAAAGCACTTGGATGGTCACAAAAAAAGACTCGAGAAGATATTAAAAAATTTCTTATGTTATAATAAATGTCTGATTACACAGCGATGGAACGGGCATCAGCCGTGTACAACAAGGCTCGAAATATTTCAGCTGGAAAACTTGAACTTGAAATCTCATGGGGTACAGTTGGTACTGTCATGCTTCTCGCTATTTTTTATATAGCCGTTGCAAGTGTGGGTATTAGTACTTTCAACAAGTGTGACGCGATGAAGGGTAAGACGGTCCAGGAGAATCTCAACAAGTACCTCGCGGCAACGATGACGATTGCTATCACCATGCCATTCACTCTCATGTTAACCAAGTTTGCGAAAAATGAAACCGCACTCTTTATGATGATTTATGGTATTATGGGTCTCGTTGGTAGCGCCGCGGCTCTCAATTGGACGGTTAAGTGTGAACAGGCGAAACAAAGTGAAAAGGGCTTCGCTGGGTTTGGTGTTGCGTCGTTCACGTGTACGCTTTTAATTGCTATATTTTTAATGTCGAGAAAAAGTAAGGTGGCGTAAATGAAACCCATAGTTCATAATATATATGTACTTCTCCTGCTCTTAGCCTACGTGATGCGTAGGGTAGGAACATTTACAATGGAGGACAAGGTAAAAATGTTGGAATTTGTTTCAAAGATGGCCCAAGACCCATTCAATTCAATTGAGGTACCACAACCATTAAAGCAAATAATATCATAAACGTGCGTCCAGTCTCCAAAGTTGCCCATTTTTCAAATTGAGTATCATCTAATTTTTCAACAGCATCCGACATACTCGCCATAACGAGCGCACTCGAGAGTACCGCCAGAGCGCAGAAGGGGCGTTGATGCATTTGTTCAGTTATATTGAGACCCGTGAGTACCCAATTTGAACCACCAAACACGACACCATACATCGAGGCTCGACCATTCACAGCTTCTGCAAATCTTGGAAAACTCACAGCTTTTGCACACGTTCGATGACGCGGTCTCACAGGAATTATTCTGGGTGCTAATACATTCATTGTATCTTGAACATATTTTTCTCGTTTTCTTTAATCAATATCTTGTTGAGAATATAGATCTGAACTATTAGACTGAGTGTTGTGTACATAACCGGGAAACTTAAACCGTGCTGACGGGACTGGTATATGAGCCACGCTGTACTCGCGACCACGCTCAATATAACTGTATTCTTAGACTTTTCATCAACATCATCTGATTTCATAATATCATTGTACATCTGGAGAAATCCAATACTAAATGCAATCGCCGCAAGTGTCTTTTTGCTGTCCATTTTTAATGTAGACTAATATTATAAAATGGAAGCGATATTAGAAAAATTCTCAGGAAGCATTGATGCGAAAGGTGTTATCACATTGGTTGAAGATATCAAACGGGACTACTTGGGTGACGGTCTCCAGAAGGAGGACATCCCACCAATTGTTGCCAAGTTGATGATGAGTGTCTCAAAGTTCAAGAAACTCGAGGGCCCCCAAAAGAAGAAGTTGGTTATCGCCCTTCTCAACCACCTCATTGAACAAATTGATGAAGGTGAAAAGGATTCGGAGTTTGAAACCATCCTCAAGACGATGGTGCCCCCAATGGTTGATGGTTTCGCGGGTATGCTTAAGGCGAAGCAAGCCCTCTTCGGCTGTTGCTTGGGTGGAAAGTAAGATAAGGATTTGGAGTGTGAGTATACTAGAATGAAATTCCCTCCATTGGAGGTTATGATACAATACGGAATCTATACAGTCAAAGAACTCCAACGATTCTCTAAAGGCCTCGTACCGAAGAAGAAGGACGTCATCATCCTTAACGAGTGTGAACACTGTGCGTTTGTGTTCCCCGGACCAACCTGTAATAACTGTTATTGATATGGGATATTACATGGTTGAAAGTTATATGTCAAAAAAGCCTGTAAAGGTACAAAGTAATTGTATATGTTGCGCCGAACGAATACTCATTAAGAGACTGTACAGAGACTGTATGAAGAAGGGGAATAAACCACACAAGTTTCCAGAATGGTTACATAGGAAATACGGGGAACTCGTGGTTGAACGTAGAACCTGTTATGGTCTAGGCAACTCACTTCCGTGTGTCATATGTAGGAAGGCGATTGAGAAGATTGGTATTCGTTGGACTGCCCACGATGGCACTGGGTGGGTCCATAGTGAGAAGTCTGAGTATGTACCTCCGTCTATACCCACAAATAAACAAAGTAGAATGTTAGGCTTTAGACGTAATAACTAAGCCTAGAGCCGATTCCAAATTGTTGTGATTTCTCTTGAGAGGTTTCGTTCGTTTGAGTTTTAGTGAACTGTTCGATGTCGTCGCATTCTTTATTTCATCCATCTTTTTTGTGTTTGAAACAATGGGTATCACGATATCTATAACCGGAGCCGTCTCCACGGGTTGTGGCTGACCCTCGTCGCGTGTGAGGTTTTTTCTAAATTCCTCTATAGTGAGGTCACCCCCAAACTCCTTGAGTCTAAATCTATTTGGAGCAGGTTTCACATGACCTATTTGGTTGTACATCTTTCGTCGCATGAGTACAATGTTCCCGCACACTATACTCCCCTTGACGTCGCCACACTTGTCTATCGCATAGGATTTTACACAACTCCATGAACAGAAGTTGCCAGCTGTGTAAAATTTACTTCGTCTATCGTCATACCGGTGAGGTACACTTAAAGGCGCACCCTCAAAAGAGTGACAACACCACCAACACCAAGACATAGTTTATTGTTATATTTCCCCTTTAAGTTAAAGACATAAAGACCTCTTTAATTAATGATTCTGAGTATCGATGTTGGTATTCGGAACTTAGCCATGTGCTTACTCAATGAAACCTCCAATCTTGTGGAGGAGTGGGATGTCTCCGGTGTACCACCCGAACACAAAGATGGTATCTATGTCTCCTTGAGAAAGCATCTCGATGAAAGGCCTTGGGTCCTCACCGCCCAAACAATCCTCATAGAAAAGCAACCAGACCGTAATAAGAAGATGGTCTCTGTGATGCACTTCCTTCACGCATACTTTATTATTAAGTGTCCCAACGCAGAGACAATTCTCTATGACGCGCGTCACAAGATTCCAGATGTCGCTGGACCTGGGAAAGCCCAATACAATAAGAGAAAGAAGGTGTCGATTGAGCGATGTGAAGCCTTTATCCGTCAAGACCAGGTGAACGCTCATTGGTTGGATACATTTCTCAAGTCCAAAAAGAAAGATGACTTGGCGGATACTGTGATGCAAGCCCTCAGTTTTGTGAATCGGGTGGAAGTCACCTCAACCAGCAAACCTAAGAAGTCCACCAAGTTAGTAGCTCGTAAACCCAATGAAAATCAAAAGATGACAAAGTATTCAAAGTCGAATTTGGCGTGGTTGTACCTGAATAAAGTGGAGTGTGAAGTCCTCGAGAATAACAAGAGATTTATGAAGGATCTCAAGAGGTACTATCGAGATATCGACGACTTGATTAAAGATTTGGGGGGAACTAAGAATTAGAACAGTATGCAAAAAGATGTCTTGGACCACGGATTTGTACGATTGGTTGATCACATGCCACAACAAGATTTGGACACGTCAATCGTCCAAGCAGCCAGGGTCTCATATGGAGATGGGACAAAGTCTTCCCGTGGAGACCGAGGACTCCTCAGGTACTTGCTTAGACATTGGCACACAACCCCTTTCGAAATGGTGGAATTCAAATTTCATATCAAAATGCCCCTATACATCGCGAGACAACACTTTCGACATCGAACAGCCTCCGTTAACGAGCTCTCCGCCCGCTACTCCGTCGTACCGAAACAGTACTACAACCCCGGGATTCTACGAGGTCAGTCTCAAGTAAATAACCAAGGCTCCGAGGGTATCATAGACGTTCACGAAGAAAAGACCAACCAAATTAGTGAACACTTAGAACATTCTTTTGATTTGTATGAGAGCCTTCTTGAGGAGGGGGTGTGTCGGGAACAGGCGCGAGGTAACCTCCCACAGTGTACCTATACCGAATTCTATTGGAAGATTAACCTTCACAATTTGATGCATTATCTCCACCTTCGTATGGACCACCACGCCCAGAAGGAGATTCGAGACTATGCGAATGCTATATATGACCTGGTTGAACCCCTCGTCCCTATTACGATGGAAGCATTCAAAGACTTTAGGGTCAATGCGATGCATCTCACAGGCCCAGAGATTGAGGCTCTTGCCACAGGGAAAGAGATAGAGTCGCCAGGGGAGAGGCGTGAGTTTGAGGAGAAGTTGGAACGATTGAACTTAAAAAATAAATGTCCTTAGAATGTAACCAACAAAAATGTTTTCAATTACAACCTCTATTACTTTTGCGGCAAAGACCAATCGTTTCAAGAAGTTTGGTAAGAAGATGAAGAAGAACAGTGACGCAGACGTGGGTAAGATCCGTGAGAAATTGTCGGATATTAGCCGCGATGAACAGCGACGCGTCAAGGAAATCTTCCGCGAACACCAAGAGTTCTTCAAGGGGTCTACCTCCAAAAAGGAAGATGTCGCTATCGATTTTTTCGAGAACTGAACGCAAACCATAGTGTACACAAGACAAACCCAAAAGCTAGGGGTGTGTCGTCAAACTGATGCGCCATGAGCGCACTCACCGTACTATACTGCACCATGCGTATTTCCTGTCGCGTTTTAGACATGGACCTCTTCATGGCTGCTTTGGATTTTTCCAAACCCAAAACAGCTGTACTAATATTCCGTATTTTCGCCGGCATTTCGGCCGTCTTCATAAGAGTATCTTGGATGTCGAGAGATT
>Ga0181555_1000735_pt1 | contig 31244 bp, 23 predicted proteins | sample 011ome_15_FD_145601 | JGI IMG/M metagenome (GOLD analysis project Ga0181555, IMG submission 145601) | Coastal salt marsh microbial communities from the Groves Creek Marsh, Skidaway Island, Georgia - 011504AT metaG (spades assembly) | ecosystem: Environmental > Aquatic > Marine > Intertidal zone...
TCAGTTAATCAGTGGTTGATATATGGCTGAAATAACTATTTGAGACTTGCTGGGGCCTTCGCCATAACGCGCGTAAATAAAGGTAAATCAAGAAGACTGGTGAGCCATCGCCGGATGCCCGGAAAGAGGCAGCTATCAAACCATTTTTGATCAACCATGGAAAACTGCCGAATAAAGGGAAATATAGCCATATCCGCCAGGGAAACAGTTTCTCCCATCAGGTACGGGCTTTTCTGTAAAGCTGTCTCCAGTACCTGCAAATAGTTTTCGCATTTTCCCCGATAATAATTCTGTTCAAATTGAGGATGGCGATCGGCGTATTTATACTTATCCAGCCAGCCCTTGAATTCTTCATCATTCTGGCTAATCAGCTGCATGGCAAATTTTTTATCGGCTTCAGAATATTGAGAGTACCAGCCATCAGGGTCATTAATTTTTAAAGCCCACAGCATAATATCCAGACTCTCATCGACCACCTTGGCGCCGGTAACCAGCACCGGAACTGTTCCCTTGCTGGAAACATCCAGCATGGCCGGAGGTTTGTTTTTCAAGGAGACTTCGTAAATTTCCAGTTCTATATCAGAATTGAACAAGGCCATCCGTGCCCGGATTGCATAGGGGCATCGACGAAATGAATAAAGTACAGGTGTTGGCATAATCAGAGGGAACGATACAGTTGTGATTGCTTTACTTTAAATAAACTATGGAGGATTTATGGTTAAAAGCATAACTGAAAGTTTCATGATCCAATACTCCAATTATTGTTTAAAGCTTAATTGGAAGATCTTTAAGTATTGTGTAGATCTACTGAAATTCTCGGCAAAGCCGGCTTCCGTGAAAATATTAAAATAGTGATATAGGATAGCATTTTCATTGTATGAATATTTTGCTGTATTTTGGGCGTAATATCCCCATCATATAAAAAGAAATAAGAAAGTAAGAAAGCAGGAAATCAAGAAACAAGAGAAGAAATCCAATGACCTCAAATGTTTCAAAGTTTTTAAACGCTCCAGGCAAAAAGGGCTGTCATAGTCTGAGTCGCCGACGTCTGCTGGCACTGTTGGGCAGCCTGACTTCAGCTGCAGCTTTGCCTGCGCATCTGATGGCAGCAAACAACAACATAACCAGCAAGCTTGGTCTGTTGATTCCGCCTGCTAATGGCACCCTGCCGGGAGAGGCAGCCTCCATGTACAGTGGAAGCATGGAATACCTTATCGAATCCCTTGGCCTTGAATCCATGACACCGGACGGTTATGACGCGGTACTGGATCGTATTGCACCGAAAGCTGAATTACTGGCGCAGCGCGGTGCGCAAGGCATACTGCTGATGGGTACTTCACTGAGTTTTTACAAGGGGCAGGCCTTCAATGAACAACTGACACAAAGTCTGATCAGCGCCACCGGCCTGCCATCGATGACCATGAGTACTGCGGTCATTGAAGGACTGCGGGCAGTGGGTGGCAATCGCCTGGTAGCAGCTACTGCCTACAATGCCGAGGTCAATAAACGCCTGCAAGACTTTTTGACTGAACACGATTTTGACGTGTCTGTTGTCAAGGGTTTGGAAATTGAAGCGATAGGCGAACTTAACAGTGTGACCCCGGAGCAGTTGATTACCTTCTGCAGTGATGTTGCCGGCATGGAGGCTGATGCCGATGCCATGCTTGTGTCCTGCGGAGGTTTGCCTACGCTGGAAATCCTGGCGCCGGTAGAAGCCCGCACCGGCATTCCTGCTGTGAGCAGTACGCCCCACGCCTTGTGGGCCGGGGCCCGCCTGTTGGGGGTGGACAGTCGCATACCGGGACATGGACAATTGTTGTCGATCCAGTAGCAGATTTTCGCTTGCTTACGTAATCTGCGCCAGCCACCTTTCTTCCAACCTTGAACTGATCAGAATGGCAGGTGCTCAGCTGATGCCCAATAGCCATGCACCTGCATATGCAGGCGAAAAGGCATCTTGATTCGGGCAATAGCACCGGCCGCAAAATCCATAGCGTCGACAATGACCACCTCGGATTTCATTTCCCTGAAATTGTTGACGGCGGCAATGATGTAACCATCGCCTTCCGGGGCATTTGCCGAGCGCGGTATGAATTGAGGTTCTGATATGCCATGGGCATCGCCGGCATAAAATTTATCGATCTTGCCGGTGTCATGATCAAAACGGTAGATCGCATTGGAAACTCTTACTGCCAGGGTATCGGCAAAGGCTTCAGCCACCGGCAGGGAAGGGTCGTTCATCAGCATGAAGCTGTAACGAAATGGTTTGGTCAGGTAACGATCATCCATGCGTACAAAAGTCGTCACCTTGATGCCATCAAAAAGGATTTCCTCTTCCCATGTGTCATTGTCAGCATCCAGATCAAAGGTCCAGCGTCTGAGCGTTGGGACGTAATCGGCAGGATCGCTGAAGCTGCCATCCAGTTTCGGAAAATACGGGTGAAAATTACCGCCAGCCACAGGTGCATCCATAATCACTTTGTTGCCCTCAGTGTGGGCATTGGTCGTGTGCACCACCATGTGCTGGTCCCTGGAGCCTTTAAACCAGCGAATATCACTGGCATCGCCATCACGGGGAATAATGGCGACATAGGTCGGCGCATCCTCGTCATAGGCCCAATGCAATTCACCGCGTTCCAGACGTTCTTTTGAAGTCACCATGGCGGTGGTTGGCAAAATGATGTGTTTATCGGTGATAACCATGTCATGCATCATCGAAACAATAGGTGTCTTGAACCACATCTCTTTAGTGAGCTTTCCCTCGCGGTCAAAAATAAATACCGCCAGATCATCGGAACAAAGTCCTTTGGCCTCGTAGGCGAAAGCAATCATTTCGCCAGTGACCGGATCCTGTTTCGGGTGAGCAGTAAAACTGGTGGCTTTCATTGCGCCCTCAAAATCCCACTCACCAATGGTCTCCAGTGTGTGGGGATCCACTGCAGTGGGCGGGCTTTCCTCTTTCATGCAAAACAAGCGACCGCCATGTACGATGGGTGTGGTATTGGCAGTATTGTGACTGACATTGCGTACGCCGGGATCAGAGGTAAGCGGGTTGCGATACAGGCCAAACAGGGCTTTATGGGCCTTGCGTTCAGCTTCATAGCGGGGAGTACGAACATAACGGGAACGAAAATCAACATTGCCATCATAAATGCGGAACATGTCGATGGCGCCATCGGAATTGTAAGGCGTATCATTGGCGTAAAGGGGAGGAAAGCGACGATCCGCCGCACTGCGGTAAAAGGTGCCGCGGATGTCTGCGGGAACTTCACCTTCCACTTCGCAATCTTCAATTTGCGCTTCAAAGCGCATGGGGGCAAAAAAACCACCGTCATGCTTGAAGTTGACTGCCATGCTACAACTCTCCCTTAAAAATAACGAGCGTGTTATGAATCGGTCATTCTCTAATAAATCTTGGGACGGTGACTGTTGCCATCATGCCTGTGCGCCCTTATAGGCTCTGGCCAGTTTTATCGGCGCTGCTTATGCCTGGCAGGTAAGAAAGACTATCATGGCATCAAGGTATTACAAACATTCCGGATTTGCTATAAATGAGCTTTTCATGTCATACACAGCCTGGAATAACAGACTGCATTTTATAAAAACCAGACACAGGGGAAGAAAAATGAGAATTGTATTTCGTTTGGGTACGCTCATGAATCAGAGTGGAAAAAAGCTCTTGTTAATGCTGACTGGCCTGACGGGTAGCGTGTGTCTGGTTTACGCAGCTTCGACAATGGACCCGGTCAGTTATGAAGGTAGTTATGCACAGGATCGCTCACAAATCGAGGACCTGGAAGCCCGCTATATGTATGCCCTGAACTGGCTGGATGCGGATACCTATGCTGGCACTTTCACCGAAGACGGAATTCTGGACTGGGCTGGCGGGGTAGCGCGGGGAAGGACGGAAATCGCAGAAGAGATACATGGTATGGCTGCCAACTTTGCTGCCGAAGAAGCCGAAGATGCACCGCTACGCCCCGCCCGCAAACGCCATTTCATTACCAATATGGTAATCAAGGTTGATGGTGATACCGCGGAAAGCAGGGCCTACTGGTTTATCATGAATAATCGCAACCTGGAGCGCGCAGGCTACAGTGAGGCCTATGGTCATTATGAAAGTAGTCTGCGCAAAGTGAATGGCCAGTGGCTGTTCACCAAACGCAAGATTTACAACGAGGAATATCCGGACCGCACAGCGCCGCTTGCCAATCCGGCCTGGTAGAAAGTTTGTTCTAGCCGGGAGCCGGGACATTTCGACACATTAAAATCTGAATAGACAGAGGCCCCCCAGCCTTACTCCTGCAGGCGAATGGTCATGTTGGGACCCGAGGTCGCTTCATCGGCAAACCAGCGAGTAGTTACCGTTTTTGCCTGGGTATAAAAGCGTACTCCCTCTTTGCCGTAGGCATGCAGGTCACCGTAAAACGATTGTTTCCAACCGGTGAAGGAGAAAAACGGCAGCGCTACGGGTATTGGCACATTGATACCTACCTGTCCCACTTCCACCTCAAAACGGAATTGGCGGGCAGCAGCGCCACTGGCGGTAAAAATTGATGTGCCGTTGCCGAAGGGATTGTTGTTGATCAGGGCAATAGCTTCATCCAGAGAGTCCACACACAAACAGCACAGTACCGGACCAAAAATTTCCTCGCGGTAAATACTCATGTCTGGCGTTACATCCCTGAATAATGTCGGCCCGACCCAATGGCCTTTTTCATGTCCTGCCAGGGTAAACATTGAGCCATCAAGCAAACAATTTGCGCCTTCTTCCTTGCCTTGGGCAATGAGTTGGACAATGCGTGCTTTCGCCTGCGCACTGATGACTGGGCCGAACCCTGCATCCTTGTCATTCCACAGACCTGGTCGAATGTCCGCTATGGCTTCTTTTAGATCATCAATCCATGCTTCAGACTTGCCCACAAAAACGGCGACTGATATGGCCATGCAGCGTTGACCGGCAGCGCCCATACCGGCACCAATAAGGTTATTGATGACCTGATCCCTGTTGGCATCGGGCATTATTACCATATGGTTTTTTGCACCGGCCAGACATTGTGCCCGTTTCATGTTCGCTGTGGTGGTTCGGTAAACATGCTGACCTACCGGTACCGAGCCGACAAAAGATACTGCCCTGACATCCCCGTGGGCCAGCAGCTGTTCAACCTGATCCTTGCCACCATGGACGACATTTAAGACGCCATCAGGACATCCGGCCTCACTCAATAATTCCGCCAGCCGCATTGGTACCAGTGGATCCTGTTCCGAGGGCTTGAGTATGAAAGTATTGCCTGCAGCAATGGCCAGGGGAAACATCCATAAGGGAATCATGGCTGGAAAATTAAAAGGCGTGATGCCAACACAAACACCAAGTGCTTGCAGGTAGCTTGCTGTATCAATATTGCGGGCAACATTTTCCACCGTTTCACCCATGAGCAGGGAGGGCATGTTGATGGCTTGCTCTACCACCTCTATTCCGCGCCAGAGTTCGCCCCTGGCATCAGCAATAACCTTGCCGGTGTCATGGCTCAGTAATTCAGCAATTTCATCCTGATGTTGTTTCAGCAAAGCCTGGTAAGCCATCATGACTCGTGCCCGTTCTATCACTGGTACCTGTCGCCATGTTTTGAATGCTTCTGCTGCGGCTTTTACTGCAAGGTCAACTTCAGCTTCTGTCGCATTCGGTACTTCGGCAATGACTAAATTGTCTGCCGGATTGTGTACTGCTATTCGACTTTCACTTTGCGATGAAAAATTCGAGCCGTTGATAAAAAGAGGGACCTGATGCATAAATATTTTGTCTTTTTTTCTTATTGGTGTTTTGCTCAGAGTAGCTTCACCCGGTAACAAGAGCAAGTCTGAAAACCCGGTTTGCCATGAGGCTGAGCCAGGGATTAGCAGAAAACCAGTTTACTCTGCCCCCTCTGATCAAGCCCATTGATCATACCAACAGATCATTAGTCTAAAGACGACTTTGCAGGTAAAATGCCGGGCCCCTAACCAGCAAATTTCCCCGTCTCAAACACCTGGGGAAGCAGGATTGCAATGAGCACTACCGATACTCTCTCACCAGCTATTACTCAAAAAATTGCCACAGAATTAAACGTCAGACCGCAACAGGTTAGTGTCGCCATTACGCTGCTTGATGAGGGCTCTACGGTGCCTTTTATCTCCCGCTACCGCAAGGAAGCCACCGGAGGGCTGGACGACTTGCAGCTGCGTGATCTGGAATTACGCCTGCGCTACCTGCGTGAAATGGATGAGCGCATAGACACCATTCTTGCCAGTATTGGCGAGCAGGAAAAGCTGACGCCAGAGCTGGAGAAGCAGATTCGCAATGCAGAGACCAAAACCGAACTGGAAGATCTGTATTTACCCTACAAACCCAAACGCCGTACCAAGGCGATGATTGCTATCGAGGCTGGTCTGGAGCCTCTGGCAGACAGGTTGTTTGCTGACCCGACATTGGACCCACAAACCCAGGCAGTAGAGTTTATCGTTGATGGCTTTGACGATGCCAAGGCAGTTCTTGACGGTGCCAGGGATATTCTCATGGAGCGCTTTAGCGAAGACGCGGCACTGATGGGCAAGTTGCGTAAACATCTTTGGGACAATGGCGAACTGCGTGCCAGTGTGGTGGAAAAGAACAAGGCGGATGCTGCCAAGTTCACAGATTATTTCGATTATGCCGAGCGTTTGAACAAAATTCCTTCTCACCGTGCTCTCGCGGTTTTCCGTGGCCGTAAGGAAGGCTTTCTGACGGTTGATATTGGCAGCGCTGGCGTTGAGTCAGGCGCCACCGATCCTTGCGAAGGCATGATCGGCAATCACTTCGGCATTGAGAATAAAGGCCGCCCCGCGGATAAGTGGTTAGGGGAAGTGGTGACCTGGACCTGGCGGGTGAAACTCATTCATCGTCTTGAAACGGATTTGCTGGGTCAGTTGCGCGAACAATCCGATGACGAAGCCATTCGCGTCTTCACTGAAAACATGAAAGCAATCCTGTTGGCGCCACCGGCCGGCAATAAGGTCACCATGGGACTGGATCCGGGGCTGCGTACCGGCGTCAAAGTGTGTGTGGTTGATCGTACCGGAAAATTTCTCGAAGACACCGCTATCTATCCCCATCAGCCCAGAAACCAGTGGGACGAATCCATTGCGGTACTGGCAAAACTGGCCAGCAAGCATGGCGTTGAATTGATTGCCATCGGCAATGGCACCGCCTCGCGGGAAACCGATAAGCTAGCCGCGGAGCTGATAAAAAAACACAAGGAGCTCAAACTCGACAAGGCCATGGTTAACGAAGCCGGTGCTTCGGTGTATTCCGCTTCGGACATTGCCCGTGAGGAATTTCCAGATCTGGATGTCACCGTGCGTGGCGCCATCTCCATTGCCAGACGCTTACAGGATCCACTGGCTGAACTGGTGAAGCTGGATCCAAAGTCTATCGGGGTGGGTCAGTATCAGCATGATGTGAGTCAATTTAAACTTGGCAAAAGCCTGAACGCCGTAGTGGAAGACTGTGTAAATGCGGTAGGGGTGGATGTAAATATGGCGTCCGCGGCCTTGCTGCAACAGGTTTCCGGACTGTCTGCGTCTATTGCCTCCAATATTGTTGAATATCGTAATCAGCATGGTGCATTCAAAAATCGCAACGGCCTGAAAGTGGTGCCACGTTTTGGGGACAAGAGTTTCGAACAGGCGGCGGGTTTTTTGCGCATCAGAGACAGCGACAATCCCCTGGATGGCTCTGCCGTTCATCCGGAATCCTATAGTGTGGTGGAAAAGATTTGTTCTGTTAACAAGAAAAAAGTCAATGAGTTGATCGGTGATCACAGTTTTCTGTCTAAATTAAACCCGGCTGATTTTACCGATGAAAAATTTGGTCTGCCCACGGTCACCGATATTATTGCCGAACTGGAAAAGCCCGGCCGCGATCCAAGACCGGAATTCAAAACTGCCGAATTCAAGGACGGCATCGAGTCCATGAAAGACCTGAAGGAAGGCATGAAGCTGGAAGGGGTCATCACCAACGTCACCAACTTTGGTGCGTTCGTGGATATCGGCGTGCATCAGGATGGTCTGGTACACATCTCGGCCCTGGCGAACAAGTTCATCAAGGATCCACATACCGTGGTAAAGACGGGTGATGTGGTCAAAGTCAAAGTGATGGAAGTGGATGTGCAGCGTAAGCGCATTGCACTTTCCATGCGCCTTGATGATGAAGTAGATGCGAGGGCTTCGTGCACTGATTTACCTGCCAGAAATGAAAGGAAGAATAGAGTAAAAGCGCCTGCACAAAGTACATCCGCCAAGCCTGCCATGGGTTCCATGGGCGCCTTGTTGATGAATGCGCAAAGCGCAAAAGATAAAAAGGTCTAATAATTCATGAAAGAAAAAAATAAGGATTAAAAGCGCTGATTAGTTTCGGTGTGGGGACCAGCAAGAAATGGTGCCAGAGGCGGAATCGAACCGTTTATCCTGGTGCGGGTAGTTGAATTATCAGTGTTCTTAATGAGTCTTGCGAGGCCTGAAGGTTGTTGCGGAATGACACGAGGATTTTTGCAGTGCTCGATGGATCCAGTTAGTTTTCTGGAAATGAAATTCTTTGGCATTTGTGATTCAGGAGAACTGCGTTCTCCCTGCCGGCTGTGTGTAAGCTCTCGGCTATCTATTCCGTGGCTCACTATCCGGGGAAGGTAATCTTTCCAGGATAAATGGTGCCCAGAGGCGGAATCGAACCGTTTATCATGGTGCGGATAGTTGAATTCTCAGTGTACTTAATGAGTCTTACGGGGCCTAAAGGTTGTTGAGGAATGACACGAGGATTTTTGCAGCGCGCAGCGCTGCCATTGAGCAATGTAAATCGAAGTAGGGAAAAGAAATGGTGCCCAGAGGCGGAATCGAACCACCGACACGAGGATTTTCAATCCTCTGCTCTACCGACTGAGCTATCTGGGCATATTTCTATGGAGTACCCGACAAGGCTGTCAGGTAATGCGCTAAAAACGCAAGGGCGGTATTAAACCTTCTGTCTCTTTCCGAGTCAAGAACCCTTTTAACCACAGGGTTTGCGAGGGAGGATGGAAAAAAGCCGGGGATGGAGCTTGATAAGAATCTGGCCTGTATTCAACCGGTGCAGACAGGCACCCCCGGCCTTACAAAATGACCGTTATTTCTCCGTCGGGACAAAAAGCTTGGCACTTTGACGCAGCCCCTTATCCTTGTGAATAGGCGACTTCAACCAGAGTAGTTCTGTGATTTTCCAGGTAAGGGTACCGATGAGAATACAGGCAGTCAGTACCAGGGGCCAAAACAGGGGGGCAACTTGCAGCCCCATCGTATCGCGTAAAAAATGCAGCACCAGGCCATGAGTCATATAAATATAGAAGCTTGCGAGGGCAATCAGGGACAGCAGCTTGCTGGTCCATTTCTCAAGCGGAATTGACGGTACCCACAGCAGGAGAATGGGAGCAGCAATGTATACATAACTGCCTGTTGGATAAATATAGAAAAGTGTCAGCAGAGTGACCAAGGTGACAAGCAGTTTTTGTGTTGTTGTTTTACTGGTAAAAATGCACCAGCCGATGGCAAAGATATAGGCAGTCATTAAGGGGGTCTGGGAATTAAACAGGTTGTAATCGGGAAGCATCAGACCAACGCCCCTTAACGCCAACATTGCCATTAAAATTGTCAGGGATAGTAGCCAGGGCTTGGATACAGAAAATCCACGAATGCGTTTACTTCTGAAAAGCATACAAAAAATAAAAATTAACCATAAATAGCTTTCGATAAACCAGAAGGTGGTAAATACACGGGATCCATTGATATAGAAACCATCGGTAAAATTACTGACAAGCAGATATTGCGGTAGGAAAAGAGAGCGGGACGCGACAAAATATAAAGTCAGTATCAGGTAGTAAAAAGGAATAATAGTCCCCAATGCAGGCTTCAGCACATTCAAAAACTCCCCGGAAATAAGTTTGGGTATGTTGAAACGCGCAAAGTTGTAACCTGACACAATTAGAAGCGTGGTGGCCGCTCCCCCCATGGGTAAAGATGATACATGGTGAAAGACAACGGCAAGAATGGCCACTGCCCGAATAAAAATATCCATATTCATTAGCTGTAGCCAAAAAGACTCGATCCTGGGGAGGTCATCAAGTTGCTTGAATGTCATCAGCTCCCACCCCTTTGGGCATCGTCCCAATCTCTTTTCAAGCAGCATCGAAATCTCGACATAGTTTAGCGAATCCCCGCCAATGCCAATAAAGGTGTCATCATCCTTTACTTCGTCAATGCCCATTAACGTAGCAATTTCATCCCTTAATGACATAGAGACATTGGCTGGAGCATTCGATTGGGCGTGCTTGCGTCCTGTTTTTAATAAAGCAGGATAATCGACTTTTCCGGAAGGTAGTCTGGGCAGGTTCTTCAGGTTCCACACCATTATAGCGGAAGGCGGAAGTTTGAATGCTTTTGTCACATATTCATGAATAAAATTATTATTGCGACTATCTGATGATGCGATAATCAGGCCTCTATCATCTCCTGCAACCCTGGCTGCAATGCCAGCACCGGCGAGTAATTCTTCTACATCATCGAGGTTTATACGCAAGCCAAATATTTTTGAAAAACGATTGTTGCGACCGACAATTTTATAGAGACCGATTTTATTGCGTACAGCGATATCACCAGTATGCAGTTTTCGTATTTCCGGCTCACGGGCCAGGTCATCGGGGTGGGTTGCATAACCCATCATGATGTTGGGGCCCGTATAGACAAGTTCTCCTGGTTTATTATCTTCTCCGATAGTATTACCCTGCTTGTCTATCAAGGAAAACTGGCCGCCCGGAATTGGTTTTCCAATATAATCAGGATAACTTTTGAGCAAAGCAGGAGGCATATAGGCCATTCGTGCTGTAGCTTCGGTTTGTCCGTACATAACATAAAAGGCAATGTTGTTACGTTCGGCGTATTCAGCATTCCTGATTACCTTGTCCGGGTCCAGCTTGCCGCCAGCCTGGGTAAAATATTTCAGACTTGGAATATGCCTGCTATAAAAATTTGAGCGCTCAAGTAATTCAAAAGTATAGGGAACTCCTGCAAAACTGGTTGCCTTGTGATGATTGAAAAAATCCCAAAATGCCTGCTCATTTACGGAGTGGCTGGGCAGAAGGACCGTGGCGCCAACTGTGAAATGTGAATTGATTACTGACAAGCCATAGGAATATGACCAGGGAAGGGTCAGGCATGCACGTTCCCCAGAATTAAGCCTCAGATAAGATGAAATGGACCGGGCATTTGAGTTCAGATTAGTATGGGACAAGCGGACAAGTTTTGGATTTCCCGTGGTCCCCGAAGTTGAAAGCAATACAGCGAGATTCTTATGCAGCGAGTGACGGGGCGCAGTTTTATTTTCATTAACAACCCATTCATTCTGACCTTGTGAAAAAGTATAATTTGGCTGGTAAATATTCTGTATCCTGCTGGACGCCGAGATAGCGTCTTTTGCCGCTAAAATCACTACATGCCCGGCCAGAACTGCTCCTATATAGGTTGCCAGGGGGTAAACTCCGTCACAGGCTTCAATTGCAATCAGAGCCGGGCTGGTTTGGATCTTTCTCATAAGGTCAGATCCAAGGTTAACCAGAGTGCGGTAGGAGAACGTTTGTCCGGTTGAATCAATTATTGCTATAGCATCATCAAATTCCTTGATGTGACTAAATAACCTTGAACAGGTGTTTGCTGGTTGTATTGAATTCATCGAACCCTGCCTTACTTTGCCATGACCTGGTCAGCCTCAAGCGCTGATTGTGCTAGCTACATTTTCAAGTAAGTTCTCTTATTGTCGCAGTTAGCCGAAAGAGCTTCATAAATGGTTGTGGGCTACAGACCGTATGAACTAAAAGATATTAAAGTTTGTATTTCAGAACTATGGGATGAATTACCTAAAGACGGCTATGAATGTCTGCTATGGCAGATAGGGGATTTATGTAGGGGTATTACAGAAAAATGTAATAAATGTTAATGGCTATTAGCAATGGTGATGCGGGTATGCAGAATCAGTTATGATTTTGCTTCGATTAGCTCAATAGCTCTTCTTGCTTCTTTTCGAAGACAAGAATACTTGATCATTCCCAGCGGACCGACATTAATAGATTCTTTAAGTGCTTCCAGGGAGCGTTCGTCCGCCAGTCGTTTTAATTCTATGACCGCAGTTTTCTTCATTTTACAATTATCCAGTTCTCTTAAATCCTGGATATTCAGACCGACACGATCTATGGATTGGCCATTGCCGGAATCCTTGAGTAAGTAAAAAGCATCATAGCGACCAGTAAGGCCAGGTTGTCCGGTACGTTCTCCCAGTTTTTGTATTACCTTGCTATTCATGTTTTGAGCAATAAGTCTGCTGGCATCGACTCGTTCCTGCTCAAGTAACAACATCAGGTTTTTTACAGCTAATTCCTCCTCGGCAAAAGATGAGTTCGAATCAAACGCTTTATGATAATTGGACACTGCGCTTGAATAGCGTTTGAAATAGACATCTGTATGTGCGGTTATCAGCTGCAGATAAGCATTGTTTGTATACTGGCCATTGTTGTCGGTGATTATTCTTTCAAGACCCAGGTAGTCACCTGCCTCGAGTAATGGATTTGCCAGATTTTTCAACCTGTTGGTAACGGCAATGCTGTCGTCAGATAAGGTTGCAACTTCCTGTACTGATTCAGACATGGCCTGATTGGTATATTCGACGGGAATTTTATCCAGCACTATTTCTGGTGAATTCAGCGTTGACCACCAGGTCGAAAATAAAGCCACTATCAATGAACAGGTTAAAATGATTGATTTGCCAGTGTGATGTGAAGTCTGTTCAGGCTTATGATGAATATGTGCGCCTCCATAGGGATAGCAGATATCATCAGGATTGGATGCTGTGTCCAGGACATGTTCCAGTGGTTTATGTCTGGCCTGATAAACATTGACCTTGTCTGTAATGCCTTTAAATTGGAAGCTGTCAATTTTTTCCAGGTTCACTTCGGATTTGCTCATGGAAAGGTAAACGGCTTCGGTTAAATAAACCGCATTGGTAGGTGTAATCTTTTCAAGTCGGGAAGCTATGTTAACTGCCTCGCCAAAAACATCATGGTTACTGAGTCTTACTTCGCCTGCATTCAGCGAGACCCGAATAGCGAGTGGTATTTCAAGGTCATTGTTTTTATTGGCATCCCATAATGCATCGTGCATTGCCATTCCGCAAAGAACAGCATCAGTGGGTGATCTAAATGTAACGAGAAAAGAGTCTCCAATCGATTTTATGGTATTGCCACCAAAATTTTTGATAACTCTGCTGAGTATGCGGTCATGAATTTGAAGAATATTTTTGCTTACCGTGCGGGGTAGGTTTGCCACCAGTTCAGAAAATCCTTCAATATCAGTAAACATTATGGTGAGATTTTCAACTGAGGCCATGTGGACTTGAAGACTCCTTGTTAAATTCATGGTTTAAGAAAAGCAAGAATAAACGGCATCCAGAGTCTAAACAACAACTAATTGAGAGACTGGGTGATTTTTTAAAAAAAGATTTGGAATGTAAGAGTTGAAATGATGAATTAGTGTAAACCAGGCAGTAATATTTCGATCATGTAACAAAATAAATTCAATAACATCTCTTATGTGTATCAAAATTGATTCTGAAATGTGGAAGATTGGGCAGGGTATTTGATGTGTTTTTCAAGCGATAATTCCCGAAAATTAAATTTTGTAATAGCAACTATACATTAACCACCCAGTTGTAAGTGGATGCTTTAATGATGCAGAGTTATTCCGGAAAATATCCTGTCTAATCGCATTAGCCTATCGTCCAGAATAGAATATATTTTTCTTTTCATTGCTGAAATGTTAATGGCGAATGGTATCCAGAATATTTGTTATTTAAGCGATAGCGATAAAGCATGCAGCTGTTTTTAAAAATGAAGGTAAAGTATCAAATAATTGAGTAATAGTTTTCAGTTAGCCGATTGTTTTTCAGTTTCAGGTCGCTTGGTGGATAAGCTGACATATTCATGTCGCTCACTTTAATGCTTGATCTATGCTATTAAATAATTCTCCCTTTTATGTGTTGGCTACAAGGATATTTTTTGTTACCGGATTGAAACGTGACTAAAGATATATAATTTATAATTTGAGTGTTTTCATTTAATCCAGTTAATTTCCTATAGGTATTAGTGTGCATAATTGTAAATTAATAAATTATAAATACAGGAATAAAATATAAAAAAATCAGGTGTCACAAAATAAAAAAATAAATTCCTTGGCATAAGAATTGCTGAATGTGATTCAGGGCAGTTGCAGCATTTACTGCTGGATAGTCTTGTAAAATTACATTCATGATAGGGAGTTCTTATGAAAAATATATATACCGCATCTGTGTTAATTATAGCGTTTTTTTATAGTAAAAATTCGTTTTCAGCACCACCTGAATTTCGTCTGGCAGATACTGATAATGATGGTGTTCTTAGTTCAAAAGAGGCCAGGCAGGCTTTGCCCGGGATTATTGTTGATTTAAATAATAACGGGTTTGTCGATAAATCCGAGGCAAAATATGCAATCCCAACACTTGAATTACCTGCACAATCCGGCTGTCAGGATAATCGGATTAGAGAGCAGGATTATCAAATCATGGTGCAGGAACTAAAGGCGCAATGGGATAAGTTGAAACAGGGCCTGACTAACAAAATATATCTGGATATTCAGTAAATCATGCCCCGGAAGACAGTGAAATTCTGTCTTCCGGGACTTTTGGTTGGTTTCAATTTTATTCAAATATTTGCCGATAAAAAAAATAAAAACAAAAAGTACAAAAGTATTTTCATAGTTGTGTTGTCGGTATATCCCGCCACCTTTCAATGAGTTAATACAAGCTGTTGAAATAAAATACAATATTTGTCGTGTCATCCCGACGCTCTAAATGGGATCAGATAAATGGGAATAAATGGGGTCAGATTCCAAATATTCTATGTATCTATCCCTTACCATAAAAATAAAATATGTATAGAGAAAATACAGATTTCACTTCTATATTTGATCTGCAACTAAAATGGATGTTTTGTCATTGATAGAGTTGTGTAGTTTTCAAGAATTTATTCCTTTTATATAAAAAATAATGCTTTCCCTAAAGCCAAAATCAATTTTTCAGTTGACCATAACTGGTTTTATGTTGGTGTCAGGAATTCTGCTCATCACTTTAATCATTACCGCGAGACAACTAAATGGACTTAGTGAGCAGAGTCAGCAGATTATTGGTGAAACTTTCAGCACCATGCAATTAAGCAGAACATTGACAGATCAGGCGTCTGCGATGGAACGAAATGCCATGCAGTACATGGTGGTGGGCGACAAGGAAATTCTCAAGGTATATGTGGACAGGCGTAATACGTTTCAGGAGGCTGTCCATGCACTTGCTTTACTTGAGTTGGGAGCGCAAATGACTGACATCATTAATGCTCTGATCAGTAATGAATCTGCCATTTATGAAACGCTGATGAAAAAAACAACCCGGGATGTTGGTGAATTACAACCATTTAATCCTCAATTACTGGCCATTACCGACCAGGTTTCAGGGCAGATAAATCAATGGGCCAGCCTGCAATTAAGTGATATTCGTCAGGAAACAGCAGAAACCCAGAATATCCTGAAATTGCAGTCCGTATTCCTGGTGAGTATCGCATTATTCCTTGCGGGTGTTTTTACTGCCCTGATTACCCGGCCGCTACTGCAGATAGAAAAGGCCATTACCGAGCTTGGTAGCGGTCATTATGATAAACGGTTCACTATTTCAGGCCCGACGGATCTGGTTAAACTGGGCAATTTACTTAACTGGCTTAGAGTCAGACTGCGCAAACTTGAACAGCATCGCTCATCATTTTTCCGTCATGTTTCGCATGAACTTAAAACACCACTTGCCGCTATCGGTGAAAGTGCCGCTCTGCTTCATGATGATGTGGTGGGAGTATTGTCAAAGGAACAAAAAAAAATTATCTGCATACAGCGTAAACATTGCCAACGTTTACAGGTACTGATAGATGATCTGCTTCAATATCAGTTACAAAGCTTCTCCGTTTTAGAGGACAGACGGAGCCCGGTTCGTCTGGACAATGTCGTTGAAAAAGTCATCGCCAGTCATGAGTTGATCATCAGGTCCTGCAAAATAAACATCGTCAGTAAACTCAATAGCGTTACTGTAAAAGGAGACGCTGAACAGCTTCGGGTAATTATCGATAATTTACTGACCAATGCGATTAAGTATTCACCAGGTGGCAGTATTGTTGAAATTAGTCTGAAGCTACATGACGGGCGGGTTTTATTTGATATTTCTGATGAAGGGCCGGGGGTTGCTCTCCATGAGCGGGACAAGATATTTTCTGCCTTTTACCAGGGCGCCCAACACGGAAAAGAATTCCTTAAAGGGAGTGGCCTGGGTTTGGCTATAGCCAGGGAATATATTCTTGCAAATAAGGGCACCATCGAATTGCGCGAAAGTGTAAAAGGAGCCCATTTTCAAATTTCTTTCCAGGCTGAATACACGGAGATTTAATGAAATACCTGTCAACAGCGCACAATTATCATAGGCTGATGAAAATAGTTCTGATTTTGCTGTCTTTTCCCTGGCTTTTGTCCTGTGCTGTGATTGCAGAGTTCAATACTCCTGGTGCAGGTAATGCCGGTAATAAAACTATATCGTTGTCTCCCCTTGAATATTTTATCTGGCTTAAATCAGCAAGTGCTGAGGAGCTTGTTATAGAAAAAATTCGACTCGACAACGAAAAACAAACCGGGGACTCTGCTGTAAATACCATTCAATTGGCACTTTTGCTCAGTGTGCCATGGGCATCCACAGAAGCAACTGAGCGCGATGCCATGGAATTAATTGTAGTAGAGCTGGCCCGGGACAATTCATCTGCTGAGGCTAAACAGCAGGAGTATCAGACACTTGCGGGAATCTGGTTTGTCTTGCTGGAAAACAGGAAAGCATTAAGAGAGGCGGAGGCTAGCCAGCAGTCTGACCAGGCTGAATTAGAGGTGTTGCATGAAAAGGTGGGGCAATTGGAAAAGCAGATTGAAGGGTTAACCTCTATAGAACAAAACTTGATTGAACGGGAACAGTTGCAGGGTCAGCCGTGAAAACAAATATGCAGGCAGGCGGTAACAGAATATTACTGGTCGATGATGACGAAGATTTGCTGCACCTGATCAGCCTGCGTTTGAAAGCCAATAAATACAGGGTGAATGCCGTTAACAGCGCGAAGAAAGCCCTGTTTCAACTGGCTTTGTTTCAACCACACGTGGTTATCACAGACCTGAAAATGCCCGGCATGGATGGCATGGCGTTGTTTGAAGAAATCCAGAATCATAACCCCGGATTACCGGTTATTGTGCTTACCTCGAACGGCACAATCCCCGATGCTGTGGCGGCTACTCAAAAAGGCGTATTCAGTTACCTGGTAAAGCCTTTTGATGCAGAGGTACTGTTAGGCAATCTCGCTAAGGCTATGAAGTATCAGGGGAATTATTCTAATGAGGGGAATGGTGATGGTGAAATGGCCTGGCGTGAGGAAATTATCAGTCGAAGTGCCTCAATGGAGTCCTTATTGCAGCAAACCAGGGCAGTGGCAAAATCGGATATCAGTATCCTGATTCAGAGTGAAACTGGTACCGGCAAGGAGTTGCTGGCGCGGGCAATTCATAAGGCCAGCCCGCGCAGGGATAAAACGTTCATGACATTGAATTGTGCGGCTATTCCTGAAAGCCTGATTGAGTCGGAATTGTTCGGGCATACAGCCGGTTCCTTTACCGGAGCCAATAAGGCCCATAAAGGTCTTTTTCTGTCAGCCAATGGAGGCACAATTTTCCTGGATGAAATTGGTGATATGCCAGTTTCTGCCCAGGCGAAATTATTGCGGGTGTTGGAACAACAGGAAATTCGGGCTCTGGGCTCAACGAAAATGCAACCAATTGATGTCCGCATTATTGCTGCTACTCATCAGGACCTGATGAGGAAAATTGTTGAAAAAACCTTTCGGGAAGATCTCTTTTACCGATTAAATGTCATAACACTGGAGTTGCCGCCATTAAGCGAGCGCAGGGAAGATATCCTGTTGTTAGCGGATAATTTTTGTCGACGAATAGCCAATAAAAACCGCAGTGAAGTAAAAAAGTTTTCACCCAAAGCTGCTGAAATGCTGCTCATTGCGCCTTGGCCGGGAAATGTAAGGCAGCTCTACAATGTTGTAGAACAATGCGTTGTGCTTTCCACAACAAAGATTATTTCCAGCAGTCTCGTTGAACGTTCATTGAGATTCAAGCCTGATAAATTGCTCAGCTTGAATGAGGCCAGAGAACAGTTTGAACGAAACTACCTGGTACGACTATTAAACCTGACAGAGGGAAAGATTGCACTGGCCTCAAGACTTGCCAAACGTAATCGTACTGAATTTTACAAGTTGTTGCGGCGACATGGACTTGAAGCTGCTGAATTTCGCAATAATAACGGCAATGATTGATATATTCCTTTTTGTTACGGCAGCAACATTATTACCCAAGGCCATTCTTGTGATACCCATCGCCCCACACGCGAGTTGCCAAGAAAGTCGGCTTGTTTTTTTGGCAATTGAATTTCTCAGATAATTAACAGGGAGTTGGGATATTCCCGTAAGCGTATTTAAGGGTTTAACCTGATATATATCTCATTTTTACTGGCGCCTAATCAAAACAGAAAGCAGGAAACGATTTCATTTATATTCAGATGGGCAAAGCATGCTGAATATAAAGGTAAATATTGATTGAACGGAAATGGAGATGATTATGGGTAATGTAGGAAAACTTCGTGATTTTATTACAATAATGCTGCTCTTGCTGATAAGCCCTTTTGTCCTGGCACAAAATTATTTTTCAGTATCCGGGCCGTTGGATATTTATGTTGATTTACTGACAGGAGAAAAAATATACAACTACTCCTATTCCGCAAAATTAATTTACCAGCCTGCAACAGAGGGTGCGGAAATATATCGTTATCCCCATATGGAGCAGGTCTTTTTTTACGACACTATTCAAAGCATTGAATATTCTATTTATGATGAAGATGGCACAGTTGTGAACAGTGGCGTGGAAAAGGGAGGCCTTAATAATATTACCTCTGCGCTTGATGATATTGATTTCACCGATACCATTAGGGAGCAAATGTACTGGTATGGCGACGATCCACTCGTTACAGTAAAAACACAGGCCGGGATTAGTTTTTATGACGCTACTGGCGGTATCGTGAAAAGCGTTGATCAATACCCCTCACCACCTAATCTTGATGAAGTCGATTACGGTGGTAGTTCCTTTTACCAGTTTAATCAAAATAGTGGTGCTGGCTTTGATGCCTGGGGCCCGGTTACTGAAATTTCATTTAATGACCCCTTTATTGATTGTGCCAGCGCAACGTCTAACCGTGGTCAATATCTGCGCTGTGCAACAAGGGTTTTCTTTAGCCTGCGTAAAAACGCACGTTACAGCGTTCTCCAGGATCTGCTAACGCAATATAAGAATAGAGACGATCGCTGGCAATCATATGTTCAGTGTGCTGGCGGAGAAAGAAAACTGAGTTCGTTTAATGGTTGTTTTAGAAAAGTAATCAATGCGCTTTATAAGCAGCAGGAAAAAAGTTCGGTGTCAGATAAAAAAAAGACAAAAAAAATAATTCAACGAAAAAAAACCGGATCAAAAAAAAGAAGCCTGGTAGCAAAAGTAAAGGCCAGTAAGAGAGCAGCCAAGAAATAACTGGTGGCGTATGCCATCCCGAACTGTTTTTGATAGCTGCCTGTTAGATTTACTATCGTTGTACCCTGCAGGCAGCTATCAATAAACAGACAGTACCCTCGGTATTCCCTGCCAAAATGAAGTACCTCCAATGAATTCTCTCGCATTGACATTACATACCTGCCACATGTTGTTGTAGCGTAGTTCATCTCTTTTCTATAGTAAATATTAATGCTCAGGCTCGTTAGCCTGGTTGTACAAATTCGTTACATGCTTAATAAAGGCTATGCCAATAGCGCGTTTATCGGAGTGTATACATGAATATTAAGGATATTCCTGCAATAAATTGGGGGTTTACCCGAATCGCTATATAGAGTTCTGTACCCTATCCTTTTTCCTCAATTTAGTGAATTTGTTGTATCTAATCTTATACAAGGTGGTAATGGCTCTATGTGTGGAATTGTTGGATATCTGGGTGACCAGAATGCTGTCCCGAATTTGCTGAAATGCCTGAGTCTTCTGGAATATCGTGGTTATGATTCAGCAGGCATAGGTATTATTAATGAGAGCAAGTTGGAAACGCGCCGCAGTACCGGTAGCAATACTGCATTACATGAACTACTGAAAAAATTCCCGCTGCAGGGAAATCTTGGCATAGCCCATACCCGATGGGCAACCCATGGCAAACCATCTGATATTAATACTCACCCACACACTGACTGTACTGGATCAATTGCCATTGTCCATAACGGCATCATTGAAAATTATCGAGTGCTTAAACAGCAACTGGAAAGTAAGGGTCACCATTTCCGTTCCCAGACAGATAGTGAAGTAATCGCTCATTTGCTTGAGGAAACTCATGCTGACGGACTGGAATCTGCGGCGCTTGAAGCTATTCCAAAACTTGAAGGTGCTTATGCCTTGGCCGTTATTAGTGCTAATGAGCCCGATACTATTTTGGCGGCACGAAACGGGGGACCACCCCTGGTTATTGGATACAGGAAAAATGACATTGTGCTTGCTTCTGATTTCATGGCATTTGCAAATGATATAGATGCGGTACAAATACTTGGTGATGGTGAGATAGCAGTTATCACCCGGGATCAGGTGAAAATTATAAAATTTGACGGTGCTAGGGTTGGCAAGAAAAAAACCGGGATATGGTGGGAATTTGAGGCAGCTGATAAAGCCGGCTACCCGCATTACATGTTAAAGGAAATATATGAACAGCCTGAGGCTGTCAAAAAAACAATTCATGCACAACTGGTTAATTATACCAGCAAACTGCACTTCCCCCATGCTGATATCACCTCACGCAACTACGATTTTGGAGCTGTTGAAAGAATTACCATTTTGGCATGTGGAACATCCTGGCATGCCGCTCTGGTTGGCAGGCAATTAATAGAATTTATTACCCGGGTACCAGTCGATGTTGAAATCGCTTCTGAATATCGGTACCAGCCGATTGTTAATAATAAACAGAAAACATTGGTGATCGGTATATCCCAATCTGGGGAAACTGCTGACACCCTTGGTGCATTACGCGAAGCAAAGCAGCGCGGCAATAAAATACTGAGTATTTGTAATGTACAGGGATCCACGATGAGCAGGGAAGCCGATGGCGCTATCTATACCTATGCGGGGCCAGAGGTTGGAGTTGCTTCGACCAAATGTTTCACATGCCAGTTAACAGTCTTATACCTGCTAGCAGTGTCCTTGGGTATTGAGAAAGGAACGTTGTCAGCTTTGAATGCTGAAAAAATGATAAACGAATTAAAATCTGTTCCTGAGCACCTTGGCAAAATTCTTGGCAAAAACGGTGAGTTGGAAAAGATAGCGCGTTATTTCTATGAAAGTAATAGCGCCATGTTTCTTGGTAGAGGCATATTTTATCCACTGGCTGCAGAGGGCGCGCTTAAGTTAAAAGAGATTTCTTATATAAGTGCAGAAGGGTATCCGGCTGGTGAATTAAAACACGGGCCGATTGCTCTCGTTAATAAAGATATGCCGGTATTGGTAATAGCTCCCCTTGGGCGACTTTACAGCAAAGTGGTTTCCGCAATTGAAGAAATAAAGGCAAGAGAAGGTAAAGTAATTGCTCTTGCCAGTGAAGATGATGACGATATTGCTTCAAGAGTCGACCAGGTATTTACCTTGCCCAAGTGCTCAGAGTTACTGATGCCGATACTGGTGGCAATACCATTACAGTTAATTGCATATCACACTGCGGCAAAATTGGGTTGCGATGTTGACAAGCCACGTAATTTGGCAAAAAGCGTAACTGTGGAATAACAGAAATCAAGAATATATTTATCATTAGCTTGATAAATTAAATTAGCAAAGTGCTCCTGGTTTGAGTGCTTAAAAAATCCAAATACTAATAAAAATTGAATTTAATGGAGAATTCAAATGGGCGAAGCCTTGGCTAAAAATATTGAAAATGCGCAAGATTATTATATAGATTATGGCGAAGAAAGTGGCTTAGCTGATGCCTCCTATTGGCATGTTTTATGGACCTGCAACAATTGCGAAAAAATGGTATTCCAGGAGCTTTCACAGAAAGGCTATGAATTGTTTTTGCCTACTATTTCACAGCGCTCGATTAATAAAAAAAATGGAGATAAAAAAACATTCCTTGCGCCCATGTTTAGAGGGTATCTATTTATACGCCATGATATCGACAAACATGCATATATTGATATCTGCAGCACTAAAGGGCTAGTCAGTATTCTTGGGCTACGTTGGGACAGATTGGCGAAAATTCCCGATAACGAAATTCAGTTGATACGAATGGCAGTGGAAAGCCGCTTACCTACACTTGATTACCCTTATCTAAAGGAAGGAGACCGGGTAAGAATCAAGCAGGGCTCACTTGCCAATGCCGAAGGCATCCTGGTAAAGACCAATCATTCCAAAGGCCTGTTTGTTGTTTCAATTAATCTTTTGCAGCGCAGTATTGCCGTTGAAGTGGACTGCTTGGATATAGATCCGGTTTGATAACCTGGGACAGTGATGACGTGACAATGAAAAAAATAACAAGTCAGTGGCTTTTTATAATAAATACCTTATTTATGCTCCCGGCGGCTATGGCCCAGGGTGGTTACTACGCTATTCCGGAAATAGCGATTAGTAAAGTCGATGATGATAATTTATTTCTTACCCCGGGAGAGGAGAAGCAGGACATTGTCACTCGCATAACCCCGGCAATAGAGTTTGGTTTTGACTCAGAATTACTGTCCTGGAATGGAAGCTACACAGTCGATGCAGAAAGATATAATCGTTACAGCGCCCTGGACAATAACAGCATGCGGGAGAGTGCGGGATTATCATTTGAATTCATTCCAAACCGACTTACCCAATTCAGTGTCGACGCTAATTATACGGAAACACAAACGCCCGGTGAATTGAATCTTGTTACAGGGCTGGAAAGGGGCCGTTTTAAAGCCACGCGCAGCTTTGTTAACCCGATATTAATATATCAACTTGGTGCAGCTTCTTTCGCTTCATTTGATTATTCACTAAGAGCCGATAAATTGGCCGGTGGGGTTTCTGGTGACCGACATCAGACCGTGGTTGGTTATACCAGAACATTCAACGAAATGAATGAATTTTCAGCGGGTTATACCTTCAGACGCTACACCATAGAAAATGGAGAGGATGATGAAACCTCTCATTTACCCTGGCTGGGAATAGTTCATAAATTAAGTGCCAGAACCAGTATTGATGCTCGAGGTGGACCGCGCCAGATTGAAGGTGAAATTGAGCCTTATTTGAGGTTGTCGTTGCTGCATGAATATGTGAACGGAGAAATTGATGTTAATTATATTAGAGATGAAATTACGCTGATTGGTGAATCAGGCCGGAGAGAAACTGAAACGGTAGGACTCAGTTTGTTTCATCAAATTGGCAATAATTTCCAACTGGAAATATCTCCCCGATATGGCACTGTCACCCGTCGTGGTACTGATGCTGAAATCTATAGATTCACGATTGATACCAGGTACAGGATAAACACTAATTTCGAGTTATCAGCGTCATGGAACTATAGTTCCCAGGATGAATTCTTCAATTCAACTATAGAGCAGTCTGTTAAAAGAAACGTGTTTTTATTTGGAATTAATTACGCTACATCATTTCCACGTAGTCGCAGAGTAAACCGTTAGACAATATACCAATCCTCATAATGAAACTGTGAACGTGGGAAAAAGCCTCCATGAAAAAATCAACATCAAAAATCATTTTGCTTCTACTGTGCATATTGTCACTGGCTATTACGACTGGCTGTGCTACTTCTACTACTACCTCTGAAATACCCGAGATAAGTATTGAGCCTCGTGGCATTCCCGTGCCGGAAGTAATGGAGTATGTAATAGGTCCGGCTGATGTATTGTCAATTGGGGTATGGAGCCAGGAAAACATGAACAAGACGGTAACCGTGCGTCCGGATGGAATAATAAGTTACCCATTAATAGGTGAAGTCTATGTTGTTGGACTTACTCCTTCCCAGCTACAGGAAAAAATGGAGCAGGAGCTCAGTGAATACATAAATGTGTTGCAGGGCGAAGTCTCCGTTGATGTCAACGAAGTACACAGTTACAAAATATCAGTTCTAGGTAGAGTAAATACCCCCGGAAGATTCGAATTTCAGAGTCAGGCAACGGTGCTCGATGCCCTGGCCGAAGCAGGAGGGCTTACTGATTTTGCTTCCGGTTCAGAAATCCTGGTTCTACGTCCAACCTCGCAGTTAATTCGAAGAATTCGCTTTAACTACGAAGATTTTTTTCAACCGGAAAATGACGATGGACTTTTGTTTATTTTTCCTGGGGACATCGTTCTGGTGCCATGATTTATTACACAGTTTAACCTTGAAGAAAAATAGTTATGGAAAATGAAAATCACCACGGTTCAATAATAGATACGGTTAAAGAGTTATTGGCCAGGCGAAAGTGGATATTTATACTCACATTTATTCCGGTTTTTTTCATCGGAAGCAGCGTTATTATGTCATTACCTTCCCTGTATCGTTCCTCTACCAAGCTTATTGCTGGTCAGGAAGAGATATCCAAGTCCTTTGTAACGTCGACTAATAATGGAGAGTACGTGCAGAGACTTGGGGTAATTCAGCAGGCTCTTCTGAGCAGGTCCCAATTACAACGAATTATTGACCAGTTTGATCTATACCCTGAACTTCGAATAGTGGCTCCCCCGGAAGTAGTGATTGAAAGAATGCGAAGAGATATACGTATTCAACAGGACGTATCTCCCGAACAGTTTCGTCAGAATTCAACGGTGCAACTTACTATCAGTTATCAGACCTGGAATCCGGATTTGGCGGCACGAATTGCCAATGAGCTGGCATCACTTATTCAGCAGGAAAATGAAAATATCCGAAATTTGCAGGCCTCACGTACCACAGAATTTTTGAGACAGCAGCTCAATGAAGTTGATATGAAAATGACTGAGCAGGAATCTTTACTCATGGAGTTTCAGGCACAAAACCTGAATTATTTGCCCCAACAACAGAATGTCAATATGGCTATTCTGCAACGACTTAATTCAGACTTGAAAGTTAATGGTGAAAGACAGATACAGTTACTGAACCTGCAAAATCAGATGTTTGCCGGTAGCGGACTTAATGGTATCACCAGGGAGATTTCACCACAGGAAAGGCTTCTGATGATGAGGAATGAGCTGGTAGAACTAAGCAACCGTTTTACTGATAGTTATCCTGAAATTATTCGTTTAAAGCGTGAAATTGCCTTGCTGGAACAGGAAACATCCAGCGACGGAGAAGGGAATAATACACCAGCCTTAAATAACCTGAATAGTTATTCCCAGGGTGGACAAAACGTACTGAAGATTGACGCTCAACTTGCGCGCCTGGGTGATGAAGCCAATACTTTGGTAAGCCAGATTCAGGATATTCAGCAGCGCATAGAATATGCGCCAAGGGTAGAGCAGGAGCTTGTGCAAATGACCAGTGACTATAATGAGATCAGGGAAGAATATGCGTCATTACAAAAGCGCTATCAGGATGCCAGTATTATGGAGTCTCTTGAGACGCAGGAACATCAGCAGGTAAAAGTGCTGGAAATTGCCATTCCTCCGGCATTTCCCGTAGAGCCAGCAAGACAAAAATGGCTTGTCATGATATTTGCCTTCTCAGTAATGATGTCTGGTGGCTTGGTATTTTTTGTAGAACAACTGGATACTTCTTTTCATTCTACTCAGGATCTACGTCATTTCGTCCGTGTCCCATTGATGGGGAATCTTGTTGAAATTACCAGTAAAAATGATGTGTGGAACCAGCGTATGAAATTATTTGGCGGTTTGTGTGTGGTTCTTGGCGTGACACTTTTAATGTCTGTGATTGCATCACAGTTATCGCAGAATGCCATCGGGATTGTTTGGCAAATGGCCGATCGTGGGATGTGATTTTTCAATCGGTTTGAACATTACCGGCATGGTCATTTTTTATATAAATTCCAGAGTTAAAAATCAGGGCAGCTTCGCATATGGAAAATTCAATAACGGAAAATGGTAGTGCAACAGGTAAAGCGCTGGTGCGGGCCAATCTGGAAATACTGAACAGATCCAGGTTTGTGAATCCTCTACTGGTAAGTTTGTTGCAGCCCGAATCCATAGAAGCGGAAAGTTATCTTAATCTTCGTCACTCTCTGGAAAAATTACGTGGTGCTAAAGAATCCATTGTTGTAGCAATGACCAGTCCTGTTCAGGGCGAAGGTAAAACCATGACGTCAATCAATCTTGCTGGATCACTGGCCAGGAATTCCGGTAATAAGGTATTGTTGATTGACCTGGATTTGCGGCAGGTAAAGCATGATATTTTAACTTACCTTGGCGTCAAGGGGTTGTCAGAACGAGGGGTGGTAGATAATATTTTTAACAGTGATTCCAATTGGGAAAGAGCCAGTTGCTACATCAATGATTTTAATCTCTACGTAATGCCTGCAGGCAGACATTCCTCCAGCCCTTATGAAGTCCTTAATTCAGAATTGCTGGGTGAGTTGATAAACAATGCCCGGCAATATTTTCAATATGTAATTATAGATACTCCACCGATTCTTGCATTGCCTGATAGCCATTTGATCAGTAAATGGATTGATGGGTTTATGGTCCTGGTTACATCTGGCATTACAACAAAGAAAATGCTTGCTGAAGCATTGGACCTGATGGAGCCTGAAAAAGTTCTCGGTATGGTTTTTAACCGGAATCCGGTAAAGCGATCAGGTTATACCTTGTATTAATTATCCATTCTCCTGTTACTAATTATCTGTTGTAGCTGCCATGGCGCGGTTACCTGTTTAAATATTTCCTGTACCCCTCTTTTTAATAATTGATAAATATCTGCTATGAGTCATTCTCATCAAAATAAAGATACTCTTGTTTGCGGAACGGGCCTTTTTGCAATTGCTCTGGCTAAAGAAATCTCAGCCAGACCGGAATGTGGTTATCGCATAGTCGGCCTGGTGGCGGAAAATGAAGATACGCCGGAATGTGATGATTATCCCTTGCTGGGTAATCTTGATCAGCTGCAGGATATAATTGCTAAGATAAAACCAGCCCGAATAATTGTATGCCTGTCGCAAAAACGCCATCAATTGCCTGTCTATCACCTGATTGAGGCTAAAGTATGCGGAAGTATTATGGTAGAGAATGGTGAAGAGGTTTATGAACGCCTTACCGGGAAGATTGCAATAGAAGCATTAACGCCAAATAGTATTATATTTACAGAAGATTTTAAAATATCGAAGGCTTCTATTCATGCCAGTCGCTTAATGAGCCTGCTTTTTTCGTCGGTGGGAATGTTAATTTTGGCACCTGTTTTTCTTATTATTCCACTTGTTATAAAAATTGATTCTAAAGGACCTGTCTTCTTCATACAGGAAAGGGTTGGCATCAATGGCAAAAAATTCAATCTCTTTAAATTTAGAACCATGCATCCATCTGAAGGAAAGACATCTGAGTGGGCTGGCGATAATGTCTCAAGAATTACCCGGGTAGGAAATATACTGCGGAAATTCAGACTTGACGAATTACCTCAATTTATCAATGTCCTTAAAGGTGACATGAATATTGTTGGGCCCAGACCTCATCCGGCATCAAATTACGAAATGTTTGTGCTGGTCTCCAGAAATACACCTGTATGCGGTTGGCATATACCATACTACTCATTGCGCTGTATTGTGCGTCCCGGTATTACCGGATGGGCCCAGGTAAAATATCAGTATGCCAATAATCTTCATGAAGAAATGGAGAAGCTTTGCTTTGACCTTTATTACGTCAAACATTACTCGCTTTGGCTGGATATATGCATTTTGTTTGAAACAATCAAAGTTGTACTAAAAGGACATTCCGTTGAAGACAGTAAACAACACCTTCCTGGCCTGGACTATGAAGTCAAGCCAGTGACAAAAAATGTCTATCCTGTTCTCGTTCAAAGCAAGAAGGCTGATTTTCCAGCTCGAAAAAATATCAATTCCACCGTTCCAATGCATAAAGTCTGAATAAACTGCGCTTCCAAACAATAATCATATGAAAAAGATGCATCAATATAATGCAGGCACTATTGCATCAATAGCGTCTCCATTACCAGATCCGAATATCCGTATTGCGGCAATAGGTGGCGGAACTGGATTGTCAAATCTTCTTCAGGGACTCAAACATAAATGTTTCCCTGTCAATAAAACTATTTTATCAGCTCAGGAGAAGGAAAAACTGACTGCAATTGTGACGGTCTCGGATGATGGTGGAAGTTCCAGTATTTTACGAAAGGCGTATTCAATTATGGCTCCCGGGGATATTCGCAATTGTCTGCTGGCACTTTCAAATGACAGAGTCACTATGAAAAACCTTTTTGATTTTCGTTTTAATCAAGAGATAGATGAACATAGTCTGGGTAATCTGATTCTTACTGCCTTGTCACAGATTGAGAGTGATTTTCTTAAAGCAATAGATACGGCCAGTGAAATTCTGGATATACAGGGTACTGTGCTGCCGGCGACTACCGATAATATTGCCATTCGAGCTGAATTTGATGATGGTACCAGTATCTGTGGAGAATCTGGTATTACTGCAGCTGGAAAACGAATAAAAACGATCTCCCTGTTACCTGTTACCCGGATCAATACGCTGCCTAAAGTAACTGAGGTTTTGACAGAAGCTGATGTAATTATTCTTGGCCCGGGAAGTTTATATACCAGTATTATTCCGCCCCTGCTTGTTCCCGGAACTGCTGATGCAATTGCCAATTCAAATGCTAAAGTAATTATGGTGATGAATCTGATGACAGAATCAGGTGAAACAGACCATTACCGACCTGCTGATTTCCTGGCAGCCCTGCGGCATCATGTGCCACAAATTCATGTTCATGTTGTGTTAATAAATAGCGCCGAAATACCGGCGAATTTAGTCGTAAGAAACCAGCTTTATGGCGCGACTCCCATTCCGCTTGATACCGACAATTTTGAAGATTTCAAAAGTGAGCCAGTATTTCGCGACCTGATCGGTAATCAGAATCATATTTGTCATGACCCTGAAAAACTCTCCGATGCAATTATTGAACTGGCAATGTCTCCATTGAACCAGTAGAGAAATCATTTGAGTTAATTGCTCAACAGATAAATATTAAGGAAATTATTGTTATGTATACAGAAACTGTGTCTACAAGTCGTAATCTTCAACATTCAACTCCCTGTTCTGATCTTGAAGAACTTATTCGTTCACATGCTGCAAGGATAACTGTAATAGGTCAGGGTTATGTTGGTCTGCCACTGGCGGTTGGATTTGCTCATGAAAGCTTCAAGGTGGTAGGACTTGATATAAATCCGGAACGAGTCGCCATGTTAAATGACTGTCGTTCTAATACTCCTGATGTACTGGATGAAGAATTGCAGGTTTTGCACGAAGATCATTTATATGAGGCGTCTACAGACTATAGCGAGCTCTCAAATAGTGATGTGATAATTATTTGTGTACCTACACCACTTCGTAAAACAAAAGATCCGGATATCTCCTACATCATGGAAGCGGCAGAGCGGGTTAAAGAGAATTTACGGAAAGGACAGCTTATTATTCTTGAGTCCACGACCTATCCTGGTACAACAGAGGAAATTCTACTGGAGTTGTTTCAGGAAACCGGTCTGCAGGCAGGGGAGGACTATTTTCTTGCATTTTCACCGGAACGTATTGATCCGGGAAATACAAAATTTCAGGTAAAGGATATACCCAAGATCACCGGGGGAATAACGGTTGAATGTACCCGCCTTGCAGCAATCCTGTATCGGCAAATTGTAAATCAGGTAGTAGAAGTCTCAAGCCCGAAAGTGGCAGAGTTGGCCAAGCTCTATGAAAACGTTTTTCGTAGTGTCAATATTGCGCTGGCTAATGAATTCAGCATGATGTGTCGGGAGCTTAAAGTTAACACCCGTGAAGTAATAAATGCAGCAGCCACAAAACCCTTCGGCTTTATGCCATTTTATCCAGGCCCAGGAATCGGCGGTCACTGCATACCCGTGGACCCGTCATATCTGACCTGGAAAATGAGATTAAACAATTACCAGACCCGATTTATTCCATTGGCGGAAGAAATCAACCAATCTATGCCAGAACTTGTGATAAGCCTGGTCAATGAAACATTAAATGAACAGGGGCAGTGTATCAATGGCGCATCCATTCTGGTTCTTGGTGTGGCATATAAGCCCGGTGTAGGGGATACCAGGGAGTCACCAGCACTTCTTATCATGGAAAAACTGAGCCGCAAAGGCGCGCTGCTTACTTATGCCGATCCTTATGTCCCTTCAGTAATTATAGGTCAGGAAACATTGCTGGCCGAACAGCTCAACGAAAAAACATTAAAAGCAGCGGACTGTGTATTGATCCTGACCGATCACGCCAATTTTGATTATGCCATGGTTGTAGCAAAGGCCAGGTCAGTCGTTGATACCAGGGATGCGACCTGGAATATTGAAACCGCACGAAGCACAGTAAAAAGGCTATAAAACTTCAATGCATCCTAAAAAGCCCAGGTAATTTTTTTCTGCAGGATATAAGTGAGCAATACTCAAAACAACTCCCTGATTGGCGCCGGTAGTTCCAGACCCTGGTGGCTACCTGACAGCACAAGGACTGATCTGCCAGATGGGTTCGGTGAGCAAGTCGGGCAGGATGAAGAATATAAAGGGAAGGGCAGTCAGCTGCCATTCCAGGGTCTACTGGCTTTTACCCTGATCCTGCTGCTTGCCCCGCAAACCCTGTTTCCTGTACTTGCCCCATTCAGGATAGCCTGGATTGCAATGATGGTCTCTGTAAGTTCACTGGTATTTACACGCTTTTCTGCTGGCCGTCCAATTATTGAATTTTCCAGGGGTAGCATATATTTATTATTACTTGTCGGCTGGTCTATTTTAATCATTCCCTTG
>Ga0181555_1000746_pt1 | contig 31093 bp, 25 predicted proteins | sample 011ome_15_FD_145601 | JGI IMG/M metagenome (GOLD analysis project Ga0181555, IMG submission 145601) | Coastal salt marsh microbial communities from the Groves Creek Marsh, Skidaway Island, Georgia - 011504AT metaG (spades assembly) | ecosystem: Environmental > Aquatic > Marine > Intertidal zone...
ATTGTGAATTTTGAATATATAGATATCCTTTGGTCGATTTAATACTCATTTGGTCTCCGATTTGCTTAGATATGAATGACTTAAATAGGATAAGACGTGGAGAGCCTGAAGTCAGTTATGGGAAAGTCACTCGAAATGATTCAAGTCTGTAATGAATGAGATTGTAGACATAATTCGTGTAACCCCGCGATTCGAGATCCGAAATACTCCGGTAGGGACATAAAAAAACCCCGATACGTTACCGTATCGGGGTTATCCTTATTTTCCCTCGTGAACCCGGCAGGACTCGAACCTGCGACCGTCTGCTTAGAAGGCAGATGCTCTATCCAGCTGAGCTACGAGTCCAAACCCAAATTGGGCGGAGAAGAAGTTGTCGGGAAGACAGGACTCGAACCTGCGACCCTCTGGTCCCAAACCAGATGCGCTACCACCTGCGCCACTTCCCGAACTAATAGTTAAGAACTTCTCTTCGCGGAAAGACTGGGACTCGAACCCAGGGGACGCTTCCGCGACCACAGCTTAGCAGGCTGCTGCATTACCACTCTGCCACCTTTCCGTTAGGGAGCGCAAATTTAGCCGTAAAATCTATTTGCGCAAGAGGTAGTGCACGTTTTTATCGTAGAAATAGAAGATTTTCTTTTTGTCTTAATAGAATCAACAAACCCATTGAATCAGTATTACCCTCCTACCCTTTGGTTTTTAGGCTTTTGGATATTCAACGCGTACGTGATAAACTCCGCGCATAAATTTTTTAAAAGCGTCTCGAATGACGTTAATTTCCTTCAAGGTGATATCTGCATTGTCAAATTGGCCCGATGAAAGTTGATGGTCGATCACGCGATCAATCATTGAATTCAGATTGGACTGGGTTTTTTCCGGTAAACTGCGTGTAGAAGCTTCCACTGCATCGGACATCATTACAATCGCCGTTTCTTTCGAGAAGGGTTTTGGCCCAGGATATTGGAAGGATTCAAACTTGCTCGCATCTGGATGATCCTCTTTGAACTTGCGGTAAAAGTATTCCACGCGTGACGTACCATGATGGGTACGAATAAAGTCGACAACGATATCTGGAAGGCGCTGCTTTTTGGCCAATTCAATCCCGTCGGTAACATGACCAATAATAATTCCTGCACTTTCCAAGTAGCTCAATTCATCGTGGGGCGAGGTGGTCGAAGTCTGGTTTTCTGTAAAATATTGAGGATTTGCAAGTTTTCCTATATCATGGTAAAGCGCACCGGTGCGTACAAGCAAGGTGTTCCCTCCAACCAATTCGGTAGCATATTCTGCAAGGTTGGCTACCTGCATGGTGTGCTGAAAGGTACCGGGAGCTTCTTTAGATAGACGCTTCAATAATGGGTTATTGGTATCACTTAGTTCGAGTAGGGTTAAATCGGAAACCACCCTAAAGGTGCGTTCGAAGAAATAGATGAGCGGAAAGATGAACAACAATACCAATACTCCGATGAGGGAGGAAATTAGCGGACGAATGGCTTCAGAGTTCCATTCCATTTGACGAATAAGGTGAATGCTTAGGTGCGTGATGATGACCACTGCCATGATGGTGAGCGTGCTTTGAAACAATTGGCTCCTTTTATATATACCACGTATGTTGAATAACGTCATGAGGCCTGCTGCGAATTGGACCACAATAAAATGGACTGCACCACTAATGAACGGGGCGACCAAGAGCAAGAGGAAGATGTGTGTTATTAAAGCGAGGCGATCGTTAAAGAAACTTCGAATCAAAACGGGTAATAATACCAGTGGCACAATAAATGGGTTCAAAAAAGTCACGGACTCGGTCCAGAGCGTGGTGATTGCGGCTCCAGCGATACCGAACATATAAAGGTTCAAACTGGAACTATGTGCCAAAATCTTTGGGTCGTACTGATTCAAGTAAACTGCGATAGAGAGAATCAACAATAGGATGTAGAGAAATGCCCCCAGCTTCCCAAGCATGTTGATGGCCTCTCCACTCCCGTCGTAATTGGCTTCAAGTGCCTTAAGTACTTCAAACTTATCCTGTGTCAGCGTAGCGCCTCTAAGAATAATAGGCGTCCCCTTTGTTATTATGCCCTTATTGGGTGTGAGTGCCGCATATTTAAAGGCGAGCGCTGAATCGACTAAAGTCGCATTGAGCAAGAATGTTGGTGCGATTTCTATGCTATCCGGCAAACCATAGGTTGCTTTGATTGATTCCGGCGACAGTGCTTGACTCAAGTCCAAAGGCGAGCCGTTGTGCAAAAAGATTTGATGTGCTTCGCTAGGGACCGATTCTACAACGCCTCGGCGTTGCCAAACTTCCAATTGGTCCAATACATCCGGAAACCCTGCTAAATCTAAAGCCCATTGGTCAACGGCATATTGGTAGTCGTAGAAAAGATCACAATTGCGCTCCAATGCAGTTCGATCCGATTGCATTTGATCGGCACTCTTCGGCAAGACAAAATCTAAGGGAGCCAACAAATCGTCTTCAAGCCAAACTTGACCTAGGCGGTATTCGTATTGAAATTGGGCCTTGAAAGGAATGCTTACAAATATTGCTGCTGCACTTACGGCAGCTACTACAATAAAATAAGCCCACTTTTGGCGGCTTTGAAGCCAATCCAATCCTTTCATCTTCTTCCTTCTTTTCTAGAGGCCAATTTAGTAGTTTAGTAGCGTCTTTTGACAAGAACCCAAATATCAAAATCCAGAACATGAAAGAAGTAGTAATCGTCAGCGCTGCCAGGACACCAATGGGCAGCTTTGGTGGTACACTAAGCACAGTACCCGCACCTAAAATCGGGGCCGCTGCCATAAGTGGCGCCCTCGCAAAAGCAGGAATTTCTCCAGATCAAGTAGATGAAGTCTACATGGGCAATGTCCTACAAGCCAACGTAGGCCAAGCGCCGGCTCGTCAAGCAGCCATTTACGCCGGCATCAGTAGCAATGTCCCAGCCACCACAATAAACAAAGTTTGTTCTTCAGGAATGAAGGCCATCATGATGGCTGCCCAGGCCATAAAGGCTGGTGATGCGGAAATCATCGTCGCTGGAGGTATGGAGAACATGAGTGCAGTTCCCCACTACCTACCGAGCAGTCGTACGGGTGTGAAACTGGGCGATACTCCGCTAGTTGACGGCCTTGTAAAAGATGGCCTAACGGATGTGTACAACGCCCAACATATGGGGTCGTGTGCCGAGTTATGTGCCTCAGAACACAATTATTCTAGAGAGGCGCAGGATGCATTCGCCTTAGAGAGTTACCGCCGAAGCGCTGCTGCTTGGGATGCAGGCAAATTTGACAACGAGGTAGTTCCCGTGATGATTCCTCAGCGCAAAGGGGATCCAATTGCCTTCACTCAAGACGAAGAATACACGAAAGTGAATATTGAAAAGGTACCGCAGCTCCGCCCTGTATTTAAAAAGGACGGAACCATTACTGCTGCCAATGCCTCTACCCTGAACGACGGTGCTGCCGCACTTGTTATCATGAGTGCAGATAAAGCTGCTGAATTGGGTGTAAAGCCATTGGCTAAAATCATCGGTTATGCAGATGCGGCCCAGGAACCAGAATGGTTTACCACGGCCCCAGCAAAAGCGCTACCGAAAGCCATGGCTAAGGCGGGTAAAACACTTGACGAGGTGGATTTCTTTGAATTTAATGAAGCCTTCTCCGTCGTGGGACTCGCGAATACAGATATCCTCGGATTAGATGCTGCCAAAGTCAATGTAAATGGAGGTGCTGTAAGTTTAGGACACCCCCTCGGAGCTTCGGGTGCGCGTATCATTACCACACTACTTTCTGTCCTCGAGCAGAACAATGGTAAAGTAGGTGCTGCAGCCATTTGTAATGGTGGCGGAGGAGCCTCTGCCCTTGTGCTAGAGCGCATGTAAAGAGTAAAAAATTAGAACTCCAACCCCCGGCCGAGGCCGGGGGTTTTTATTTGTTCAAAAAATGAGGTTTTCAAGAACTCGCATCCCAACGTGTTGCGTTAACTTGGCTTTTAATGAGTGATACAAAGCTTGGCATCGCGTTTTTAGCCAGCGCCCCTATGCGCTTGACCCCATCTGACCGTGCAGAAATGGTCAATGTGCTGCTTTTTGGGGAAACCTTCGATGTTTTGGAAGAGCAACCCAAGTGGGTGTACATCAAACTGCATCATGACGGTTATGAGGGATGGATTGACAGGCTTCAATATCAAGAGATTAGCCCATCCTACTTCGAAAAAATTTCAACAGAGTCTCGAGCGGTTTGTTGTGAGACCATTCAGCTGCTCAAAGCGACCGATGCCTCGCAAAGCACGCTCATTCCGCAGGGAAGTTACCTCCCCCTGTTAGCGAATAAAAAAGTGTGTTTAGAACATCAAGATTTTGAGTTTGAAGGTGAGTACACCACCGGCAAAAACTCAAGAAAGGCTTTGATAGATATTGCTTTTTCCTATCTAAACTCTCCCTATCTATGGGGCGGTCGAACTCCCATGGGAATTGATTGTAGTGGATTCACCCAAATGGTATATCGCCAGTACGGGAAAAATATTCCTCGTGACGCGAGTCAGCAAGCAAAAAAGGGCATGACTTTGAGTTTTCTCGAAGAATGTGAACCTGGAGATTTGGCCTTTTTTGATAATGCTGAAGGGAACATTGTACACGTCGGCATCGTCATCGAAGAAGGGAAAATTATTCACGCTTCGGGAAAAGTTCGCGTTGATGGCCTAGATCACAGCGGGATTTACAATGCAGAATTAGGACGCCATACCCACAAACTCAGAGTCTTAAAACGTCTGATTTAACGGGCGAGTGCCTTGATCACATCCCCTGCCATTTCCCAAAAGGCGTCTAGGGCAACAAATTTCTCTTCGTAAAAATCTATAATCGCTGGCCATTGTGCTTTGTCGAAGAAATAGGCATTGGGCAATTGGACCCAAATGCGGCTCACCATCACCCCGCTCTCGAGCATCTGATCTCGGACATATTCCATTTCGCAATCCATAGTGCTGTTAAGCATGGACTTGAATTCCTCAAACTGATCGAAGAAAAGCGCCCTTATGTCTTCATCCTTGAACTGCAAATCGATGGCCAAGCCAATCTCTGGGAAGGTCAGCATGCGAAAAAAGATTCCGCGCACACCCGTTCGATATGCTTCCCAACGTGCACCTCCACCACCTAAACTTTTGTGGCGTGACATACGTTCATTAAATAGCTTAAAGAATGCCGTATTGAGGACTTTTTTTTCTTCTCTCTTAAACATTTCAGAAATTAGACCTGATGAACGCGCAATATCGGAAACTCGACGGAACGAAGGTTGAAAATCCAGCAGACTATGCTAGAAAATACCTAATTACACATCCAGAAGTGACCTTAAGTGTTGGAGCCGATTCACAAAATATCGGAAGTCAGACCATTTATGTGACTGTCATCGCCTTTCGCCACCCAGGTAAGGGAGTACATTACATCTACACGAAACGTCGAGAGCCTCTCATTAACGATATGATTACTCGTCTTTTCAAGGAGGCTCAGGACAGCATCGAAACCGCGGAATACCTCAAGTCTCAGAATATCACCAAGGCCATTACCATTGACGTGGATTATAACGAAGATGAGCAATTTGCTTCGCACAAACTTATCCCCATGGTTAAAGGCTGGATTTTAGGTCTTGGCTATACAATGAACACTAAACAAAATATCCAAATCGCTAGCATTGCTGCAGATCATTTGCTTTAGACTAGGATGAGTGTGATGTAGCACACACCCCAACCCTCTCGATGGCCCTAGTTTTACCCATCTAAATATTGCAACTATGGGACTCCTCTCCTTTCTTTTCGGCGGAAATAAACGCCAAGAACGTCTTGTTCAAGCACTTCAAAACGGTGCACAAATTATTGATGTACGTACACCGGGCGAATTTGCTCAAGGACACGCGAAAGGTTCGGTAAATATTCCTTTGAACAAGCTTCCCAATAGCATGAATAAAATTGGTAAAAAAGACGGACCCGTAGTTCTTTGTTGCCGATCAGGTGCTCGTGCAGGAAATGCACAAAGTATGTTACAATCCAAGGGCATCGAAGCGATTAATGCAGGACCTTGGCAAAGCGTTGCAAAAGCGCTCAAAGAAGCTTGATATTTGAGTATCAAATGAGATTTGGACCATACCTTTGTCCCAAATTTCTAGCACATGCGAAACGTAATCCCCTACCTGACCGTCGCATTACTTTTAGCAACTTCCAGTTTTGCCCAGAGCAATGGTAAACTTGAAGGAGAAGCCTTAGACGCTCTAAACCTCAGTCCATTAACGAATTGGACCGTAGAAGTGATCCAAGGTGATTTCATTCAAGAGACTGTTGTTAACGAGGCGGGAACGTTTGAATTTAACGCCCTACCCACAGGGCTTTACAATGTCCGTGCAATCAGTCCTTCCGGGCAGATTCAAACGTTGCATGAAATTGAAATACGATCTACGAAGCCTGAATTTATAAGCCTGTTCGTAGAACGAATCACGTCCTTGGACGAAGTTGCCGTTCGAGCCGATGCCTTTCATAGGACCCCAGAAACTCCGCTTAGTATTAAGAACATTAATCATTCGGAAATGATGCGCATGCCTGGGGCGGTTCTGGACCTCAGCAAGGTTATTCAAAATTTCCCCGGGGTTCTGCCTAAACCTTCATTTGGATATGCCATTGCCATGCGGGGTGGCGCACCTAACGAAAATCGCTATTTCCTCGATGGAATCTCCATTCCGACGGTGAACCACTTTAGCATTCAAGGCGCATCGGGTGGCGCCGTAAGTTTAATTAACCTCGACCACATCCAAGGAATGGATTTGGTCACTGGCGGATTCCCTGCTGATGTTGATGATGCCCTCTCTGGGGTATTAATGCTTGAAGGGCGCAATGCACGCAATGACCGCTGGGGAATTCGTGCAACACAAGGCGGGACCGATTATGGATTAACCTTGGAAGGACCTCTTGGAGAAAAGACGAGAGTTACGCTCAGCGGGCGAAACAGTTTCTCACAGCATTACTTCAAGCTCTTTAACATACCTGTTCTACCCACTTACCAAGATGCTCAACTTCGCGTACATCACAAAATTGGAACACGTAGAGATCTTACCATCATTGGTTTGGGCGGTTGGGACGATTATAAACTATATACCAACGGACGCGGCAGTGATGCCCTACTCTACAATGTTGGCTACATCCCCGAAGGAACGCAGCAAACAAAAGTTTTGGGTGCGCGCTATCGCTCTTTTACGGACAATGGGCGTTGGGAATACGTTCTGAGCCAAGACCGCATAGGTAATCAAGCAGAAAAGTTCATTGGCAACACTGGACTTCCGGAAGACCGCCAATTGGACTACACCGCAAACGAAATCAATACACGCTTCAACCTCAGCCACCATGTGGTTAGCCAAGATTGGCAATGGAAGTATGGCCTGAATGCAATTCATCGCGCCTATGACCTTGATATGTGGAGTCTGCGCTATGCTCAAAACCTTGGAGCCATTTCGACCGTTGAGCTTGCAGATGAGGTTTCATTCTTAAGTGCAGGGGCTTTTACGCACCTTACAAAGAATTACCTCGATAATCGACTATCTACTAGTGCTGGATTACGTCTCGATCTGCACACGCTGAATGCGAATACCAGCAATCCACTTGGCCAACTTTCCCCGCGGGTAAGTGCGCAATACCATTTGAGTGATGCCTGGGCCATTCAAACCAACCTCGGCTCGTACACCCAACTTCCGGCGGCCATTACCCTCTTAGCAAACGCAGCAAATGACTGGAATGAAAGCCTTGCAGCAAGAGTTAATCAAGCGGCTATGGGCATTGAATTCCAAAATGGTCAAACCTATAGATTCTCCCTAGAAGGATACTACAAAGGCTACAACCAAATGCCTTACCTCCTTGAGGACGGCATGAGTTTTAGCCAAGCCATTGGGGCTTATGTCGCAGTGGGTGATCAGCGCAGCTCCTCAATTGCAGAGGGCCGTACTTATGGGCTTGAACTGTTCCTTCAGCAAAAGCTAAAAGGTACTTACTGGTGGACCATGAGCTACAACTTCGGCTATAGTGAGACCCGTTTAGACGCAAGCCAAGATTGGAAACCAACAGTTTGGGACAATCGTCACAGCTTAAATCTAGTCTTAGGCAAAGTTTGGGGTAAGGGATGGCAAATTGGGGCGAAATACCGTTGGGCAACGGGAACTCCATACACACCCTTCAGCACAGATTTAAGTGCGCTCACTACCAACTGGGATGTGCTCCAACGCGGAATATTCGACGTGAATAACATTATGGGTGAGCGTTTGGTGGCATATAGTGTTATCGATGTCCGATTGGACAAAACCTACAACAAGAAAAACTACAGCCTGACTTGGTTCTTGGATCTTCAAAACTTTACCAGTTCTGATATTCCGCTGATGCCCTACCTTACTGTAGAACGTGATGATGCCGGTGCTCCTGTTCTAAATCCACAAGAGCCGGGTAAGTACAATATGCTATTAATTCAAAGCGATACGGGCCGATTACTTCCTACCATAGGCCTCATCCTTGAAATTTAATTTTTTGGTTCGCGATGACGTATTTTTGCGAACCGTAAATCATTCTTAATGAAAAGTATACTTCGCAAGCTTCCGCTATTCTTAGCCAACGTAATCATCGGATTAACCTTCCTCGTCCTGTTTGGATGGATCGTTCGTGAATCTACGAAAGGGAAGCAATGGATACCGCATAACGTGAGTCGCAGCATCACCTTCTTTACCACCCTTCCGGACCGATTAATCATCGCAAAGGAAGCCGTTGAGCGCTTACCGCTCGTGTATGTGCCTTCGCCGGAGAATTTTGAACCGGTCAATACATTGGATGAGGATGTGAACGTATTGATCAGCTATGCAGATGCAAATTGGAAACGCACCATAGCCATCAAAAACCTACGCACAGGGGAAGAATTGAAAACTTGGCACATCGACCGTCTTGCGAATCCGCACAATAGAATCATGCACAGCTTGATGCTTCCTGACTCGAGCATCATATATTCTTTGAACGGAGTTACTGGGTTAATTAAAATTGACAAAAACAGCGAACGTCTCTGGAAACAGGACACCATCGCACACCACCATGCCATCAACATGGGTGCCAATGGTACATTTTGGGCCAATACCTATTCTAAGGATAACGGTGAGCACATCTACTATGGCGCTAAATTCAGCATTGACGGGCGTGAATTTCCATTCATCGACAACACCATCACACAGTTCGATGCGGAAACAGGCCGGATTCTATACCACAAAAGCGTTACTGAAATTTTGGTCGAAAATGACCTAACGCACCTTTTGATTAAATCGGATTCTCCTGGAGACCCATTGCACATCAACGATGTTCAACCGGTCTTAACAGATTCAGACCACATGAAGGTTGGAGATGTATTCATTTCTTCTCGCACGAGCTCTTGGATCATGCACTACCGCCCATCGACTGGGGAGGTTATCGAATTAATCGAAGGTCCCTTCATGAGCCAACACGATGTAGATATAGAGTCCGATTCAACCATCATCTTCTTCAACAATGGTGGCCAAACCCTGAAGGGTGAGCGCCCAGACCAACACCGTTTAGCGAACGACTTGATCGTTGTCGACGAACAATTCTCCGGCATTCAGCGCTACTACTTACAAACCGGAGTCTTTGAACGAATTGAACAAGAAGTATTCGAGGAAAACCAAATATTTTCATTCACAGAGAGCTTGGTTGACGAGCTCCCCAATGGCGGCTATTTTATCGAAGAACAGAACTCAAGTGTACTCTGGGTGGTTAAAGATGGTGAAGTTCTGTATAAGAACATCCTGGAAAGCCAACATGAGGGACATCATCATTTGGCGAACTGGGGTAGATTAATGCCTTAACCTATACGCTATGACCTTTGATGAAATCATTGAATTCAGGGAATCCAATCGGAAGTTTGATCCAAATGCTCCCGTCCCTGAGGCAGTAATCGAAAAGGCGCTGAAGCATGCCACACTCGCTCCCAATAGCAGTAACATGCAACTTTGGGAGTTCCATTGGACAAAAAGTCCTGAGGCAAAAGCAAAAATGATAGAGGCCTGCCTCAGTCAAATGGCGGCAAGATCCGCACAAGAGTTAGTTGTCTTTGTCACACGTCGCGATCTTTGGCGCAAACGAATGAAATGGCATTTAAATCTAATTGATAAGGATGCCGAACGTTTGGGAGATCCTAACGCACGTTCTATTAAGCTTCGAAGAAAATATTACGGCATGCTCATGCCCGTCTTTTATTTTAATGATGGCTTCGGGTTAATGGGACTATTCCGGAGAATATCCACGTTTTTTGTTGGGCTACGTCGCCCTATCGTGCGCGGTGAGGGCCATGCGGGACAACGCATATCCGTTCACAAGAGCTGTGCGCTTGCCGCAGAAAACTTTATGTTGAGTTGTGCTGCACAAGGCTATCATACCTGCCCTATGGAAGGCTTTGATGCGAAACTCGTAAAGAAACAATTGAACCTTCCTCGAGGTGCTGAGATTAATATGGTCATCGCCGTAGGAAAAGGCACGAAAGAAGGCTTCTGGGGGCCCCGAAGACGTGTGGACGACTCTGAGGTAATCAAATACCATTAAAGGGTCTCAAGAAAGGCTAAGAGCTGCGCTATCTCAATTTTAGACAATCCAAGAGGTTGAATTCTTCCGTCAGTGTATTCGTGTCCGGATCCTCCCGCATTGTATTGCGCTATAACGTCGCTCAAAGAGGCTATGGATCCATCGTGCATATAAGGTGAAGTCTGACTCACATGCTTCAGCGAAGGAATCATAAATAGGTATTTATCATCCGGATTATTCGTTAAACGCTGACGACCTAAATCTTCAGGGTGTTGAATAGATGTACCATTATTGGCAAAGCTAAAGTCTGTGAATAGCATTCCTGAATGGCAGTTCGCACATGCCGCCTTTCCATAGAACAACTCCCCTCCTTTGTATGCTTCCGCAGATAATCTTGAAGTTCCTGCAATAAAACGATCGATGGGCCGATCAAAATCTATCAACGTGCGTTCGTAGTTTGCCAGCGCCCTGACCAGCAAATAGGCAGTAGCTGAATCTCCATAGATGTCAACAAAATCATTTTTATAAGCAGTCTGATTGATTCGTCGTACCGCATCGACCACATTATGATGCATTTCATTCTCGTCTTGTAAGGGAACTAGCACCTGCATTTCTAGGGTGGGCACCCCTCCTTCTCGCATAAAATAAGGTCGGTAACCCACGTTCAATAGGCTCGGGCTGTTTCTCGTACTCAATGCACCATCCACTCCAGGTGAGATGGCCTGGTCATCCGCAAAGGCATGGGTAGGCTTATGACAGTTTGCACAGGAAATCGAACTATCAAGACTTAGGATGGGATCAAAAAACAGTGCCTCCCCTAGGGCTGCTGCCTGCGGATTAATGGGATTATCTGACGGAATATCCATCTCGAATAGGCCGCCTTCCAAATCAGAAAAAACCTCTTGGTCGGTGCTACAAGACGTAAGTAACACAGCGAATGCTAAAAAGAATCTAGAAAGGTGATGCATATCTTGGATCCGTGATCAGCGCCTGATCCGTCAATGTGTGCAAAAACGCGATTAAGTCTGCTTTATCCTGTGCATCGAGCATGAGCCCGGTGCCCATTGTCATGGCAAGAGCCGGGTTTAGTGCAGCGGAATTTTGTAATCCGCTATTGTAGTGATTGATGACCTCTTCTAATGTTTTAAAACGTCCATCGTGCATGTACGGTGGTGTCAATGCAATGTTGCGCAGCGTTGTCACTTTCATGGCCCCTGCATCGCCCGCCTGTCCCGTAACTTTTTTACGTCCTTGGTCATTGTAGATGCTATCGAGTCCATTGTTCATGTATTCCTGAGAAATGAACGTCTTACCACTGTGGCAGTGGCCACAATCCGCACCAGAAGTCTCTGGAAAAAATGGGTTGTATTCATCAAAGAACAACTCCATACCTCGCTCCTCCTGCTCCGTAAGCATGGTGGTACCCGCGAGGTATTGGTCATATTTACTACGGTACGAGACAATGCTGTTCATGAACTGTTCTAGAGCCAAAGAAATTTTATGTGCTGTGATTTCCTCCGTACCAAAAACTCTAAAGAATTGACGCGTGTACATGGTGTCTTGCTCCAGCTTTTCAACGACGTTGGGCAGTGTCTCATGCATCTCCAGTTCATCTTGAATGGGCAACAGACTTTGTTCGCGAAGCTTATCTGCGCGACCATCCCAGAAGTAACCATTGGTATTCCAAAGCATATTCACAGCACTCATGGCCTGACGTTCGCCTTTTAACCCATCAATGCCCGTAGAAAATCGGTTGGTATCTGTAAAGGCATTTTCTTGCTTGTGGCAGCTTGCGCAAGCCATAGAATTATCTCCTGATAGTCGCGTCTCGTAGAACAACATGCGTCCTAGTTTAACCCCCTGAACAGTCAATGGGTTATCCGCAGGAAGTTCCGGTTCTGGTAGATCACCATATTCCAGGACATAGGGAGTGGTATCCCAAACGGGCACCGGCGCCTTGTTACATGCGAGTAGTACTAGCCCAAATAGTCCCAGTTTTATACCTTTTCTAGCGTACATGAAGTTTAATTGTCTCTGCTCCGGTCTTATGTTGAACCTGAAGAAGGTACAATCCTTTTGAAGAGAGCTCAAGGGTATTTTCACCGCGATCTAAACGACCTGATTCAACTGTGCGACCCAAAATATCGATGACTTTAAATTCAGACGGCGCATCGACCACCACTCGGAAGAAACCATTTGATGGATTCGGGAATACCGTAAGTGGAATGGAATTTTCCTTTGTAGCCATCGCTGCGTTGCCTTCACTTGATGTGAATACATAATTATTCATGTTATGGATAACCTGAGCCGCCGCACCTGTTTCACCATGACTTATGGGGCCTGTAGCAAGGGTTTGACCTCTGAATAGCTCATTATAATCGGCATTGATTGAAATAAGCAATGTATCCGTACCGAGCATCGTTCCTTGTGTAGGAATGGTTAAGTGTGCATAGTTATCATCACCCAATCCATGAAATTCAAAAATTTGTGAAAGGTTGCTTCCTCCGAGCCCTTCCGCACAGATGAATCGGTATCCAGCGGTCCAACCCCAATGCATAGATGGGCTTTTAGGAGCCAAGGGATGCTGTGGATTATACGTTGTTGGATCCAAGTGGTTTAAATCTTCATTCACACCAATAGCAAACCTTATAGATTCCAAAGAATCAACTACGAACTCCCCTAAATCTATCATTGTAGTACTAAAACCATCCACTAAAGCGATAGTTGAAGAGGTATCTGGCGCCTGCATGCCTTGGGTTAGAATGATTTCGTCTATGTAGTATTGAATTCTGTTCAACTTGAAAATATTTCCAAGATTGTTCACTCCTTGAACGGAACTCGCGCAGGTATCTGAACCTATGCGGTGATTGATTTCAAGCATTACGCGCTTTGTTTGTGCTTGAAGGCCAAAAGCGCCTAGAAAAAATAGAAATAGTACAAGCTTCTTCATATGAATGTTTCCAGAGGGTGTTAGCAAGATACGAAATACTTACCTTTGACTTTCAAGGGAACATACTCAATACCCTTGAGTTGATCCCTTCTTGTAAACCATTACAGCGATGAAAACAAAAGAAGAGATTGTTACCAACTGGCTCGTACGCTATACGGGCGTTCCCCTAGAAAATTTCGGACAATACATCCTACTGACCAACTTCCAGCATTACGTCAATATTTTTGCTGAGATCACGGGTGCAGAGGTTCAAGGAATAGGTAAAAGCATGCCTAGTGCAACTCACGGTGGCATTACCATGATCAACTTCGGGATGGGATCCCCAAATGCTGCAACTGTGATGGACCTTCTAAGTGCAATCAACCCAAAAGCCGTTTTGTTCTTAGGAAAATGCGGGGGGTTGAAAAAACGCAATAACATCGGCGACTTGATTTTGCCCATTGGGGCTATTCGTGGCGAGGGAACTTCAAACGACTATTTCCCACCTGAGGTGCCGGCCATGCCTTCCTTTGCTCTTCAAAAAGCCGTAAGTACGACCATTCGAGACCTGCAAATTGATTATTGGACCGGAACCGTTTACACAACGAACCGCCGCGTTTGGGAGTTTGATACCAAATTCAAGAAATACTTGAAAAAGATTCGCGCCTATGCCATTGATATGGAAACCGCTACGCTTTTTACGGTGGGATTCCATAATAAGATTCCTACCGGGGCGTTGTTGTTGGTCACGGATCAACCCATGATTCCTGAGGGCGTGAAGACATTGGCAAAAGACGAGGTCAATTCGAAACTTTTCGATCAGCAGCATGTTCGCGTGGGAATTGAATCATTAAAACAACTCATTAACAAAGGTGAAACCATTCGTCATCTTGTTTTTTAGTCTGTGATATTCATCTCAATAATTCCTTGCTAAGGAATTACCTTTGCACAAATAGCAATGCTTCATGACCCTAGCTCAATTTCAACATGCCTTGACCACATTGGATGAACTAACTTTCGTCCTTCCAAACGGCATTAAAGTTCCCGCCCATTTCCACATCACAGAAGTAGGGCAAGTGGATCGATTATTTTTGGATTGCGGTGGAAAATTGCGCCGTGAAAGTGTTGTTAACTTCCAACTATACACGGCGGATGATTTTGATCACAGATTAGCAATCACAAAACTTTCCGGTATTGTCAGCCAGAGTGTGGAACAATTGGGGCTAAACCCTAACCTAGAAATCCGCGTCGAACATCAAGGTGCTACCATAGAAGTGTATGGTTTGGCATTGGAAAGTGGTCAACTTCAATTGACTTCACTCCAGACCGATTGCTTAGCAAAGGATAAGTGTGGCATCGAACCGGCTGCAGAAAAGCCGAAAATTCGCATAGGTGCAACCGCTTGTACTCCAGGTTCGGGTTGCTGTTAATTTACAGACCCAACCCTAGGTGAAGACCAATGCTAAAATGACTGTCCGCAGGATCCCATGCATACTCGATAGCGGGGCCTATATGTAGTTCGCCTACAAGAAATTCATAGGCACTTTCAAAATGAACTGCAGGGAGTAATTCATCGGTATGCGCACCTTCCCAGGTAAGTCCCGGACTGATATTCACAACCCATTCAGGAGTGAATCTGTAGCTGCCAACAATGCCAGCAGTCGAGTGCTGATGATCGTCAAATATTCGCTCATAACCTAGACCAATACCCCAAGGAGTATGACCAATGTTTTTCACCAAATGCACATGCAGTCCACTGGTCCATTCTTGCTCGGCTATCATATACACTGGGTTTAAAGCAACCCCCAGCTCGAGGTCGTGATTGTGATGATGTTCATGTTCGTGGTTTTGTTCAAGGGCCTGACCGAAGGCCGATAAACCAGAGAATAGGACGAAAAACAGAACGGACTTTTTCATGACAACACGTTAAATATCTTTTGGATTAACCCTTGATTCAATCAGAATGTTTTTGCGATAACTACAAAAAGATGATTGAATTAAAAAAAGAAATACAGCTAAATACTTAGCTGTATTTCAGTGGCTTATAGCGGAGAGAGGGGGATTCGAACCCCCGATAGAGTTGCCCCTATACCAGCTTTCCAGGCGGGCCCTTTCAACCACTCAGGCACCTCTCCGAAGGTGTGCGAAAATAGCTTAGAAAACCTTCTCCCACAACATGTAAGTGTCCTTATTACACTACCTTTAACGTTATGAAGAAGGTCCTGTTTATCTGGTTATTCATCATGTCCTTCGAAATGAATGGGCAAACCGATACGTATTTCGTCTTGCCCCCCCTTTACGAATGGGAGGCTGGGGACCACGACATCTACCTATACGTAAGTACTACCTACCCTTCTTCAACCGTTTGGGTGTATAATAGCGACACCAGCTTCTCTCAAACAATGATTGTTACCTCAAATAACATTGGTACATTCACTTTTACAACGCCTGTTACTGCGCTTCAAAGTACTTACGGGGCAAGAAATCTCGCCTGGACGGGTCAGAAGCGGTATATGGATGCTTTATTTGTAGAAGCCTCTAACCCTGTAACGGTGACCCAGCGGGTATTAGACCCTTACAACCAAGAGATTATTACCGCTAAAGGCCGGAATGCTTTAGGGACCGATTTTTATGTCGCTTCCCAAACACTGATCACATCTACAGTTTCAGGCAATTACGTTGGTTACCAAGGCATGCACTACATCAGTGTCGTTGCAACTGAGGACAGCACGAATGTGAAGTTTAAGGCGAAGCCAAATAATGTATTCGAAAACGGGCTAGATAGCGTTGTTTTCACTCTGGATGCAGGTCAGAGTTGGGTTTCGATCATGGAAGACAACGACGTTTTATTGGGCACTCGAATAGAATCGGACAAACCTATTGCCGTTACGGCAGGAGGAAACCACTTAAAAAACGCCTCGGCAAACAACGCCGATGCGGGCATTGATCAGGTCACTCCAATTGAACATTTAGGAACCAAACATGTGGTTTTAAGGGGGATGGCCAATTATCCCAACGACTATTTCATGTACATCGCTACCCAGGACAGTACAGATATTTCCGTTGATGGAACGGCAATTTTAACCAATGGTAATGCAGGCGATGCCGGTACTTATAGAATGGCGGGAAATGCGAGTACACCGGGCAAACCGTTTATCGTGGAAAGTTCTAAACCCATTTATATTTTCCAAGTAACTACGGGTACAACAAGTAACGATCCTGAGCAAGGTATGGCGCAACTTCCGCATGTTGACTGCACCGGTTCTACATTCATCCGATATAATAGAGCTTCTGGATTGGCTACTTCCGCATTGGTTACTATTCCCTCGAGTGCTGTGGCCGATTTAAACTACAATGGAAACCCGATTAGCGGAATCGCGGCCATTACGGTACAGCAAAGCACATACGATCCCAATTGGTCTGGTGTTTATATCAATCCGTCCACACTGACGAACAACTTTACGTTGGATTGTATCACACCGTTCCATGTGGGAATTCTTGCAGGTCAAGGGACCTCCACGGGATTATATGGATACATCAGTGGTTTTGATGATGATTTAAAGTTGCTCGATCCGTTTTACGCACAACCTGTAACCAATGTTCCCTTAGGCGCACTTTGCGCCACTCCAATTCAACTTTCCTTCGGATATATCTCATGTGTGGATAGCATCACAGTGGTCTCCTCCACCCTCCTCTCAGGTTCAGGAAGTGTTGTGGATTCTAATGCTAGAGATACTATCCTGCATGCGATGATCGACCCCACCTATACCGGTCCGGTATCCATCAAAGTAGTAGTTGCGGATGATCGGGGAAGTACAGACTCTATTTACTTTGATTTTGATTATTACGGTACCACGTATGACCCTATAACCGACGATACAACGAGCGTTTGTTTGTCACAGCCTACTACAATCGAGGTAAACAACCCGACATCGGGACTTTCATACTTGTGGTCAAACGGCGATACAACGCATAATACAACGACCAATCAAAGCGGTTGGCTTTGGGTTACGGTTGATTTAGGATTATGCCAATACACGGATAGCATTTTCTTGAAAAACTCGTCATTATTCGAACCTCCATACCGCGATACCGCATTTTGCGACTCATTACAGATCGATTTTTCTTCAAGTGTATTGGCCGATTTATATTGGACTACCCTAGATACCCATACTACTTCAATTCTCTTAGACAGCACCGCATGGTATCCGTACGTTGCGACCGACGTAAGTGGGTGTATTTCTGAAGACAGTTTGTTTTTCCGATTAATTCCAGAGCCCTATATAGACGAGGGATACGGCTGTCCAAATTATACACTGACCGCAACGGGATACTCGGCTTTCATTTCGTTAGAACTTGGAAATGCAACCTACATGCAGCCCACCCTAGATACACTTTTCCCTTTTGCAGGAACGCATGAACTGACCCTCATAGCTGTAGACAGTTGCAATAACTTAGATACCATTCATAGTGTACTTGAAGTGGACTGCCTTGACGATGTTTTGATGTATGTACCTACGGCATTTACGCCGAATGGTGATGGCACCAACGATCAGTATTGTATTTCCAGCTCGATGCCCGAACGCACAAGTTTTGCTATTTACGATAGATGGGGAAACGAATTGTACAATGGGCCTGCAACTGAATGTTGGGATCCGTTATCTGAAAATAAAGAAATCCCTACCGGTGCATTGACTTTGCGAACGTTCACAAGGCTTCCTACCGGTAGCCTTCACCTGGATGAATACACCATATTCTCTTTACCGTAATGAAATTATCCTGGCCTAAATACATTGTCTTTGACATGGACGGAACACTCGTGGATAATTATTCGTTTCACATCGACGCCTGGCTAGAGATTTGTAAAAAATACAATGGTCCAACCACCAAAGAGGCCGTTATCGCTGATTTGCATGGAACTAATTTTGAAATCTGTCAAAAATACTTTGGGCCGACCCCCATTGAGCGTGCGGAAGAGATCGGTGAAGAAAAAGAAGCCATGTACAGGTCTATTTACCAAAACCACATAGCGCCAATCGACGGACTCCATCAATTCTTAGAAGCTGCACAAAACAAGGGAGTGCGGATGGCAGTGGGTACGATGGGCACTCGAGAAAATGCCGCTTTCGTCATAGAGCATTTGGACATTCAGCATTTTTTAGATCATTGGTACAGTGCAGAATCTGTGTCGCGAGGGAAACCATCACCCGACATCTTCTTAAAATGCCTTCAACCTTGGAATCAAGCAAGCTTGAAAAAAGAACAATTGTGGGTTGTTGAGGACACTTCTTCTGGAATCCAAGCTGGGAAGCGTGCTGGCGCTCAAGTAATTGGTCTTACCAGCAGTAAAAGTGAACACGAATTGCGAAATGCTGGGGCCGATTTCATCGCTGCCAATTTTACCGAATTGTTAAAAATGATGAGGTAAGGTGAATTCAACCTTTACTTTTTAGCCTATTTTTACCTTAGATTGATTCATTACGAATGTCTTATCTAGATACTGCCATTGTTATTGCTTGGCCTCAATGCACTGCGAGAGCAGATGAAAGCCTAGCTATCTTGTTGCGAAAAGCGGGATTGGTGAAGAACCTTAATTTCCGCGTGGGTCATGCCGCTATTTGTTTGATTAATCCCCAAACACATGAGGTCTTGTACTACGATTTTGGAAGGTACATCACCCCAAGAGGCTATGGTCGTGCTCGCAGTAAATACACTGACCCAGGGCTAGCCCTAGTGACTAAAGCAGAATTCAATGAGGAGCGAGATTTGATGAATGTAGAGGCCATCGCAAGTGAGCTGGACAGCAAATCTAAATTCACGCACGGTACTGGCCCCCTAGTATTCTCAGTAAGCAAGACCATTAATTTCATCAAAGCCAAGGCTTATGCAGATGATATGGTCATGAAAGGTTATTTTGAATACAACGGTCTATACAAAAGCGCAAGTAACTGTGCTCGATACGTAACCGAAACCATGAAGGCCGCGAATGAAGATGGAACGGTTGGCACAAAGCTCAAGTATCCATTGACAGTACGCCCTACTCCATTGTTTAATGTTGTTGCTGCAAAGACACAGGACACTATTTACAGCTTTGAAGGTGGAACATTACAGTACCTCGAAAAATCGAGAAGACACAGCATTTCTGACCTAAGTGCAGGCTTATTAGAAAGTTCCTTAAGTAAGTATACAAGCTCGCGTCCCGATGATAGCATTCACGGGGATATTGAAGAGCCTACGCGTCCTGAAGGCCTTCCCTCCACCGCACAATGGCTGGGAGGATTAGGTGAAGGTGCATGGTTTGATATAAGCGATGTAGCAGGCAATGAATTCACTGGACGTAAATACGATAAGACCGGTGCATTAGAACACGAGGCTCGCTACAGCAACGAACAAATCGACGTACCTGAAATACCAATTGTAACCTACGCATCGCACTATGGCTTCATAAGCTTAAGGACAGGTGATGTGGTGCATCGTTTCTACCGAAAATGATAATAGGATAAAAACAAAAAACCCGCGCCAAGGCGCGGGTTTTTTGTGGTCCAAATAATTTTCTAGAAATCCATTTTGTAATAGAATACCGGGAAGAACCCGAGCTGGTAATTTTCAGCAATGGTTCCACTTTCCGGCAAGTAGGTCAAAGTGAGGATGTTCTTGTTACCAGTAATGTTGGAAATATCAAGGGCGAACTCATGAGCAAGGTTCATGAAGTTCCACTTGTATCCCACTTTGAAATCGAGTCGGAAGTATGGGCGGTATTGATTGCTGTTGAAGGTAGCATCATCAAAGAATTCAATCTCGGAAGCTACTGCTGAGGCTGTTGGATCGATATCACCGAACCAGCGACCTCCGATTGAGCTCACCTTTGTCCCAAGGTTAAGGACACCATATTTGCTTAACTGGAAGTTCTTCGCCATGATGAAGTTAAAGGCATATCGCCCATTAAACGTCGTGTTCACCCACATGTCATCGGCACTTCCCGTTCCTGCGGCTGCGATATTCTTTGAGCCTTTATACTTCGCGTCAAATAGTGAGCCTGTGAACAGACTGTAGAAGCCGTTACGATAGTAGTGTTCAGCCGTGAATTCGACTCCGTAGTTACGACCCAATCCTGTATTTTCGAGCGGCTCAGCCCATAATCGGCCAAAGCCTGTCCCTCCGTTTACTAAAGAGAAGTAAGAAGGCACCATCTCTACTGGGACGTCCCATAAATACTGATAGTACGTCTCGAATTTAATGCGAACGGGGTAGTCAAAATTATGCTCCCAACCCGCGACAAGGTGTGCACTCTTAGTGAGTCCCATACCTTTATTGTACTCTGTTCCTAATAATCCATCTGCGATTGCCTGTGGTGTCGCTTGAGAACCTCTATAGTAGTACAGGTAAGAGCTTTGCATTTGACTATGATAGCCAGCGCCTGTAAAGAGTTTGTTGTGCTTATTTACATCGTAATTAAAACCTAGACGCGGCTCAAACGGTGAAAGTGAATTCTCATTGATTGACGAATAAAGCGCTGTAACACCTGCTGTCATTGTGAGGGCATCGGTCAACCTGTTTTTGTAGCTCACGAAGGGTTGAACCACTGCATATCCATCCGCTGAGAATGCTCCATCCTGTGTACCCCATGGGAATTCCCAAGGTGAAATTTCGCCTGTTAAGCCATTCACAATACGCGTTGAATCGAGATAATTGACCATTACATAGTCTATGTTCACCCCAGCCTTAAGACTTTGACGGGCATCGATTTTTTTGTTGTAGTGACTGTAACCATGAATTTTGGTTTCATAGTACCAATAGTTCAAGATTTTCGGAGAAGAATCTACACGCCAGAAACGTTCCGTTCCTACGGTATCGATACTTCTGAACACTTTATTGTTCAACGCATGAACTGCAGATCTAGATATTGCAGCACCGCTTTTCACATAGCTGGTTGGTGATAAGCGTTTGTTGTAGGTCCCTCCGACAACTCCCATGTGCGTATCAAAGTATTGATCGCGATCAACAGTACCATAACTTTCAAAATCGCCCGTAATTAAATCTCCATCTGTTCCGGTTATATCAATAACGAGATTAGACGTACCTCCCATGCCCCAAAGGCTGAGCTTTGAGCCGTCTTTTTGAGGAAAACTGATTCGGAATGCACCATCGGCATAATTTGGGATAGCAGTAGTTCCTAGTGGAATACCTAAGGTTGATGCCATACCCAACGTGGAATATCGCCCCAAGAGCAAATAGGAAGGGGCATTCGGCTTTTCTTTGCCTAGACGACCTTCAGCCATGAGTTCAACACCTAATAAACCAAACTGAAAGCTTCCTTCAAAAGGTGTTGCATTGTTACCATCGCGCATTTCCAGATCGAATACACCTGCGATCGCGTTACCAAATTCTCCTGGCCAAGCACCCGTGTAGAAATCACCGCTTTGAATGTATTTATTATTCAGAATGGTTACCGGACCACCTCCTGTTCCAGGGATAGCAAAGTGGTTAGGGTTGGGTATGTTGATGCCTTCAAATCTATACAGGATTCCAGCAGGTGTATTTCCCCTCACAACGATATCATTACGACTATCGTCCGAGCCTTGAACTCCTGCGAAGTTTGTTGCCATACGAGCTGGTTCGCCGCGTGAGCCTGCATAGAGGTTTGTCTCTTCAACGGAGAATTTGCGCGCGCTGACCACGGCCATCTCATTTTTCACATCACCGCGAGGTGTGGCAACAACATCCACTTCATCAAGTTTCACTGTGCTTTCTGTCAACTCGACTCTAATCACAGCTTGCTTTGCAGAATTAAGTTCAACAACCGTGCTCTTGGATTCGTAGCCAAAAAGCTGCACTGCTACGAGCTTTCGACCTATCTCGACTTCCAACGAAAATTGGCCATATTCATCCGAAAATGCTTGAGCATTATCACAAATAATCATGGCATCTGCCAAGGGAAATTTTGAATCTGCATCAATAACAGTACCTCGAATGGTTTGAGTTAAAGTCTGTGCTTGGAGGCCGATGCTAAAGAGCATAAGCCAGAGTAAGACATGGCGTTTCATAACATTTCTTTTGTTGAACCCGAAGTTAAGGTTTCTAATACGTCGGAATGGATGAATGAATATCAAGTTATAGATAAATTTCACTCAAAACCATTTGTATGCTTGTGGGAACGAGTTATGGGTATCTCAGAAATGACACATTAGATACCTAGCGCGCCTACATTTGAAGGGCGCTTTAGCAACCATCCTGTGAGGCTTCGTCTTGGTTTTTTTGCCGGTAAGACTTCATGCAAAACGGTAGCACTTCGAAACAATACAGCCCGATTGTACAATGGCGGAATGATTTCAGGAGATCTAGAATGGATTTTAAGTTCACCTCCATCCCCGTGTTGCCAACTCTTATTGAGGTAAATAACCAAGCTCAACTGACGATTTTCGCGACGATCAAATTGGTCTAAATGGGCTTTATAGAAGGCGCCTACAGGGTATTTTGCTAAATGAAATTCGTAGCCCAATAATGAAATAAACATCATTCTCGCCAATTGGGCCCGAAGGGAATCTATGCCCGCAAAAAAGCCTTCAAGTTCAGGTTGACTTTCACGATCAAGCCAATGAATGTAGTCGCTTCGAATTTCCGAAATACGTTGTTCCTCCGTAGACTCTCCTATTTTTGCCGCCCGAAGCGCTCCTTCAGCTTCAACAAGATCAAATGCGGCCTCAACTTTGGCTAATACAGCCTCAGGTAGAAAATCATCAATGATGGTATACTCATTCTCTGCGAGCCGGTCCAATGCCTTGTCCCATTGCTCTCCCTGAAGGGAAGCCCACATTTTCTAGAAAAATTCCGAGAATTTTGTTTTACCCTTGACGTAAACCTGCCAAACCATACTGCCCGGATAGGTCCCGGTTAGCTGACTTAATTTCTTAAATGGGTACTTAGCTGTTTTGGCGCGAGCACGCTGGATTTTTGAAAAACGACCATAGAAGGCAAAGTGTGCCTGAAGAATGGCGAAAGTATGCTTCGGTTTTCCTTCGAGAACGAATTTTATACCGGCAATGCCATCCAGGATTAATCGGATAAAAACTAATGCCATCGCACTTGCATGCGGCAGGTTCTTCACCAAAATACTTAGATTATTCCTGAAATTTAAGAAGGTCTTTTTCGGGGAGTCCATTTGTAGGGTTGCACCCCCAAGATGATAAACCGTACTTTCCGGTTGTACCCAAACTTCGTATCCAGCACGTTGCATTCGCCAACATAAGTCAATTTCCTCCATGTGAGCGAAAAGCATTGGGTCCAACCCTCCTATTTCTTTAAAGACCTTCGTTCGTACGGCTAAACACGCTCCAGTAGCCCAAAAAACCTTTCTTGGCTGGTTGTATTGTCCTATGTCCGATTCAAGATGATGAAGAACTCGACCTCGACAAAAAGGATAGCCTAAGGCGTCCATAAATCCCCCTGATGCTCCTGCGTATTCGAATTTTTCAGGATCTCGGTCCCATAAAATCTTTGGCTGAAGTGCTGCGCAACTGGGATACTCCTCAAAATGTTCAACTATTGGATTGAGCCAACCTGGTGTGGTTCTTACATCACTGTTGAGAAGAACTGAAAAAGGCTCGTTAATTGACTTAAGCCCTTCATTGTATCCGCCCGCATACCCTAGGTTTTCACCTGTCTGAATCCATCCTACATTGGGAAAATTCTCCCGGACATAGTGCTCACTGTCATCTGAACTATCATTATCGACAACATACACGGGATGCGGAGCACTATGTTTTACCACGCCGGGTAGATAGCGCTCCAAGAGCGCTCTTCCATTCCAATTCAAAATGACAACAGCAACTTCCTTCACACCCTAGTTATTGTACATATCGAACCAAGTTCCTTGATTCCCAATGATTAATGAATTTGAAATACGTTCACCAAAATTATCTCGACCATATTTCGTTGAGGTTGCATCAATATCGGGTCCAGCGTTGGTATGGCGACTCAAGTGGAATTGCCATTTATGATCTTTAATCTCACCTATTGCGCTACTATGGATAAGCGTATACTGGCGTCCTATCAGCTCCTGATCTACAAAAATGAAAATTTGGTTTTGCTGCGTTGGTGTGCTAGGACTCTTCAGTTGATCGTATTGCCAAATCTGGTATGGATAGTTTTTTCCATCGAAAGGTCGCTCCTCAACTAAAGAAGGAGCACCATATTGCAAGAATACTCGGCCCATTTGTGTCATGTACCCTTTCAGCGTCTTAGAACCGAATTCCTTGTCTACTTTATCGATGATCTGCAAATACCCCTGCCAGGTACCTTTTGGATCTTCAGGTGCCCGATTTTTCCAATAATTAACTATAAACTTGGCTGCAAGTGCCGTATCCGGCTGATCTTTCAAGTTCATTAAAATGCGACGATCAGATAGCGAAACTACTGGTGCAATCATTCTTAAATACTCGGGAACCAATTCCCATTGCCCCCAACCTTGTTGCACAAATGCATCTTTACTCAAAGCTTCGCCTGCAATCTCCCACTTTGACAAGGCGTCCTCATCAAACCATTGAAAGTTCGTTTGTTCTTGAGCAATGACTTTTGCATTTTGATTTAATACCTTGACAACGATTCCATACGTGCCGCTAGCAACCGCGCTCAAATCGTAACTTATCCTCAATGGAGTCACTCCATCAATCAGTCGTTTAAAACCATAGGTACCTTCTACTATCGAACCTTGCAAGTCAACCAGTTGGTATTGGAGTACATATTTACCTTGCCTTGCAAAAGCCTCTGCGTACCACTCTACACTGGGTTTTGTAATCAAGGGTAAACCAAGGTTAGCCTTGGGTACAACACTGCTTCCAGATTTTTGATAGAGCGGTAATGACGTCTGAACGGTATCCAAAACTAATGGAGCGGATAACTGAACCGTATCCTTGACTAGTATAAGAGTATCGCTGTACGACCAATTTTGACCGCTTACAACATCACCTAAATCCACTTTAATTGGCAACGGCTGCCAACTTTCTAGTAAGAATGTACTTTTCTGTAGCAAAAGAGGTGCCCCAGAGGCACTGTCAGAATTAATATAGTTATAAGCAAATACGTCTACCTTATTTCCTATAGTAAGCACTACTTTCAAACTTCCATTCCAGCTACTATCCGGCAACATTTCATAGGCTAATGTGCTCGCATCTAATGTGCTATACACATCTACATAAGGAGAACCTTCTTGAGTTGACGATACGATAGGGTTTAGTCCAAAGCGGACACCCTGAGCCATTGAAAGCGACGTCCAAAGGCTTAATAGGAGGAGAAATTTAATTTTCTTATTCACTCCCCAAATATAATTGCATATTTCCCCTTGCATAACATCAAATCCTGTTTAAATTTGCCGCCCACTCGGAGAGTTTTTGAATTCTCTACCGGAGAGATGGCAGAGTGGTCGAATGCACTGGTCTTGAAAACCAGCGTACCGAGAGGTACCGGGGGTTCGAATCCCTCTCTCTCCGCCAAAACAACTGAAAACCAGCGTTTTACGCTGGTTTTTTTTATACCCAAAACCGAAATAAGCTCGCTTAATTGAGGGTTTGGATATAAAAATACAGGACGCCTTCGGCGGACTGGTTTTCAGTTGTTTATGGAACGGCTCCCCTTCCAGGGTTCTTTTGAGCGAAGCGAAAAAAATCCCGATGGAACAAAAGGAGCAGTGCAGTAGAATCTATTTATAAGTCTTCGCGCTCCCCTCACAAAGCTTATTCAACTCGGCCAGCTCGTGTTTTTTCAAATCACGCCATTGACCCACAGGAAGATCTAACTCAATATTCATGATTCTGATACGTTTAAGCTTGGTAACACGGTAACCCAAATATTCGCACATGCGGCGTATTTGCCGATTCAATCCCTGTGTCAAAATGATTCGAAAGGTTTTGGGGCCAATTTGCTCAACGTAACATTTTCGCGTCACCGTATCCAAAATGGGAACACCATTGCGCATTCGCGTAATGAAATCCTGATTTATAGGCTTATGTACGTTTACGACATATTCCTTTTCGTGATTGTTTCGGGCACGTAAAATCTTATTTACGATATCCCCATCACTAGTCATAAGAATCAGCCCCTCCGAAGGTTTATCTAATCTTCCAATTGGAAAAATACGTTGAGGATGCCCCACAAAGTCCACTATGTTATCTTTTTCTACACGAGTATCTGTGGTACAAACAATACCACGAGGCTTGTTCAAAGCTATATACACATGCTTTTCCTCACGAGCACCAACAGGATGCCCGTCAACTGCAACAATATCTCCCTCTTGTACTTTTTCTCCCAATTCTGGAATTGTACCATTTATCGTAATTCTCCCCTGCTCTAGCAATTTATCTGCGCCACGTCGCGAGCAATAGCCTATTTCGCTGAGGTATTTATTGATTCTTGTTGCCATGCGATAAAATTAATCGTTGTATCGAGCAATATGAGCCCACCTTGAAGTTTTATTTAACTTAGAGGAATTCTGAACATAGATCTACCCTCTTAATCATGACGAATCTTAAACATTTCTTGCTCACGGGTGCAGTGTGCACCACTTTTCTAATTCATGCACAAGACGCTCCATTCTTTGTAGATGGCGAAGCCCAAATAGTTCCTGGTTTTGAAAATCCCGACGAGTGGATACGCGAAGACTTATGGGTGGAAACCTCTTTTGACACCGATGGTGATGGTAAACCCGATAGGATGCATGTCGACGTGACTCGTCCAGCACAAACCAATGACGGCTTACAATTACCCGTCATTTATGAAACTAGTCCTTATTACGCGGGAACCGCAGGAAATGATCCTGAGTTATTCTGGAATGTGAAACATGAGATTGGAGAAGTCCCTACACCACCAAAACATGTCGAAGTGGTGCGTAGAGGCGAACGTCCAATTATTTCAAACTCACAAGTACGCACTTGGGTGCCTCGTGGATACATAGTAGTTCATTCCAGTTCACCAGGAACGGGTCTTTCAGATGGTTCTCCAACCGTGGGAGGAGATAACGAGTCGCTTGCACCGATGGCTGTAATAGAATGGCTTGCTGGTAAGGATAATGGGTATAAAGACAGAACTGGAGATGAAAAAGTGCACGCATTCTGGTCCACCGGCAATGTCGGCATGACCGGCACCTCCTACAATGGAACATTACCATTGGCCGCCGCTACCACCGGAGTAGAAGCGTTAAAGGCAATTATTCCTGTAGCACCTAACACCTCCTATTATCATTATTACCGTTCCAATGGTTTGGTTCGCAGCCCAGGAGGCTATCTGGGTGAAGATATCGACGTCTTATACGAATTCATTCACAGCGGCGAAGAATCTAAAAGAGCCTATGGAAACAGGACAATCCGCGACGAGGAAATGAGAGCCCAAATGGACCGAGCCACAGGTGATTACAATGCGTTCTGGGCGGGCCGCGATTATTTAAATGATATGGCGCCCATGAAAGCAGCACTCTTGATGTCGCATGGATTTAATGATTGGAATGTGATGCCTGAGCACAGCTACCGCATTTACAATAAGGCTCGTGAAATGGGGCTACCAGTCCAAATTTACTATCACCAAGGTGGTCACGGCGGACCTCCTCCTATTTCAATGATGAACCGATGGTTTACTAGGTATCTTTTTGAAATCGAAAACGGTGTAGAACAGGATCCAAAAGCGTGGATAGTTAGAGAAGGTGATGATCGACTATCCCCTACTCCTTATCCTGATTACCCGAACCCCCTATCAGAGGATGTAGTAGTACACCTCACCAAAGGCGGAAACACTCAAGGAGGATTGACCACCAACAAGAGCAGCCGCAAAAAAGAAATGCTGATCGATGACGTTTCGCTGGCAGGTGAATACCTCGCCCGTGTCAAAAGCTCTCCGCACAGATTGTTATACACTACGCCCCTGCTAAGTGATGACCTACATATCTCAGGCACGGCAAGCATTACACTCTCATTATCGAGCAGTGAACCAGCAGCGAACCTAAGTGTATGGCTAGTGTCTCTGCCATGGAACGACGAAGACAATGCCAGCATATACGATAATATCATTACACGAGGTTGGGCCGACCCACAAAACCATGAAAGCATTTATACAAGCCAGCCTTTAAAACCAGGGGAATTTTACGATATCACATTTGAGCTTCAACCTGATGATCAAATCATTCCGGCTGGACAACAATTAGGTCTTATGATATTCTCAAGTGATAGGGAATTCACCCTGCATCCAACACCTGGCACCGAGCTAAAAATAGATTTGAAACGATCGAGTTTAACCCTACCTATCGTTGGCGGATTATCAAAATTTGAGAATTCACAGAAATAAAATGATGACGACAGGGTATGATGCCAGCGTGTAAGTATTTTATACTAATTAGTGTTCTAAGACTGTCCGTAGCATCTCTATATATTGGTAGAATTCATTGAATTATTCATGTATTTTTTATATCTTACACATTGTGATTTAAGTGGGAATAATCGCTGCAATTCGATGAAATTTGCACAGCTAGAACATTCCGACCTGCCAAAAACAATAGGAAATTGGGGCGAACCAGAAAATTGTATAGATCACCAAATGGTTCCACTAGTGGGAAAAATCCGTGCAATGTCCCTTTTCTAATAAGACACTGGATATAAATGAGTTATAAAAATAGAGTCAGGAAAAATGCCTCCGAGGGTTCGAATCCCTCTCTCTCCGCGAGTTTAAAACACTGAAAACCAGGCACTTAGCTTGGTTTTCGTGGTTTTAGTGCATACCAAATATTCCTCAAAGCGCTCATTATCAGCGATCTATATTTTTAGAGGGAATCGAACCCAAAACTCCTTGTTTTCGTTTAACTAAGGTCAAATCTCGTCAACAAGGGGAGCTTACATTGCTGATTATTAGAATCTTAACTTTTTTGAGCTTACCAGTGGGCTAACCGCTACTTAGCTGGCTAACCTATTTAAAACGCTGATTATCATAGCTTTATAGAGCTATCCAAAACAATCTGTTTTTTCTACGTGGTACCATTCGAGCTAACCAGTATTTCAACCCAGCAGCAATTGAGCAACAGCATATAGTTCAGAGATTAATGGCAAAACATTAAATCTTGACTCGTATGAAAACTATCAAATCGTCGCAACTTCATCTCTCCTTCTACATTCGTAAGGAACGTAAAAACCACTCCGGCCACCCCATATACATGAAGCTAAGCCTCGCAAAGGAGCGCAAAGTTTGGAATACCGGAATTCGTTGTTCTCAGCAGCAGTGGGATAGATTCAAAATTGGCGGCGACATTCCACCTGAACTGCAACACCTTTTCTTGGAGATTACACGAATCGAGAACACCGCTCGAGCATACTTTCAAGCCTTTATCGAAAAAGGGTATTCTTTCTCCCTTGTTGATTTGAAAGATCGGCTCAGCGGAAAACAACTTGGGTGGCGTACTCACTTCGTTAGCTACTCCAACCAACACCTTGTTGAGCTAGAAGCTCTCATTGGTCTCTCCCATTCCCGGGAACTCTTAGTTAAATATCGTAGATCCATTGCCTACTTCCAAGATTTTTTGCAAATGCAGTTCAACCGAGATGATGTGCTTATTGGGCGCATAACGAAAAGCCATATCAAGGCCTATTATCGGTTTTTACGCATCAATAAGGCGAACGGCCACAATACAGCCATTAAGTCCATGCAGCTTTGTAAGAAGGTCTTCACAATGGCTATTGAAGAAGGTATTATTCTCAAGCATCCGTTCAGAGGATTTTCAATGCGCTTAAAGGAGGTGCAAACCACATTTCTTTCACTTCCAGAAATTGGTAGACTGAGAGATGCTCAACTAGGATTAAAACGACTCGTATTGGTTAGAGATCTCTTTCTTTTCGCTTGCTTTACTGGGCTGGCCTATTCGGACATTAAGAACTTGCAGTACCATCACCTCATTGAAGACGGTGACCAGCTGTGGATTCGAATAACACGCAAAAAAACTGGTGTCATCGCCGATATTCCTTTCATTCATGATTCACGAATAATACTTGACAAATATTGGAAGCCAGAGTATTTACCTGAAACGTACGTCTTCCCTACACTGTCCAATCAAAAGATGAATGCTTACCTCAAAGAAATAGCGACAGTCGCCAAAGTCAATGAAAGATTGACCTTCCACATGGCCCGACACACTTTCGCGACCACCATTACACTTAGACACGGAATGTCTTTGGAAGTACTAAGTAAAGTTCTTGGCCACAAGAACCTCAGATCCACGCAACATTACGGCAAGATAATGAACCATAGAATAATGGATGAAATGAAGACTGTCGCAGCTAAACTTAACCCATCCAAGCTCATTTAACTCAATCTAATCAAGCAATCCTTGAAAACCGGATTCTAATGGCACCTTGAGAATAATCGAACACCATTAACAGTATGTTATGAAGCTCGCAGGCCTCAAAGCTATAATTTAATAAGTGAGAGAACCAGAAACTCCGGGGAAGAAGTATCCAATTCGTAACTCCGCTTGGAAACAAGCGCCGTTAATCATTCATTTTCAAGGGCTTACAAGACAAGATTCTAGTACCTCTTTCTCCGGGATA
>Ga0181555_1000752_pt1 | contig 30950 bp, 30 predicted proteins | sample 011ome_15_FD_145601 | JGI IMG/M metagenome (GOLD analysis project Ga0181555, IMG submission 145601) | Coastal salt marsh microbial communities from the Groves Creek Marsh, Skidaway Island, Georgia - 011504AT metaG (spades assembly) | ecosystem: Environmental > Aquatic > Marine > Intertidal zone...
AGTATGTTTAATGTTAAAAAAATGTCTAATAAGAGCCCCAATTATAAGGATAATTGAAATGATTACCCAAGAATATTTGGTGGCATAAATAAGAGGATAATGATTTGAAATCATAATAAAAATTACTGGTAGAGTTAAATAATTATTATGAAGGGAACGTTGTTTAGCAATAGCGCCATGAATAGGGTCTGGGGTTTCATTAGCAATTAAACTAGCAACAACTTTTTTCTGACCGGGAATGATAATCATGAGCACATTTGCAACCATAATAGTACCTAGAACTGTCCCAACTTGCATGAAAGCCCCTCTATAACTGAATATTTCAGAATAAACCCAGGACATGACAGTTATTAAAATAAATATTGAACAAATAAGTACATAGACATTCGTTTTTAGTGATATCCGACATATGAAATCATAAATAACCCAACCAAAAATAATTCCTAATAAAGAGATTATTACTGCTTCGTATTTTTCTAAATCATATTTGACGATGTCAATCATGTATAATTCAGCACCTGCATAATAAATAAGAGCTAATAACGCAAAACCTGAAACCCAAGTTGCGTAAGCTTCCCATTTAAACCAAGTTAATTCAGAAGGTAATTTTGATGGTGCCACTAGATACTTAACTAGATGATAAAAGCCACCACCATGAACTTGCCATGCTTCTCCATGAGCTTTATCTGGAAGACCTTTATTTTGCTTTAAGCTTAAGTCTAGTGCTATGAAATAAAAACTTGAACCAATCCAAGCAATTCCTGCAATAACGTGGAACCATCTCAAAATTAGCTCTGTCCATTCTTGAAATAAAAATATCACGAATTAACTCCCTCTATAGGTACTATAACCGAAGGGAGATAGTAATAATGGCACATGGTAATGTTCAGATTTATTATTTACAAAGAACCTAATTGGTATTTTATCAAGGAAGATATGTTTCAGGTCACTATTTTGTTTTTTTAGATAATCACCAGCAAAAAACAATAATTCATAATGAATTTCTTCTAAATTTTCAGAAGATAACAATGGCCCATCAATCCTGCCATCTTGATTTGTTGAAACAGTTTTGACTAAAACTCTTCCTGTATTAAGTATTTTGTATAATTCAATTTTTAATTCTACTGCAGGTTTGCCTTTACTTGTATCTAAAACATGAGTTGATAAACCTGCCATTATTTTCTCTATTTAAATTTATATAAAATATGCTTAAATGCGTAAATATGATAATCTCAGGTGAATTAATGTACAATAAATCTTTTAAATTTCTTTCTCAAAAAATGGATGAGGGTGAAATAATAAACCTTCTAAAAAGTATTTATGAACATTCTGTATGGGTGCCAGAAAGACTTCTATCTCAAAACATTAGTGAGATCAAAACAAAAGAACAACTTCAATTAATGATGCAAAAGATTGTTGATAATTCTTCAGAAAAAGAGAAACTTAACTTGATTAAGGCTCATCCCGAACTCGGTAAAAAACTTAAAAAACAAGAAACACTTACAAAATTTTCTGAGGAGGAACAGAAGTCGGCCGGTTTAGATCAATGCTCTGATGAGGAATTTGAAATTTTAACTAAGCTTAATCATGAATATAGATTAAAATTTGAATTTCCATTTATTATTGCAGTTAGAGGTTTAAGTAAAAACCAGATTATAGATAATATGAAAAAAAGAGTTAACAACAGTAAATCTAAAGAATTTGAAACTGCAATTTATGAAATTCACAAGATAGCTAAACTGAGAATTCAAGATTTGCCATATTGAAGAGATTATTCATTTTATTAGTTATAAATTTTGGGAATATATATGACAAAAAAATTCAAAGATATGAAAGGTGTGATTGCTATAGCAACTACACCATTTAACAATGAAAACACAATTGATTATGAATCTGTTGATAGTCTTTCAGAATATTATTTAGAGAGCAAGGTCTCTGGTGTTACAATACTCGGGGTTATGGGGGAAGCTCATAAACTTAATATTGAAGAACAAAAATTATTAATAAAAAGATATATAAAGAAATTATTTAATAGTGTTCCTGTAATTGTGGGTGTATCTAATCCAGGTCTTGATAATTTAGAATTACTTTCTAAATTTTCAATGGATAATGGTGCTTCTGGCGTTATGATATCTGGATATAATGGTTTAAAAAACGATGATCAGATTAAAAATTACTTTAATCAAGTTATAGACCGGACACAAGATATTCCAATATGCTTGCAGGATTATCCTCCTACAACGAATGTTTATTTTTCTGAAAGTGTTATAAATAATATTATGGAGAGCCATCCATCAATTGAAATGTTTAAACATGAAGATTGCCCAGGACATAATAAATTATCAAGACTTTTGAGATATAGGGACTCTAACTTAAATAAAAAATTTAGTGTTTTTGTTGGTAATGGAGGTCTATATGTTCCCCAAGAACTTGAAAGAGGTGCTGACGGGATTATGACTGGTTTTGCCTTTACTGAAATGTTGGTAACTCTATATGATTTATTTGTTAGCGATGAAAAAGAAAAAGCGGAAGATTTATTTGATATATTTTTACCACTTATTAGGCACGAACAACAATTTGGAATTGGTTTAGGTTTAAGAAAATTTGTTTTGCAAAAAAGAGGTATAATTAAATCATTAAATGTAAGGTCCCCTGGCCCCATCCTTACCAAGGATGATGTTGTGGAGATCAATCATTTATTAAACAGATTAAACTCTAAATTGATTGAAAAAGGTCTTCCAATTCCCAAAGGTATAAATTAAAAAAATGAAAATATTGCTGTATAATCCAAATACTACTGTGTCTATTACCGAAAAACTCTATGAAACCGCTAAATTAGTTGCTGGTAGTGAAACAACTCTAATTCCCAAAACAGCAGATAAGGGTTTTCCTTATATTTCAACAAAAGTTGAAGCACAAATTACAGGTACGCTGGTTCTAGAAAAAATAGCAGAAATACATTCTGAATATGATGCAATAATTATAGCTGCGTTTGGTGATCCAGGTTTGATCGCTGCAAGGACCTTGTTTAATTTGCCAGTAATTGGGCTAGGTGAGGCGGCTATGTTAAGTGCTTGCTTATTTGGGAAGAAATTCTCTATTATTTCATTTACGAATGCAATGTCCTCCTGGTACGAAGAAAGTGTAGAATTACTTGGATTGCAATCTAGATACGCAGGATTTAGAGCCATTGATGGTGTAAACTTATCGATAGATAAAATACAATCACTACAGAAAAAATCTTTGATTGAGTCTGCTAATGATGCCATTGACATTGATGGAGGAGAAGTCGTTATTTTTGCTGGAGCACCATTATCCGGGTTTAAAAAAATTGTTCAAAATAAAATAAGGGTGCCTATAATTGATTGTGCCGAGGCAGCTGTCAAACAAGCAGAATTAGCTATCGCTATGAATAAAAATATTATAAATAAAAATAAATTACCGCCCAAAATATCTATTGGAATTGATAAAAATTTATCAGAATTAATCTCTCATAAAACTAATAATGGTTAATAAATGAATAGAGATTTTATTGGCTATGGCAAAGAAACGCCAAAAGTTTTATGGCCACAAGATAATAAAATTGCAGTATCGTTTGTTGTAAATATTGAGGAGGGCGCAGAGCTTTCTATTTCATCTGGTGATGTCGAAAATGAGCATGTATACGAAAATAACAAAACTAAAATATTAAATGTTCCAGATCTTTGCATGGAGTCTCATTTTGAATATGGTTTAAGGTCAGGCATTTGGCGTATTTTTGATATTTTTGATAGATATAATGTAAAAGCCACTTTTAGTTGTTGCTCTTTTGCATTAGAAAAATCTCCTTGGTTGATAGATGAAATTTTAAAGAGAAATCATGAAATATCTGCTCATGGTGTGAAGTGGGTTTCTCATTCATATCTAAGTAGAGAAGAAGAAAAAAAGATAATTAATGATTGTTATTCTTCAATTTTAAACCTTTCTGGACAACCCCCAATAGGTTGGCATACCAAATCTAGTACATCTCCATTTACAAGGGATCTATTAATAGAACATGGAGGTTTTATATATGACTCTAATGCTTATAATGATGATATTCCTTACGTATTAGAAAAACAAAATCAGAAATTTGTTATTATTCCGTATTCTTTTGATACCAATGATATGAGATTTGATGGTAATAATGGTTTTGTACATCACGAAGATTTTAGTAATTACTGTAAAGAATCATTTAATCAGCTTGTTGCTGAAACGGAAGATAGTTCAGCAAAAATGATGTCTATTGGGTTACATCCCAGAATTATTGGAAGACCAGGTAGAATTAAAGGTCTCGAAGATTTTATTAAACATATAAATAATTTTGAAAGTGTATGGATACCAAAGAGGATGGAGATAGCAAAATATTGCATAAAAAAAGATTCATTCTATCTTTTTTGATTAAATTTACGACACTTGGTGAAGGTCCTAAATATATTTTTTTGCTTACGGTTAATTCAGTTTGACTCTTTATAAATCTAAATGCTTAATATTTAAACAAATACTATGAAAGGAATTAAAATGCTTACAAAAACTTTTAAGAAAATGTTTATTTTTGTAGCTGTATCTATGTTTAGTTTTAATTTGCATGCTGCAGATTGGACAATGGCATCCGGCTATCCCAAAAGTAATTTTCATACTCAAAATATCATCAAATTTATAGATGAGGTTAAATCTACAACATCTGTAAATATTAACTTAAACCCAAATGATACTCTAATTAAATTAGATGCTATTAAAACTTCACTTCAAAGAGGCCAGATACCAATAGGAGAAATTAGGCTAGGTATTTATGGTAATGAAGACCCTATGTATATTCTTGCTGGATTACCTTTTATTGCTCCAGACTATTCAAGTGCGTGGCTATTAAAAGATGTCCAAATGGGCTATCTTCAAGAAAAATTTTCAAAGAAAGGTTTAATGATCCTTTATACTTCTCCATGGCCAGGACAAGGATTTTATACAAAGTTTCCAGTTAACAGTGTAGCTGACTTTAAAGGTAAGAAGTTAAGAATATATTCTACAGCAACACAGCAGATGGGATCTATGCTAGGTTTTAATGCTACAATCCTTCCTTTTGCTGAAATTCCACAAGCGTTTTCTACTGGTTTAATTGAAGCTTTGTTTACAAGTCCTCAAACTGGTATAGATATCCAAGCATGGGATAATACAAAACACTTCACCTATGCAGGAGCTATTTTTAGTAAAAATGCAGTAGTTGTTAGTAAAAAAGCCTTCGAAGCATTGTCTAAAGATGATCAAAGCAACATTCTTGCTGCAGCAAAAAGAGCAGAGCTAAGAGGTTGGGAAATGAGTGCTGAAACAACTAAAAAGCAGATTAAAACATTAGAAAATAATGGTATGTCTGCCAAAAATGCACCAGACGAAGTTATTAGTACCATGAAAACTATTGGTCTTGAAATGATGAAGAGCTGGAGAGAAAAAGCAAGTCCAGAAGCTAATGCAGTTCTAGATCGTTACCTGTCAATGCGTTAAAAAAATTGAGAGATAGCCATGAGAAATAAACTTAATAAATTATATTTATATAGTGGCTATCTTTCTGCTTTATTTATGGTTCTGATTGCTCTTACTATTGTGGCTCAGATACTAGGTAGGTTTGTCAATATTACAGTAGATTCAACAGAAACAGCTGGTTTTAGTTTGGCTGCTCTTACATTTTTTGGATTGTCATATACATTTCATCATGGTGAACATATAAGGGTAACCTTATTTACTCGACTTCTTGGTAAAAAACTTAGAAGGTATCAGGAACTTTTTTCTTTATCTTTTTGTATAGTTATTACTTCTTATCTTACTTACTGGAGTTGGGATTTTGTTTACTTTTCCTTTATATTCGATGATATAAGTCCTGGTCTTTTGGCTATTCCGTTTTGGATACCAAGACTAAGTATGTCTATAGGTGTTACTATCTTCCTAGTCGCTCTTATAGATGACTTTGTAATTGTTTTAAAAAACGAACTTCCTTCGTACGTCAAAAATGCTAACCCAATCTTAAAAGATAATAGTTAGAGTAAAAAAATGGCAACTGGCTTATCATTAATCTTATTTGTTTTTTTATTAATTCTTTTATCCTTAGGGATATGGGTTGCTCCTGCGCTTATAACTTTAGGGTATATTTTATTAGAGTTTTTTACGCCAGCGCCTGTAGGTTCATTATTAGCGAGTACTTTATGGGACGCCAGTTGGAATTGGGCTTTAACAGCCCTGCCTCTGTTTATATGGATGGGAGAAATCCTTTTTAGGACTAGACTTTCATCAGAAATGTTTAAAGGACTTGCGCCAATGCTCTCAAATTTGCCTGGCGGTTTGCTACATGTGAATGTTGTCGGATGTGGTATTATGGCAGCAGTTGCAGGTTCAAGCGCTGTAACATGCGCAACTATTGGAAGAATGAGTATACCAGAGTTAAAGAAAAGAAATTATGACGAGACACTAAGTATTGGTTCATTAGCGGGTTCAGGCACACTTGGTCTTCTAATACCTCCATCAATAATGTTGATTGTATATGGTGTCCTAGCTCAAGTATCAATTTCAAGATTATTTATAGCAGGCGTCTTACCAGGGATCATGATTATTATTATTTTCATGACTTATATAATCATAAGATCAAAATTAAATCCCGCATTAGCCCCTAAACAAGATATTAAGTATACTTTTTGGGAAAAAATCAAAGCCGCAAGAAATTTATTACCAGTTCTTGCTTTGATATTCTTTGTATTAGGTTCCATTTATGGTGGCTACGCAACACCAACTGAAGCTGCGACCATTGGAGTGATAGGCGCATTATTATTAGCATGGTCTTCAAAAACTTTAAATAAACAAAGTTTTGTTGATAGTTTAATGGGGGCTGTAAAAACATCATGTATGATAAATTTTATTATTGTTGGAGCAGCGTTTTTATCAGTTGCAATGGGATATACAGGAATTCCTAAACAGCTAGGTCAAATAGTTAGTGATTTTGAATTATCACAATTATCACTTTTGGCTATTTTAACTTTGTTATATATTTTTCTTGGTTGTTTTCTTGAGGGAACCTCTATGATGGTATTAACAGCTTCTGTAGTTTTACCTATGGTTCAAACAGCTGGAATAGACCTGATATGGTTTGGTATATTTACAGTTGTAGTTGTTGAGATGGCACAGATAACCCCTCCAGTTGGTTTTAATTTGTTTGTGCTTCAAGGTATGACTGGAAGGGATATATTAAAAGTTACAAAAGCTGCGCTTCCATTCTTTTTTCTTATGTTATTAAGCATAGTGATACTTATTATGTTTCCTGAAATAGTTACTGCACCTGTAAACTTTATGATTCAATAATTTTAAAATGAGGATGATTACCAATGAGATTGGCTATTGATATAGGCGGTACTTTTACTGATATTGTTTTAGAAAATGACAATAATCTTATTACTAAGAAAGTTCTTACATCTATTGCTCAACCAGAGATTGCTGTTATTGAAGGTATCTTAGAGCTCTTAGAAGAGAACAAAATTATGTCTTCTGAAATTAAAATGATTATCCATGGAACAACCTTAGCAACCAATGCTGTCATTGAAAGAAAAGGAGCTAAAACCTGCTTTGTCACTACAGAAGGTTTTAGAGATGTTTTGGATATCGGTTATGAAAGTAGGTTTGATCAATATGATATTTTAATTGAAAAAACAATGTCATTAGTGCCCAGAAAACATAGATATGTGATTAAAGAAAGAACTGATGTAAATGGATCTATAATAGAGCCGATAAATACTAATGCATTTAAAGGTCTTGTTAAAAAAATCAAGGATGAAAATTTCGAAAGTGTAGGAATTGGTTTCTTACACTCTTATGCAAACCCTGAAAATGAAAATATTTTAAAAGATTATTTAATCAATAATTTGCCTGGTGTAGAAATAAGTGTTTCTTCGGATGTATGCCCTGAAATAAGAGAATATGAACGTTTTACTACGACTGTAGTAAATGCATATATCAAACCATTGATGGCCAATTATTTAAAAAAATTAGATAACGAATTAAAGGAAAAAGGTTTTAACTGTTCTCTTTTACTAATGACCTCAGGTGGAACTTTAACAAATATAGAAAGTGCTTGTAATAATCCTGTTAGGTTAGTGGAATCAGGGCCAGCTGGCGGGGCCATACTTGCAACTTCTATTGCTGATGATCTTGATCTTAATAAAGTTATTTCTTTTGATATGGGTGGGACAACTGCCAAAATAACTATCATAGAAAATAAAAAAGCCATTAAGGCAAGAGAGTTTGAAGTTGATAGGAAAGCTAGGTTTAAGAAGGGGAGTGGGCTTCCTTTAAGAATTCCCGTTATTGAAATGGTTGAAATTGGTGCAGGTGGTGGATCTATTGCTAGAGTTAATAAGCTAGAGCAAATAATTACTGGCCCAGATAGCGCTGGCTCTTATCCTGGTCCAGCGTGTTATGATAATGGAGGTGATAAACCAACTATTACAGATGCGGATTTAGTTATTGGGAAAATTAATCCTAAAAATTTTGCAGGTGGAAAAATTATACTTTCTAAAGAATTAGCCACTGAAGCAATAAATAAAAATATATGTAATATTGTAAATCTAGATACTGAAACTGCTGCGCTAGCAATTTCTGAAATTGTTGATGAAACCATGTCAAATGCAGCAAGAGTTCACACAGTTGAACAAGGACACGAAACCTCAAATAGAACTTTGATTGCATTTGGTGGGGCTGCCCCTTTACATATAGCTAGAGTGGCTGAAAAACTAAGAGTAAAATCCATAATTGTACCAACTAATGCTAGCGTTGGCTCTGCCGTTGGATTTCTTAAAGCGCCAGTTGGTTATGAAGTCGTGAAAAGTCTTAGAATGCTTTTGAATTCGTTTAAGGCTCAGAAAATAAATGATTTACTGAAAGATATGAGGGATGAGGCCCAAGCCATCATTCAAAGTAATTTAGATGAAGTGTCCTTCGTAGAAGAAAGGTTTGCATTTATGAGATATGCCGGACAAGGGCATGAAATCAAAGTGCCAATTGATAATTCTATTTTAGAAAATCAACATGCAGTTAAAATAAAAGCTACATTTGAAGAACAATATGAAAAATTATATTCAAGGATATTGCCTAATGCAGACATAGAAATTTTGACATGGTCTCTGTCTTTATCTATTGCCAGTGAAAATAATAATGAATTTAAAAAACTAGATGGTTTTAAAGAAATTAAGAAAAATAAATTAGTTGATTTTGTAGATTATGAAAGAAACAAACAAATTGAGATCCCTTATTTTGAACGCATTGATTTAAATCCTGGTGATTTAATAAAAGGTCAATGCATAATATCTGAAGATCAAACTACAGTAATAGTATCTAAAAATTTTAATACAAAAGTTTTGTCAAACAATTTTTTACAAATGGAATTTATAAATGATGACTAAAGATAATTTAACTGAAGAGAAAAAAAATATTCAAAATCAAGTTATGTGGAACCGTTTATTATCAGTTGTTGAAGAACAAGGGCAGACGCTAGTTAGGACAGCTTTTAGTCCAATAGTTCGTGAATGTGGTGATATCTCTGCAGGTGTTTTTGATTTAGAGGGAAGAATGATGGCACAGGCTGTTACAGGAACACCCGGTCACGTAAACTCCATGGCGGAGTCAGTTAAACACTTTATTGATCATTTTCCTCTTAATTCAATGAATGAAGGAGATATTTTTATTACTAATGATCCTTGGATGGGTACAGGACATCTTAATGATTTTGTAATAACTACGCCATGTTTCAAAGACAATAAAATTGTTGGACTTTTTTCTTGTACATCACATTTGACAGATATTGGAGGTTTGGGCGTTGGTCCTGATGCGACTGATATTCATATGGAAGGTTTGTACATCCCGATGTTAAAACTAGCTGACAAGGGTGTGATGGATCAAACACTGTTGAAATTGATTAGCCAAAATACCAGACAACCTGTTGAAACTGAGGGTGATGTATATTCTTTAGCGGCGTGTAACGATATAGGTTGCAAGAGATTAGTTGAAATGATGGAAGAATTTCAAATTTCGAATCTTAAAGACTTATCTGACTTTATATATAATAAGTCTTTACAAGCTGTAGAAAATGAAATTAAGAAAATTCCAAATGGTGTATACCACAACTTTATGATGATTGATGGTTTTGAAAAAGATATTCGTCTTGAAGCAAAGTTAGTTGTAAAGGATAAATCTATTTCTGTTGATTTCACTGGCACATCAGATAAATCTAAATTTGGTATTAACGTACCTTTATCTTATACAAAAGCTTATACTTGCTTTGGTTTAAGCTGCCTTGTTAGTGCAGAAATACCTAATAACGCAGGCTCTTTATATCCATTCCAGATAGATGCTCCTAAAGGATCAATATTAAACGCTCCTTATCCAGCTGCGGTCTGTGCAAGACACATTATTGGTCAAATGCTTCCTGATGTTGTCTTTGGGTGTCTAGAAAAAGCCCTGCCTGACAAAGTGCCTGCGGAAGGAGCTTCATGTTTATGGAATATAACATTTCGTGGTAAAACCGATAGAGGAGCAAATAATAATTCTTTATTTGCAGTCACAGCGGTTGTTAATGGAGGAACTGGTGCCAGACCCTCGAAAGATGGATTGTCAGCCACTGCATATCCTTCAGGAGTGAGGGGAACTCCAGTAGAAATTAATGAGGCAGTAGCACCATTATTGTTCCTTAGAAAAGAGTATAGTCCTGGAAGTGGAGGTAAAGGAAAATATAATGGAGGCTTAGGGCAAGCAATTGAAATTAAGTCAGCAATAGATGAGGATATGGACCTTTTAGCGTCTTTCGATAGAATAAAATATCCAGCCAGAGGAAGATTGCAAGGCGAAGATGGAAAAGCTGGAAGCGTTTCAATAAAAAATCAAGGGCAATTAAAAGGAAAAGGAACACAAGTAATAAAAGCAGGCGAGATATTAGAAATTTATACTCCGGGTGGAGCTGGAATTGGGAAATATTCTGAAAGAGATCAGGAACTAATTAATAGAGATGATGAAAACGAATTACTATAATTAAATTGGTATCCCAAAATTTCTACCAGGTTTATTCTCAAATTTTTTAATTTTTATCCCTAGACTTATTAATTGTTGTGTTAGTGCGGTTGCAGCGCCTATTCCTTCAATAAAAGGAAGATTATATTTTTCTGAAAAAGTTTTTGTAAGATCTGATATTCCAGCACTCGTTAAGATTATTGCTTCTGGTTTATCCTCTGAAATAGTTCTCTGAATTTCAATGTCTAATTTTCTAATATTGGATTTTGACATTGTTTCCATATCAAGAATTGGTACTTCTATAGATTTTAATGAGACGCATTTGTGATCCATATCGTATTTAATAAGGTTATTTTTAATGGCTTCGTGAGTTTGGGATATATTAGTTATTATTGAAAATCTATTGGCTATAATATTTGCAATGTAAAAACAAGCCTCACCAATACCAACTATTGGTTTTGATGTTATTTTCCTAATTGTATCAACACCGATATCCTCAAATGATGCCACTATAAATGCATCTGAGCTTTTATTATTTTCAACTTTTTTAATTAGATCTGAAATATTGGCTGCTTCGTGGTGTTGATTAAAATCAATCTCACTTAAATCAAGATCATCAACATAAATACTTGATCCTTGTGCAATAACTTTTTCAGCTGTTAATTTGAGTTTTTCATTTGATTTTTTACTTGCATAGGGGTTTAGAATACAAATTTCAATTTTCAAAATATTTTTCTCTATTTTTTAACAATTTCAGGTTCGTTAAAAATTTTTAGTGGTGGTAAATCTTTTGTATATTTCTTAATTTCAACCAATGTGGAGTGAGCTGAAGGGCCTTGTGCAAGTGATGAGGTTCCAATATCCTCAGTCAATACATTTGGATTGCCATGTATACAATAGTCATCACCAGAAGGATCGTACCAGGCCCCAACTGGAAGGAAGACTACCCCTTTCATAACTTCTTTTGAAATAATTACCCCTGCAAGACATTTACCTCTTTTATTGAATACTTCTACTATATCCCCATTATTTAAATCCCTGGACTTGGCGTCTTCTGGGTTGATCTTGATAGCCTCTCTTCCTAATATTTTATCTTTTTGACTTTCTGAACCGTTATCTAATTGGCTATGCAATCTATTATGAGGTTGCCCAGAAATAAGTTGTAACGGAAATTTTTCTGCAATATTTGAACCCAGCCATTCATCCTGTTCTATCCAAGCTGGATGACCAAAACAATCCTTATAATTAAAACTGGCTAAAGTTTTTGAGAATACTTCTATTTTACCTGAGGGTGTTGGCAGAGAGTTTTTTTCTGGATCAATTCTAAATTGCTCTAATAATATTGTCTGTTTTTTGGGTGATAATACATTTTGAAATCCGCTTTTCCAAAACTTATCAAAGTCAGGTAATGAAAAATTTGATTCCACAGCACCTTTTTTAGCTTCATCCCATAAAAATCTGAGCCATTGATCTTCGTTACGGTCTTCTGTGAATTTTGAAAAAATATTTAATTTCTCAGCAATGGCAGAAAAAATTTCATAGTCTGATTTAGCCTCACCAATAGGTTCTATACATTTATGCATTGGAGATATTGTTTGATCCCAGTGTCTTATTCCAATGTCATTTCGTTCTAGAGATGTTGTTGCTGGTAAAACAATGTCAGAATGTCTTGCTAGACTATTCCACCAAATTTCATTCACAATGATGCTATCAGGCTGCTTAAATGCTTTTACAAGTTTCTTTAGATTCATTTGGTGATGAAATGGATTACCTCCTGCCCAATAAACTAGCTTTATATCAGGGTATTTGAGATTTTGACCGTTATAGGAAAAATTTTCTTCAGGTTGCAAAAGCATATCAGAAATTCTTGCGACAGGAATGAATTCGTTCACAGGGTTTTTAAATTGATTTAATGCTGGCCACTTATGGTATTGAACAGGGTTGCCGATACCATTTTCGGCGCTGTACCCAAGACCAAAACCACCTCCTGGCAGGCCTATCTGTCCAAGCATACATGCTAGCACCGTAATCATCCAATGTGGTTGTTCACCATATTGTTGTCTTTGTAGAGCCCATGCTCCAGTTATCATTGTTCTGTTAGCAGACATTTTTTTTGCTAGGCTATAAATAGTATCACTTGGAATCCCTGTAATCTTTGAGGCCCAATAGGGAGTTTTTGCTTTGCCATCTGATGTACCTTTTAAATATTTTGAGAATTCTTCGTATCCTGTACAATATTTATTTAAAAACTCTTTATCTGCCATACTTTCAGTTTCAAGTATGAAGGCTATCCCAAGCATAAGTGCAGTATCAGTTCCTGGTCTAATTTTTATCCATTCTGCATTACTTATAATGTCAGCTTCCATCTCCATAGGACTGATGTTGATAAACTCTATCCCCTTTTTGGTACAACTTTTTATAAAGTCTTTTGTAGTATGCTTCCCAACACCTCCAGATGTAACTTGAGAATTTTTAAGTGGAAGTCCACCAAACATAACTATTACTTTAGAATTGTCTTTAATATTGTTCCAATCAGTGTGGTTGTCTAAGAATTGCCTATAAGTTATTCCAATAACATGAGGCATAATTGTCTCACTAGCTGCATAAGAATATGTATTAACTGATTTGGTATAACCACCATAACAATTAAAAAATCTATGAAGCTGGCTTTGTGCATGATGGAATCTTCCGGCTGAACCCCAACCATAAGAACCAGCAAAAAATGCTTTGTTTTTATATTTCTTTTTGACCCTGTTTAATTCAAAAGCAACTATTTCTATCGCCTCATCCCAAGTTATTTGTACAAATGCATCTGAACCTCTTTTGCTTCGGGCTCGTTTTCCAGTTAATGACATTTTAGGGTTTGATAGTTCTTTACGTATCTCTCTAAGGTATCCTTTTCTTACATGAGGAAACTTTATTCTTAACTTATCGTCGATACTATCAACCAGTCCATTGGCTATACTAGAAGGGTTTCTATCAAGTTCATAAGGTTTTAATCCAATAAGTTTATTATCTTCGGTTTCTGCATAATAACTTCCCCAATGGAAGGAGGTTGGTCTTTTAGTTTTTTTTGCCATCATTACCCTATTTGTAAACGGTCTAAATCTGATTTTAATTTTAAATTATATTATTATCTAGAAACTTAGCAAGATGAATAGCTTGCATGTTTAAGCCATCTTTAATTTGACATCTACAAGAAGTTCCATCAGCAATTATGTTTATATCAGCTTTATTTTTTTTGATTGCAGGAAAAAGTTTATCATTAGCCATTTTCATGGAAATATCATAAGTATTTTTATCATAACCAAAAGCACCAGCCATTCCGCAACAACTTGTCTCAATAGTCTCAAATTTTAATCCTGGAATATAATTTAAAATTTGTTCTATCGGTTTTACGACATCAAATGCTTTTTGATGACAATGTCCATGAACTAAAATTTTTTCATTAAACCTTTTAAATTTTAATTTTTTAATATTTTTAACTAATAATTCCTCAAAAGTGAAAGAATTATCCTTTAATAAATCCGCAGTTTCATTTTTGATTAAAGATGGTAATTCATCTCTAAACGATAGTATGCATGAAGGTTCTAAACCAACTACTGAAACTCCATTTTTTAAATATGGGTAAAAAGTTGTTAATATGTTTTCAGCTTCTAATTTAGCTTGATCAATTAAACCATTACTTAAGTATGTTCTCCCACAACAAAGTGGTTTATTACTTTTTTTAGATTCAGGAATAAAGGGGAAATAACCAGCTGATCTTAAAACGTTTATTGTAGATCTTACATTTTCAGGTTCATAGTATCTATTAAAAGTATCTACAAATAATATGACAGGTGTCTTAGTACTATTTTCTTCTATTGAATTAGGTAGTTCAGAGTTTTTAAAATAATCCTTTCGCCACTTTGGCAACTTTCTTTTTGCAGTAAAACCAAAAAGTATTTCACTTATTTTTGCTAAGCCAGGTATTGTATCTCTAAGGTTTAAAAACATAGAAAACTTTGATGCTAATGGAGCATATTTAGGTAAATAGGAAACAAGCTTACTATTAATATCTAATCCATGTTTTTGGAATTTTAAATGAGAATATTCTATTTTCATTTTAGCCATATCAACGCCAGTTGGGCACTCTCTTTTACAAGCTTTACAAGAGACACAAAGCTGCATCGTCTCTGTCATCTCTTTACTAATTAAAGCTTCTTTCCCAAGTTGCCCTGAAATGGCTAATCGAAGAGTATTAGCCCTACCTCTTGTTGAATCCTTTTCATCCCTAGTAGCTCTAAAAGATGGACACATTACACCACCATCTAATTTTCTACATGCTCCATTGTTGTTGCACATTTCAATTGCACCTTGGAAACCTCCAGACTTGCCTGTCCAAGAAGACCAATCCAATATGGTATTTAAATTTTCTGAACTATATGAAGGTGCGTATCTAAAATATTCTCTTGTATCCATTTTGGGTGCGTCAATAATTTTACCAGGGTTAAAGATACCAGTTGGGTCAAATGAAAATTTAATAGATCTAAAAATATCAATCATTTTTTTTCCAAACATAACCTCGTTAAATTCAGATCTTGCTATTCCATCACCATGTTCACCTGAATAGGACCCTTTGAATTTTTTTACTAGATCGCTTGTTTCATTGGCGATGTTTCTCATTTTAGTGACGTCATCATTTAATTTCATATTAAGGACTGGTCTTACGTGAAGGCACCCAACCGAAGCATGCGCATACCAAGTTCCTTTAGTATTATATTTATCAAAAATCTTGTTCAAACCATCTGTGTACTCAGCTAAATCTTTTAGTTCAACAGCGCAGTCTTCTATAAACGAAACTGGTTTTGCATCTTGTTTCATTGACATCATAATGTTAAGACCAGATTTCCTCATCTCACTTACTTTAGATTGGAGATGGTTATCAATAACATCAACCACTCCTCCAACTTTCTTGTTGCCGCTCCATGAATATCCAAGGTCTTTCATTAGTTTGTTAAGATTTTTTAGCCTTCGATGATTTTCATCCATATCTTCTTCAGCAAATTCCACTAATAAAAGAGATTTGGGATTTCCTCTAACCACAGCTTCAACAGTAGGTTTGAAAATATCAATTTTCCTAGCTAGTTGTATCATTGTATCATCTACTAACTCTACAGCTACTGGATCTAATGGCACAATATGTTGGGCGGCATCCATGGCTTCATAAAAAGAAGGGAAATGACAAATTCCCATAATTTTTTTTGATGGGAGAGGTGATAGTTTTAATTTTATTGAAGAAGAGTAGGCTAAGGTTCCTTCAGAACCTACTAGAAGGTGAGATAAATTTATACCATCACCAATTTTTCCGTTCGGTCTTGTTGCCATTGCGTCAGAAAGTAAGGCGTCTATATTGTAACCCCCAACACGTCTTAGAACCTTTGGAAACTTTGAGAGTATTTCTTTTTCGTTTTCATTAGCAAGTTTTATTAAGTTTGAAATGATTTTTGGAGCAAGTTCCTTAGAGCGTAAAGTATTACTTGGGTCTAATTTACCAAAATTGTAGATCGAACCATCAGATAATATTGCTTCAATCTCAAGAACATTATCTCTCATCATTCCATATCTAATTGATCTTCCGCCACAACTATTATTTCCAGCCATCCCTCCAATGGTGGCTCTACTTGAGGTTGAAACATCTACTGGAAACCAGAGGCCATAGGGTTTCAAAAACCTATTTAGCTCATCAAGAACAATCCCAGGTTCAACAATGCATGTCATTTTATCTTTGTCAAAATCCAAAACTTTATTAAGAAATTTAGAATTATCTATAACAATTGCTTTATTTACAGTTTGACCACATTGTGATGTGCCACCACCTCTAGCAAGTAATGGAATTTTACTTTCTCTTGCATAATTAATTGTTTCAACTAAGTCATTTTTTGTTTTTGGTACTAAAACACCATAAGGCATCATTTGATAAATAGAGGCGTCGGTTGCATATCTGCCTCGAGTAAAATTATCGTCATAAACCTCGGCAGAGGTTTTGTTTTTTAAAGTATTAATAAGCTCATCTATATTACCATCTGGCATTATAAAAACCTTTTAAGTTAGAACAAATTCTGTATGGAAAGTTTTTGATAATAACTGTATACATTATTACATAATATCTCAATTCTTTCATTTAAAGACAAGATTAATACAAAGGAATTTTAAAATATGGTTAAAAAATACATGCCAGGTAAACATTTTTTACAATTACCTGGACCTTCCAATGTACCTGATAGGGTATTAAGAGCCATGGATTATCCAACTATTGACCATCGAGGACCAGATTTTATGGTCTTAACTCATGAGTGTTTAGATGGAATGAAAAGTATTTTTAAAACTAAGTCTGATGTAATTATTTATCCTGCTTCTGGAACTGGAGCATGGGAAGCTGCTCTAGTTAATGTACTAAATGAAGGTGACCTCGTTTTAATGGTTGAAACGGGGCATTTTGCATCATTATGGAATAAGATGGCTTTAAACCTAGGTATAAGAACAGAGTTTTTAGAAACAGATTGGAGAAGGGGAGTTGAACCAGAAAAACTAATTGGTCGATTAAAAAAAGATACCAAAAATGAGATTAAAGCGGTATGTGTTGTTCATAATGAGACCTCTACTGGAAGTACCTCAAGAATTAAAGAGGTAAGAGAAGCTATTAACGATACCAATCATAATGCTTTATTAATGGTAGATACAATATCTGGTCTAGCTTCTATGGAGTATAAACATGATGACTGGGGCGTAGATGTAACAGTTTCTGGGTCACAAAAAGGTTTAATGTTACCTCCTGGGTTATCCTTTAATGCCGTGTCCGAAAAAGCTAAATCAGTTGCAAAAAAATCAAAAATCAGAAGATCGTATTGGGATTGGCATGAACAAATAGAAGCTAATAAACAAGGTTCATTTCCATACACGCCAGCGACAAACCTTTTATATGGTCTTAAAGAAGCCATCACAATGCTCCATGAAGAAGGTTTGGACAATGTATTTAAAAGACATGATCGTCACGCCAAAGCTACAAGGGAAGCTGTGCAAGCTTGGGGTTTAGAGGTTCTTTGTTTAGAAGAAAGGGATTTTTCAAGCGTTTTGACGGCAGTAGTAATGCCTGATGGATATAATGCAGATAAATTTCGACAAATAATTCTAGAAAATTTTAATATGTCATTAGGTAATGGTTTGTCTAAACTTGCCGGCAAAGTTTTTAGAATAGGACATTTAGGAGACTTTAATGATCTGATGTTGATGGGCACATTAACAGGTGTAGAAATGGGATTGTCTTTAGCAGGTGTTCCTCACCAAAAAGGAGGTGCTAGTAGGGCGTCTGAGTTTTTATCCAAAAATGTTGAAAACAATTGATGGTGTTAAATTTGAACCCTAATTTTTGATTATTCTTGTTTAATTTATAACAATAGTCTATTTCGTAACATAACATTAATAATTAAACTAAAGGGGGAAGAATATGAATTTCAAAAGTTTAACAATGATGACAATAGGTGCTGTTGTATTATCTGCATCTGTATCTGCTAAAGAATTGAGACTGTCTCATCAATGGTCTACTAAAGATGTTCGCCATAAATTTGCACAAATTGTTGCAGACCATGTGGCTTCAGCAAACGTGGATTTAAGCATAAAAATTTTTCCATCTAAATCGCTTTTTAAGCCTAGGGAGCAATATAAGCCCTTAACAAGAGGTCAACTAGATATGACAGTTTTTCCTTTGTCATACGCCGGCGGTCAACAACCAGCATATAATTTAACTTTAATGCCTGGTCTTGTTAAAAACCATGACCATGCAGCCCGTTTAAACTATTCACCCTTTATGAAAGAAATTCAAAAAATTATGGCTAGCGATGATGTGATGGTTTTAGTACATGGTTATTTAGCTGGAGGTTTTGCTGGTAAAGATAAATGTATTACTGGACCCGACGACGTAAAAGGACTTCAGACAAGAGCAGCAGGTAAGGCTTTTGAAACAATGCTTGTGGGTGCTGGAGCTTCAATTGCTTCAATGCCTTCATCTGCTATTTATAACGCTATGCAAACAGGTGTTTTACAAGCAGCTAATACATCTTCCTCATCTTTTGTTTCATATAGAATATATGAGCAAGTAAAATGTTACACTCCTGCAGGTAAAACGGCTTTATGGTTTATGTATCAACCTCTCCTTATGAATAAAACTGTTTTTGATAAATTAAATAAAAATCAACAAAAGGCATTGATGGATGGTGCTAAGAAAGCAGAAGCATATTATCTTGCAGAAGCAAAAAAAGAAGATCAAGCTTCCGTAAACACTTTTAAGAAAAACGGTGTGGAAATTAAAGAAATGTCTTCGGATGAGTTTAAAGCTTGGCAAGCCATTGCTAAAGAGACATCCTACAAAAAATTTGTATCTGGATACAAAGATGGACAGAGGCTTTTAGATTTAGCATTGTCTGTAAAATAATTTATACAGGTGGCAGGTAATTCCTGCCATCAGTAATTATTCTTTTTCTAAATTATTATGATCGATAGTTATATTAAATTTTCAAAGATATTATCTAGAATAGCTGGGGTAACTGCTGCTTTTATGATACTGATTGCTGTTTTAATTACAGTTCAAATGATATGGGTAAGGTTTGTTTTAAATCATTCAACGGCATGGCAAACTGAAACTGTCATATATATGATGGTTGGAGCAACCCTTATAGGGCTCTCTTACGTGCAACTTCTGAGAGGTCATGTAAATGTTGATCTTTTACCAATGTTATTGAAGCCTATACATAAGAAAATTTTAGCAACAGTTACAAGTGTTACTAGTATAATAATAGTTTTTATAATGTTTATTTACGGTTTTGATTATTGGTTTGTCGCATATGAAAAAAATTGGACTTCAGATACAGTTACAGCTGTGCCTCTAAAATATCCATATTTAGCATTACCAATTGGGTTTGGCTTGTTTTTGAATCAATTGATTGCTGATTTTATATCAATGTTAACGAGTAGAGAATTACCTTTTGACAAAGGAAGTCAAGTATAATGGATCCGTTATCATTAGGTTTGTTAGTAGCATTTTGTACAATTTTGATTTTGTTCTCAGGTGTATCAGTTGCTAATGGATTATTAATAGTTTCATGTCTTTTTTTATTCATTTTTGATGGTTTTCGTTCATTAGAACTAATGCCTGAAATATTTTATGGACATCTTGATAATTTTGCCCTTCTTTCTATCCCAATGTTTATTATAATGGGAGCTGCAATATCTTCTACTAGAGCCGGTGCAGACTTATATGAAGCGTTAGACAGATGGCTTACAAGAGTGCCTGGCGGTCTTGTTATATCTAATTTAGGAGCCTGTGCTCTATTTGCTGCAATGTCAGGGTCAAGTCCTGCTACTTGCGCAGCAATAGGAAAAATGGGTATTCCTGAAATGAAAAAAAGGGGGTATTCAGATGAGGTTGCTTCAGGTTCTATAGCAGCTGGTGGAACATTAGGTATTCTTATCCCTCCAAGTGTTACTATGATAGTTTATGGAATTTCTACAGAGACGTCTATTGGACGTCTTTTCTTAGCAGGAGCTTTGCCAGGTCTTTTGTTGGTATTTCTTTTTATGCTGTGGTCAATTTACTCAACATGGAAAAGTGGCAATATCCAAGCATTAAATAGAAAAAGTTTTAGTTGGAAGGAACGTTTCGATATTTTACCAAGGGTAATACCTTTTTTTGCAATTATACTTGGTGTCCTTTATTCTTTATATGGTGGTGTTGCAACTCCTTCTGAAACTGCAGCTGTAGGTGCTATTCTATGTTTAATAGTAGCTATAGTGATATATAAACTTTGGGCTCCAAAATCTCTGTGGGTTGTTTTAAGGGACTCCACCAGAGAGTCTATAATGATACTTTTTATTATAGCAGCCGCAGGTGTTTTCTCTTATATGTTATCAAGTTTATTCATAACTCAAAGTATAGCTGAATGGATTGGGACTTTAGAGGTAAATCGTTGGGTCTTAATGTTTACTATCAATATATTTTTATTAATAGCTGGTTTTTTCCTTCCTCCCGTAGCTGTTATTGTGATGGCTGCTCCTATATTATTACCTATTATAATAAATGCCGGTTTTGATCCATATTGGTTTGCAGTAATCCTTACCATTAATATGGAAATTGGACTGATTTCTCCACCTGTTGGTTTAAATCTTTATGTAATTAATGGAATAGCTCCTGAAATACCTCTTAACAAAATTCTTAAGGGATCTTTACCTTTTGTAATGTGTATGGTTATTGCCATTATACTTTTATGCATTTTTCCAGACATAGCTACTTGGTTGCCAAACTATGTGATGGGGAAAGTTATATGAGTAAATTTAAGTTTTTTAATGGTTTAATAAATTCTTTATTTGACAAACCAATTAAAACAAAGACTTTTAATTTTTTTTCAGACAAGAAAAAACCATTATCCACAAGAGAATTGATTGATAATGTTTCCTTAGCAACAGGAGAAGTATCAGCTCTTAGTTACGCAGAGCTATTGATGCAACATTGCGAACAACTGAATGATAAAGATTTAATTAATTTTTTTCAATTAGTAAGAGACAAATTTGACATAGCCTCTGATGAGTTATCCAAGGCGGTTAACGAATATAAAATTAACAGTAAAGCAGAAAGTTTAATTAAATTGATGAAACTTTCTGAACCTAAAAGACGTGAAGTATTTAGGAGATGTAACGGAATATCAAGGGGAACAATTAGGTTAGTCAATTTACGAAAAAGATTATTAGATATTTTGAAAAAGAATCCTGAACTTAAGTCTGTTGACTATGATCTAGTTTACTTATTTAAAAACTGGTTTAATAGAGGTTTTTTGATTTTAAGACCAATTAATTGGGAAACACCAGCACATATACTAGAAAAAATTATAGCATATGAAGCTGTTCACCAAATAAATTCATGGGATGAATTGAGGGCACGCTTAGCGCCTAAAGATAGAAAATGTTTTGCTTTTTTTCATCCAGCAATGCAAGACGAACCTATCATTTTTGTTGAGGTGGCTCTCATGAAAGAAATGCCAGGTAAAATTCAAGATATTCTTCAAGAAGAAAGAACGTCGCTTGATCCAGACGAGGCTAACGTTGCAGTTTTTTATTCAATCTCTAATTGTCAAAAAGGTCTTTCAGGCATATCTTTTGGTAATTTTTTAATTAAGCAAGTTGCTAATGATTTAAATTTAGAATTTCCAAATCTAAAAAAATTTGTAACTCTTTCTCCAGTGCCTGGCTTAAGGGCTTGGGTTAAACTTAAGAACCCTAAACTTGATAAACTAATTCAAAACTATAAAAAATCTCAGCAATTCTTAAAAATAAAACCAGAATTAATGGAGAATATAGGTAATTATTTCCTAAAATCTGATAGATCTGATGGTATGCCAAATGACCCAGTGGCAAGGTTTCATTTAGGAAATGGTGCGTCATTAGAGCAGATTAATTTTCTGGCAGATACTTCAAAGAATGGACTGGAAACGTCTTGTGGTTTAATGGTGAATTATCTTTATGACCTCACAAAAGTAGAGCACAATCACGAAAAATTTATTGCAGAAAAGAAAATTAACATTTCAAAAAGTGCAAAAAAAGATTTATTAGAATATAGTAAAACTAACTAAACTAATAAAGGAACGAAATGATTATCTTGAAATACTTGTCTATTGCCTTATCAATTATTTTACTTTCATCACATAGTTTTGCTAAAGAAACAAAATATTCTTGTAAGCCCAAAAGTGCTGCCGCCGTTCGTTCAAACGGGATTCAAGTCTTTAAAATTACAGGTGAAGAAAAACCTGTTGAGATTACAATTAGAGATGGAGAAGGTGTGGAATCAGGTTTTTTTTTAGTAAACAAGTCAAAATATGAAATATTAGACTTGGGAACTGGTAAAGCATATGCCTTTGATAAAAATGAACCATGGACTCATATTCAGGATATTTTCTTTTTGGATAATAATGTTTTGTCATTTATTTTAGCTGCCAATGCATCTATTACCAGATATTTATGTAATCAATCAGAATAATAGTGGCTTAAAGTTAAAAAGGTCAAAATGTATACATATTCGCAACTTTTAAAATTTTGTACTTTAGTCTTTGTTAAATTGGGTATGGATGAAGATAAGGCTGCTGACACTTCTGAAATATTAATCGAAGCAGACATGATGGGACACTCCACTCATGGTGTTAGACTCCTACCATTATATATAAAAGATGTTGAAAATGGGAATATGGCCATTAAAGGTAAGGAAGAAATACTTAAGGATACGGGAAACTGTGTTACCATAAATGGTAAATTATTACCTGGAATATGGTTAACAAAAAAATCTCTTAAACTTGCAGCAGAACGAGCAAAAATTCACGGTACATCTACAGTTCTTATAAAAAATAGCCATCATAACGGAGCACTAGCTGCTTACATGCTTCCTATTGTTAATGAAGGGTTGGTACCTATAATAAAAAGTTCAGTTCCATCATCTGCAACTGTTGCACCCTATGGTGGTACAAAAGCTTTGCTTACGCCTGACCCAATGGCTATAGCTTACCCAACTAATAAGGACCCAGTTATCATTGATATTAGTGCCTCGATTACTACTAATAATATGATAGCAGACAAAATCGCAAAAGATGAAAAGTTTGAATTTGATTGTCTATTAACATCTACGGGAATACCAACAAATGATCCCCTTGAAGTTCAAAGTAAGAATGGGACCGTCATGCCTTTAGGAGGTTTGGAGTATGGACATAAGGGTTTTGCAATGGCTTTAGGTATAGAAGCTTTGTCTCAAGGTCTTTCAGGCTCTGGTAGAAGTAAGAAGCCTAAATCTATGAATTTATCTACTTTTATTCAAGTCATTGACCCTGAAGCTTTTTCTGGTTTGAAGGCATTTAAAGAAGAAATGAGTTTTTTAACTGAACAATGTTTAAAAAACCCACCAATAGATGATAATAATAAGGTTAGAATGCCTGGGCAGACTGCAATAAATAAAAGAAAAAAATCTATAAATGAAGGTATTTTTTTAAGTATGGAAACAAATAGTACTTTGAAAGAAATTTCCAATAAGTTTGAACTAACTCTTTAGAATTTATTTATCTACCTCTCCATTGACCAATTTCACCAAGTAGATCTAAAAGCAATTTAAGTTTATCTTCACCATAACGTTTTTGAATGGCTTTATATACTAAATCCATATCAGGAGCTACTTTCTTAAGTGTATCTTCTCCCAGTAAAGTTAATTTAAGGTTGATACGTCGGCCATCGCTTGGATCAACAAACTTTGTAATAAACTTTTCTTTTTCAAGTTTATTAATAATTCTTGATAAGCTTGGTGCTAAAATGCAAGCATCAAAAGCAACTTGTCCTGCATCAGAGCAACCTTTTTCTCCTAAAACTCTTAGTACCCTCCATTGCTGTTCTGTAAAACCATATTTTATCAATATGGGTCTAACTGATAGCATCATTGACTCTCTAGCTCTAAGCAAAGCAATTGGGAGTGATTGGCTTGTTTCAGGAAAAGATATATTATCTGGTTTATTAATTTTTGACCTCCCCCAAGGTTTAAAATAAATATTGGATGAGTATACATATCTTTTTATAAAAATATACTTTTACAAATAATTTTTTTTTACATATTAATGGATGCTTATAATTTAAGTGATGGATAAAAAATGATGATAAATTTTGCAAAAGAAAAAATTTTAAAAAACGAATTATGTCTCGGTGTAGGTTTAAGACAAAGTAGGACTGTCGATATTGGTAAAATAATGTCTACATGCGGATATGATTGGTTGTTCATAGATATGGAACATAATAGCATGGATATTGATATTGCTTCTCAGATTTCTGTCGCCGCACAAGATGCCGGAATAACCCCAATAGTCAGAGTTCCAGATTTTGCTCATCATCATGCCACAAGAGTTCTTGACTGTGGAGCAATGGGCATTGTTTTTCCACATGTCGACGATGCTGAAACAGCTAAGAGGCTAGTTTCTTATTGTTTATATCCCCCTAAAGGCCATAGATCAATGACAGGGGTATTGCCTCAGTTAGATTTCCAACAAAAACCCATTGCAGATGTTGCTAACGAAATTAATAAAAATATGTTGATTGTTATTATGTTAGAAAGCCCAGAGGCTATCGATAACGTAGATAGCATAGCAGCAGTAGAAGGTGTGGATGTAATATTAATTGGTACTAATGATTTGTGTATGGAGATGGGGATTCCAGGAGATTACAGTAACCCAAGAGTAAAAGAAGCTTATAGTAAAGTAATCCAAACCTGTAAAAAGTATGGAAAAACGCCTGGCATGGGAGGTGTTTATAATGAAGAACTTATGTCTGAATATATCAAAATGGGCATGGAATTCATATTGTCAGGATCAGACCTTTCATTTATGATGCAGTCTGCATCACAAAGATCAAATAAACTTAGATCCTTTATTAAATAAAAATTTAGCTTTTTTTGGAGTTCAATATGGTTAATGTCCCTTTGTTTTCTTCTTTTAATATAAAATCTAAAATATTAAGAAACCGAATAGTCCTATCCCCAATGTGTCAATATAAAGCAAAAGATGGTAAGATAGATGAGTGGCACTTACAACATTACTCAAGGTTTGCTTTTTCTGGTTTGGGAGCTGCTTTTATTGAAGCAACAGGTGTCTCTCCAGAAGGGAGGATTGGCCATGGATGCACTGGTATTTGGAGTGATGATCATGTAGATGGTTTATCAAAAATTGCTAAGGTTTTTAAAGAATATAATTGCGTAAGTGGAATACAGCTTGCTCATGCAGGTAGAAAAGCTAGTTTCTTAAGACCTTGGGATGGTGCATCTCCAATAATCAAAGATGATGGTATTGAACCAGCATGGCAGACAATTGGTCCGAGTGCTATTCCTATTAATGAAAAATCTCCAGTTCCCAAAGAAATGACTTTAGATGATATTGTAAAAGTTAGGAATGAATTTAAAGAAGGTGCTCAAAGGGCGGATAAAGCAGGTTTTGATATAATAGAAATTCATGGAGCACATGGTTATCTGTTGCATTCATTTTTTTCTCCAATTTCAAATAAGAGAAATGACCAATATGGTGGCTCCTTTGAAAATAGAATTAGGTTTGCATTAGAAATTATAGCTGACATTAAATCTGTTTGGCCTGATAACAAACCTATTTTTTATAGATTATCTTCTATTGACGCTCCAGGTGAGGGAGCTACTTTAGAGGATAATGTCAAATTGGCGAAAGCATTAAAGTTAGCTGGAATAGATGTTATAGACTGTTCTTCAGGCGGTATTACTGGCTCTCCTGTTCTAACCAAATCAAAAATTATCCCAGGTTTCCAGGTTCCTTACTCAGAAAAGATCAAAAAAGATGCTGAAATAAGTTCAATGGCTGTAGGTGCTATTATCAGTGCTAATCAAGCAAATGATATTATTGCTAATAACAGAGCTGATCTAGTAGCTATGGGAAGAGAGTTGCTTGCAGACACTCAGTGGGTATATAAAGCAGCAACTCATTTTAATCTAGAAAATGCAAAAGATTATCTTCCAGACAGCTACTCTTTTTATCTATCAAGAAGAGACGAGTTTTTAGATAGAGCGGCAAAACCTGCGTAAAATTTTTAGGCTAAATTTTTAAATCATAAAAATCTACTGGTTTTAGTAACTTGTTTTCCTGGGACTCCAAAGCTCCAAGTTTTGCGCTTTCTTGAGTATAACTAATCCAATCTTCATCTGCCCACATTGCTGCTCTTTTCTTTTCTCTGTCATCTGCACTTTTATATACCCATATATGAGTATATTCATTTGGGTTACCAGTCTCTGTAGTCGCAAAAAGTAATGGTTGTCCAAGATGTTTAGATTGAGCAGGTTTTCCTTTTTCACTATATAATTTTAAATGAGCCTTGATAGTTCCTGGCTTGCATCTATAAGTCCTAACGTCTAAAAGCATAAAATCCTCACTATTATTTATTATTAAATAATTAACTATATAATAAATAAATGTAAAATAAAATTACCCTTTAATTATACTGATTGAATATTATGAGCTTAGGTGAAAAAATAAATACAGAAGATAGGACCCTAATCGAAGCATCTAGAGTTAGTAGGTACTTAGGGTATCCAAGAAAGGTTCCAATCTGGAGACTCGAGTTTTTGTTGCCAAGAACATGTTATATTTTTAGAGATAAAGATAATTCTGATATTGCACTAGAGATTGAGAATATGAAAGGAAATTCTATTGTTCCTGCATTATCTGCCGAAGAGGCAGAAAGAAGGTTGCGAGGATTGATACCTTCCGCAGATGTTCATGGTGAGATTACAAGACTATGAAAAAAATTTATGTTGATGCTGATGCTTGTCCAGTAAAAGACGAAGTAACTAAAGTTGCTATTCGAAATAAGATTAGTACTTACATGGTTTGCAATGGAGGCATTAGGCCATTTAAAAATTTATTAATTAAATTGATAATAGTTTCTGAAGGAGCTGATGAAGCAGATAAATGGATTTTTAATAATGTAATAGCTAACGACATTGTTGTTACTGCCGACATACCATTAGCTGCAAAATGTCTAGACAAAGGTGCGAATGTAATAAAACATGATGGTCAGGTCTTAACAGTTAATAATATTGGTAATATCTTGGCTACTAGGGACTTAATGTCGGATTTAAGATCATCTGATCCATTTTTAAAAGGTAAAAATAAAAGTTTTTCTCAGATTGATAGAGGTAGGTTTCTCAACTCTTTACAAAGTTTAATATAGTATTGAAATTTATAGAAATAAATTTTGGGCTTAGAGCTTTAATTTTTTTTATTTGCTAAAAAACTAAATTTAGCATATACGATGATAACTATCTTAGCCTAAGAAGGCAGTCAGTGTTTCTGACTAATACGATCGACTTCCTTGCTCATTTAATGTTCAATCTAGTCTGGCGTGTTTTGATTGAACAACAAAGCTTAAAAATAAGCTAATTACAAGGAGTTAAGTATGCCTAACGGTACAGTTAAATGGTTTAATCCAAATAAAGGTTTTGGTTTCATAGAACCAGAAGGTGGATCTCAAGATGTTTTTGTTCACATTTCTGCAGTAGAAGCTGCTGGAATGAACACATTAAATGATGGAGCAAAGATTAGTTTTGAACTAGAAACTGGTAAAAATGGTAAAGTAGCTGCAGTTAATTTACAATCCATCTAAAATCGTTTTTTAACGAATATTTAAAGGGCCTTTGGCCCTTTTTTTATTTGTACAAAAATAATTGAAAGTTTCTTTAATTTTTTTTTCAATTTGTTTACCATTATATTCAGAAGTAAAGGGGTAAGATATGAAAACATTAAGGTTATCAAAATCAACTATGGAAAAAAGAGTTTCCAAATTTGTAGAGCTAGAACCATTACCTATTCAAATTGACAAGACTGTTCCCCAAGCTGGTAAGGATATTGTTTACGCTAGAGAACTACTTTCAGTAATAGGTTTGGACCCCTCTGAAGGTAAAACCCCTATTAATTCAGGTGCTCCAATTATAGGTGCAGGTGGAATTACTATGACTTTAGCTAAATGTCCTCCTGGTCAAGGCCCAGGTTTGCATAACCATGTTGCTACTTTTGAGACTTTTACGGTTCTAGAAGGAAAATTTCTTATTAAATGGAATGATGATGGTTCCGAAGAATTGATATTAGAAAAATACGATACGATATCTATTCCTCCCGGTGTTTGTAGGTCATTTACAAATGTTGATGACAAAGAAGGACTCTTACAAGTAATTATTTCTGGAGGAGTTCACGATATGAATGATATATCTTTTACTCCTCATGCAGCTAAAAAAATGGAAAATATAGAACCAAACCTATCTAAAAAATTTGAAAATATAGGTTTCAAGTTTAATGCAGGGTTATAAATTAACTAAGATAATGTACCTGCAAGAGGAATTGTGACTATTGACAATATTGTTGTAATTAGCAAGGCTCTTGTAATAGGGTTGGGATTAACTCCATATTGAGTTGAGAAAATTAATGCCATTAGGCCTACAGGAGCAGAAGCAACCATAATAGTTGTTTCAGAAACAGAGAAATCAATTTTATTAAGATTCCATATTAAAATTATTGCAAGTATTGGATGAAGAATAACTTTAAAAATAACAATCAAATAAGATATTTTAATTTGTGTTCTTTCTAATCTTTGAGACAGTATTATACCTGCTGCAAAAAGAGCACATGGTGCAGCAGATTCTGAAATAAACTCTAAGGATCTCGAAATTGTTATAGGTAATTTAATTTCAAAAAATATAATTAAAAGGCCTATAATAAAGGCTAATAATGGAATGTTTGAAAACTGTTTAAGAAAAATAATTTTCAAGCTTAACTTTTGAAACTTTAGACAATCTAAAATTATTAAATTAATTACAAGAAATATTACATCAAACCCAATTATTGCAATTATAGGATTTATTAAATTGGCTTCATATTCATTTAAAGCCATTGGGTAAACGAATAATAAGTGGTTTGCAAAAGATGATGCCATTCCAATTATGACTGATTCACTCCAATTTAATTTAAATAAATATCTACATAATAGCATTGCTATTAAATAAATTATAATTTCTGAAATTACATAGTTTGAAATCAGCAGCCAATTGATAATGGAAAAATTAATTGACAAGGTCATTTTTAAGGTGATTGCAGGTACGGCTATAAGGCCCACATATTTGATAATCGCAAGACTTTCACTATAATTAAAAAAAGATTTTTTTGCTGCTATAAATCCAAGAAAGATTAATATAGCGACTGGTAAAAAAGAATTTACAAAAAAATCTATCAAGATTTCTTTTGCTTTAATTTCGTTATAATTATGCCAGCTACTATAATGAGAAAAGCTCCAATAATTGTATTATCTTGAGGAACCTCATCATATATTAAATAACCCCAGAAAGCTGCTAACAATACAGTTAAATACACAAATGGAGCCGCAAAAGATGCGTTTATAATTTTCAAAGCTTCTATGAATAAAAAATGACCTAAAGTTGCTAATAATCCTAAACAAAACATAAGAATGGTTTGATTTAAATTAGGCCATTCCCAAAAAAAGATAATAAATGGTAAAGATAATATGGTTCCCGTGATTGCCGTAAATAATAAGGTTGTTTGATTAGAATCAGATGAGTTAAGAAATTTTGTTGATATAGTAAAAAATGCAAAGCAGAGGGCTGCTAAGAAAGGAAATATAATAGCAAAGTTGAATGTTTCACTATTTGGGTTGGCTATTACTAAAGCTCCAATTAACCCAATAATGACAATAATAACCTGAATAAAAGATATTTTTTCTTTTAAAATAAAGAAAGCTAGGATTGTAGTAATTACTGGGCCAATCATATAAATTGCAATATTTTCTGCAAATGGCAAGTAAGCTAAACCAGAAAACATAAAGCAGGTTGTTACTAATAACAATACACCCCTTAGCACTTGCAAGGCTGGAAAAGCACTTTTTAAAAAACTTTTTGAATTTTTGTTAAATATAATTAATAAAATTATTACCTGTGACAAATACCTTGCGAAAACAATTTGAAAAGGGTTAAAAATTTGGCCTAATTCTTTTGCGGTCAATTCCATTACTGAAAAAAAGAAATAAGTTGTAATAAGAAGAAAAGTTCCCAAAAGAGTGTTTGAAATTTCTACTTTAAAATATTTATTAAGAAAATTAGGCATTACTTAACATATTAAATTTTTCTTAAATAGTCATTCCATATTTCTACAAATATCCAAACGAAAAAAGGACGAAGGATGGGGGTCCTTCGTCCTTGTGTTTTAGATGACATATTAGCTACCTTGGGGAGGAATATGAGCTTTTAATTATGTCATCATCTTCAATTAATATTCATG
>Ga0181555_1000776_pt1 | contig 30420 bp, 44 predicted proteins | sample 011ome_15_FD_145601 | JGI IMG/M metagenome (GOLD analysis project Ga0181555, IMG submission 145601) | Coastal salt marsh microbial communities from the Groves Creek Marsh, Skidaway Island, Georgia - 011504AT metaG (spades assembly) | ecosystem: Environmental > Aquatic > Marine > Intertidal zone...
AAGTTTATACTTGTATATTAGTTATACTATATAACATGTATTACTTTATTTTAAGTTAAAACACTTAAAGTTTAACTATAGGCTGCTACTGCTACGCAGTTATACTTAGTTTTACCCCCTAGTCAACCCCCTATTATGGATATAAAATGCTAAGTTGTTGTATTTCAACGAAAGAAAGTTGTACTGGTAACGCTTTTCCCTAGTTTTGTAACATGTTGTAACATAAAGTTACTACCCTGTGGTCCAGTAGGGGGTGTATATGGAGGGATACACGTAAAAAGTGTGGCTTAAAATACCCCTTCTGTGTGCTTATACATATATATGTAACCACATACCCACGGGTGGCCCTCGCCGCCCCCCTCTTTTGATGTGCTTTTGTTGTTTCTGCACAGTTTTGTAGTGCTAAGGTGTTGATTCTATTAGGTTTTATTACTGATTGGTCTTCAATCCAGCAGGGAAAAGCGTGTAATTTCAGTGAGTTACAGATTTGTGATCACAAACGCAAGATGGATGTACGATATACCCCTAACGCAAGCACACCCCAAAGCCATACCCCCTTATTTGTGATCACAAAAGTATCACCCAAGTAAAAGCTAATATAGTACCCGCGTACACGTGCGCGTTCTTGTTTCCCTTAAAAGATGTCTATATCCGTTTGGATAGTTTTATATATCCATTATTTCCGTTGCAATCTGTGAAACTAATTTGCATAGTGGATACATCGAAAGCGACAAGATACAAACAGCAAGCAACGTAGTTCTTCAAAATGTATCAGCGTCCTATTCGACGGCACGGTGAAACGCCCTTGCAACAACACAAAAGAATAAACGCTATTTGACATGGCAACCCCGGTTGCACCCCGACATATTTCACAGTGATATGTTGGTATATATTCAAAACACTGTCTTTGTCGGTACTCTCTGACATTGCACCAATAGGCGGCACAAGTGTATATACGCGATAATTGCATCTTGTGTCCACGGCTGAACGGGTGGCGTGTGGCATATGCAAAGCACGACAACACAAAACTTTCTTGACAGATAGGCATCGAGTGTGCCTATTCTCTGGATAGTTTGTAGGAGGACTAGACATGAAACTGTATCTTGTACTTGTGTATGATGCTGATGAAGGTAGGCATATCGTATGGGCAGATTATGACAATGAAATGGACGCACTAGATACGATTGCTGAATGTGGTGGTATTCTTAGAGTAGTGGAGGTATGACACATGACACAATATGTTCGCAACATCTTGAAAGTATATCGCCGCGCTACTGAGGCTGACATTTCCCACGGCATTGAGTGGTATGACCGTGCCAAGCGTATGGCAGAATACATTGCAGAAAACACAGAACTGGACATTCATACTGTGATCGGTGTGATGGCTGCACTATCGCCAAACAACAAGTGGGAACGCAACTGTGAGAACACGATGACGATGTGCGTTGCGTGGATCAATGGTGACAGCTTAGATAGTTTCAAAGTATCATGCTATAACACGATGAAAGCCAAGGCATGGTCTATTCTTGACGATGAACTGACAGACCATGACGATATACTGACACGGCTCAACGGTCAAAAGATACGCAGCTTTTACTCTAATATCGTAGGGCTTGACGAGGTGACTATTGACGGACACGCTCTTAATATTGCCCGTGGGTATCGTGCTGGTCTGACTACAGATGCAACGAACATGGGCAAGAAACAGTATAAGGAATTGCAACTTGCCTATGTCAAAGCTGCCCAGCGCGTCAAGGTAAAACCCCATGTATTGCAAGCGATCACATGGACAACATGGAAACGTGAGTTTGGTATCTGATAAAGAGAGTGAGACAATGAAAGACACACTAACACCTAACAATCTATTCGCAACACCACAAAGCATAGAGGATCTAGTGTCATGGCTAGACAGCTTTAAGGGTGAAGAAAAGATGATTGCTTTGACTGCTGCATCTATGGCATGGAACCTAGCTTCTAAACTTGTGAATGAACAAACATAGAGGAGACAACGTAATGCTAAAAGTTATTAACGTGAGGTTCTTTGTTGATACTTTGGATGACCTAGACGTGAACGAGGTGACATACCAAGAATTTGTTGACCTTTACGCAGAGGCACCAGATTCCCGTGTGGATGTAGAATTGCACAGCGTGTACGCCAATGGTGTGCGTCAACTGTGCGTAACACTTAACGGGAGTGCAGCATGATGGACACACAAGAAGAACTGCCTTTGAATCATGAACCTAGCCTAGATCATTGGGCTAAACTTAGGGCAGATGAAGGTGTATCAGAGGGTGACTATTCAAACTGGGATCATGCTTATGAATCAGAGTGGATGTATCTAGATGCAGAGTTTAATTATGACTATGAGTATGGAGAGTAGAACAATGAACACACAAGATGCAATTATGATTTGTGAACAGCTAGTACCAGCAGACTACGACGAAGAAGTAGAAGCATGGCAACATCTTATTGACACAGCCCTAGTGTGGAGTTTACAAGGGTGGTACGGGAGAACAGCAACACGCCTGATAGAGGAGGGCATTTGTAATGCACCAGAGTGGGCCAATGACTAAGGGTATCGTACTATCACTGTATGACTACACAGGTGAAGCACTCAAGCCATGGGCAGAGGCAGGGTATGATTGCTATGCCTTTGACATCCAACATAAAGGTCAAGGTATTAATGGTACAGGTCAGGCAGAAACAGAATGGTTTGATGGTGGTGGTTGCATACGCTATTGGCACAAGGATCTGTGGAACCTAGACAACATTAAACTCCTACACAAAGCATTCAAGAACGACAACGTAGTATTTGGTATGGCATTCCCAGTGTGTACTGACTTAGCTGTATCAGGTGCAGCACACTTCAAACGTAAGGCAGAACGTGATCCTGAGTTTCAGATCAAGGCAAGCAATCATGCCAAGTGGTGTGGTGAACTGTTCGACAAGCTCGGTGTGCCATACTTTATTGAGAACCCTGTGTCACGTCTTGCCACACTATGGCGCAAGCCTGACTATTCGTTCCAGCCATATGAGTATGGTGGCTACATCCCAGAGGCACAGGCAGCACACCCCAAGTGGCCTGCGTATATCGCACCCCGTGATGCGTATCCTAAAAAGACTTGCCTCTGGACAGGCAATGGGTTTAACATGCCAGAGAAACAACCAGTACCCGTAGAGGATGGGTATTCACGTCAACACAAGAAGCTAGGCGGCAAGTCTATGCGTACCAAGAACATCCGCAGTGCAACACCCCGTGGCTTTGCCCGTGCAGTGTTCGAAGCAAACAAAGTGAAGGAGACAGCACAGTGATACAAGATAAGACGTATAAAGTAAAAGTGTGGGACCATAATGACGCAGTGATAACTGTGTATGAACGCCATTACAAAAAGAAGGCTCACCCTAAAGATCCAGATAAAGAGATTTACTGGGCTGAGCTTAAGCCTATTACTGTCATTCCTGTGGATCATGCTTGCACCCTAAGTGATGATGCCTTTATTGAGTTGGTAAACAACACAGTGAAAGCACTGAGTGCCTTGTATGAACATACGCCTGACTTTGAGGTAGGCATAAGCTGCACCTTTAACTATCCCTATGTGAGTTGCTAATAAAGAAAGGACTAACAATATGAAACATCAACACACAACAATCCTGAAACACCTACGCGCAACCAAAGGTCTGACTGTGCGTGAGGCTATGATAGACTACAGCATCCAGTCTTTCACCAAGCGTATCAGTGAGTTACGCAAGATGGGATACAACATTCACGGCGTAAAGTCTAAGCACCCTGTGACAGGCCAACGCTACACACGCTATGTATTGATAGAGGAAGCATCATGACAGAGTTAGAAGCATTTCGTATCATAAATGGTAATGTGAATTGCCGTGACCACCAGTGGGTAGAGGCTTGGCAGGTTTTAATTGACACAGGCGTAGCATCTAAGCTAAATGGTGTAATAGAGACTACGGCGGCGGCACTGGTATCACTAGGATACTGCCGACACAATGGACACACATATATGGAGAACAACAATGCCTAATTGGTGTATGAATACAGTAACGATCCGTGGCACAACAGAGAAACTGCAAGCTATACTAGACGCAGCCAAGGATGACAAACTACTAGAACACCTTGTGCCTATCGGTGAGTGGGAGTATGGCAAGGCACTAGAGAATTGGGGTACCAAGTGGGATGTAAATCAGTGTGATGCTGACTGGACAGGTAGCCCTGACAAGGACGAGATCTACCTAAACTTTGACACAGCATGGGGTCCACCTACTATTGCATATGACAATTACACCCGTGACAATGAGGACATGCAGATCGAAGCGTCCTACTATGAGCCGGGAATGGCTTTCATTGGTGAGTATGACAGTGAACTAGACATTGACATATCGCATGAAGTAGACTTTAGTGACGACGATTGGGACGAATATATTCCAGATAACCTGATTGATGATTGGGGGTTGGCAGAAGAATATGCAAACTGGAAAGAGTATAACGATGAAGGAGAGGACGACGAATGAAACGCTACCGAGTTAAAACATACAACCCCGCTGGTAAGTTAATCTGCTGGTATAGCACACCATCACGAGAAGAAGCTAAACGCTATTATTTCAGTGTAATCAATGGCTTACAAGGTAATGTTAAGGTAACAATAGATGTCACAGCCTAAGAAAGATAACCGTATCGTATCGTCACAGTGGTATCACAACAAGGTAATGCAAGAGGTTGACGAAGCCTTTTGGATCGGTGATACAGACACAGGAAAGTTTCTGCAACAAGAAGCAGACTTTATAGAGGAACACTATATCAGTAAGGGTGAGTCATGGTATCCAAACTTCTAATGTTTCTACTCCCACTGGTAGTAATCATAGCCTATGTGATAGGGTTCCTATACTTATGGTATAAACATGCAACAGACGGATGATCCACATGATGACTGTACTCATTGGGCTGGCAATTTATCTGAAGAGAATACTAATAGCGACAAGCGTGCTGCTAAACGTATTGCTCGGAGGACACCTAAACCAGACGTTCTCAGCGAGGAACTGGGAACGCAAACGCAAGGGCAAGACTAATCTGGTCTGGCTCATAGATAAACTACTCGGTGAGGATCACTGTTCTTACAGTTGGTCCTACTGGAAAACAAGGAGAGATTGGTAATGAAGAATATCCCCAAGGCATCCGCTAAACTGCGTGAGGTAGTAGACTTTTACTTAGTCTCACCCGCATTCCGTAGACTCAAGTCCTCCTCCCAGCGAGACTACGAAGTGCATCTGTCAGCAGTAGTAGACACACCAGTCGAAGGGCGTTACCTTGGGGATTATCGCTGTAAGAATATCAAGGTACGCCACTTAACACAGGCATACGAGCAATGGTTACAGGTAGGTGTTCGCACTGCCAACTACAGAAAAGCTGTACTGTCCACAGCTTGGAAGAATGCCATGCGCTATGACGTGTTTACACATGACCCTGTATCCCTAGTTCAAGCAATAACAGAACAACCCAGACGGACTGTTTGGACTAAGGATCAGGTGCGTACATTTCTTGCTACATCTTACAGCGACTTTCGTTGGCGCAGCATAGGGCTGATCGTTCATATGTCATACGACTGGGCGCAACGTGTAGGTGACATGCGTTTACTTACATGGGATGCACTAAACCTAGATCAGTGTACGATGGACTTGACTCAGAGCAAACGTAATGCAGAGATCCACCTCCCAATCTCTAAAGGTTTGTGTGATATGCTGCGCCAGCAGAAAGAACAGTTTGGCTTTCAGGATTATGTAGCACCCAAGGTTCAGCCTGAGTTCGGCTGCTACAATCCATACAGTAAGCTAGAAATACATAGATATATCAATGAGATACTAGCCAAGGCAAACCTACCCAGTGAACTAACAGCCATGGACTTACGGCGTACAGCAGTGCGTGAAATGATGGAGGGTGGGGTTGACTTGAGTAACATCATGCAGGTAACAGGACACAAGAATGTCAATTCGGTTAAGCCATACATGGTGAATACATTAAGCGGTGCATCGAAAGCACTAGCAGCAAGAGGGAATAATGAGGATGAGTGACTGGAAGAAACACAGAGAACATGCAGAGGCGGTGAGTGCATCAGGCTTTCACCGTGGTGACTGTCCATTCTGTGGTGGACGTAACACATTTACTGCAACGCAAGAGACAGGGCGGCTACAGTATAACTGCTACAAGCTAGGCTGCACAGTGGGTGGCATCTTTGACACTGACATGACAGCATCAGAGATCATGCGACACATGCGCCCAGCGCAAGAGCTAGACGTATACGATCCTATCACCATGGAGATACCTGAGTATGTCGTAGAGCCAGGGTTGGAACACAAGAAGTTTCATAGATTCGTCAAGCGCTGGGCGTTACCTGCCTATAGCTTGATGTATGATGTTAAGGATGAACGTGTTGTATTTCCGATACACTATAAGGGACGTATGATTGATGCAGTAGGACGTGCTGTTGGTGACAAGCTACCCAAGTGGTATCGCTATACAGGTGCAGCAGATTACTTTGTAACAGGATCAGGTACTACTATCATTGTTGTGGAAGATGTTATCTCTGCAATCGTAGCTACCCTTGAGGTACCGCACTGCGCATCCATGGCTATCCTTGGTACCAGCCTATCAGACAAACACATAGCCAAGCTAGGCGAGTACGACAGGGTAATCGTAGCACTAGATCCTGATGCCCTACAAAAGACAATCCAGTTTCGTCGTGAGATAGAGTCGTGGACTGGAGTAGATACACACGCATTAAAACTTGACGATGATATTAAGTATCGTGTACAAGAAGACATAGAACGTATCGAGGAGTTATGCAAATGATTGAAGCAACTTACATTGACCATATGGGTAGTGATCTGTCAGTGGTAAACGCAGCACGGGTGTCGTTTGGTAAGCACTCAGGCAAGTACACAGAGGAACAGAACAATAAGCTGATCCGCTACCTAGCCAAGCACAAACACATCTCACCATTCGGTCATGCCTTTGCATCGTTCCATGTGAAAGCCCCAGTGTTCGTCGCACGTCAGTTGGTCAAGCATAAATTCCTGAGATGGAACGAGATCAGTCGTCGCTATGTCGATGATGAACCAGAGTTCTACACACCTGAAGTATGGCGTGGTCGTAGTGCTGATAAGAAGCAAGGCTCTGAAGGTGTCGTTGATGTAGGCGAATGGGGAGATACTAACTGGGCGTGTCTTATTGCATACAATGACTTGCTTAAACAGGGGGTAGCACCTGAGCAAGCCCGTATGGTACTACCACAGTCAACCATGACTGAGTGGTACTGGTCAGGTTCACTAGATGCGTTTGCTTCCATGTGCCAGCTACGGTGCAAGCCAGACACGCAGTATGAAAGCCGTGTTGTAGCAGAGGCTATTGATGATAAGATGGCAGAGTTATTCCCTGTATCATGGGAAGCATTGCGAGCAAACGAGGAATAAAAGAAATGAAATACGCAGTTATGTTTGAGATTGAGCATGGACAATGGGAGTACATGCGAGAGAACACAGCAGTGTTTGACAACAATACCCCAGTGAAAGTGTTTGAACTGTTAGCCGCAGCACAGGCAGCAGCAGACACATGGAACACAGGCCGAGTAGTGGAGTGGCATTATGGCAAAGGAACCTAAAGAGTGGCACGTAGATCGTGCTAAACATATCCGTGAGATGACTAAAGAAGAACGCCAACGTGCCAAGGAACGTGAGAAAGCAAACCAGGATGACTGGGATGATTGGCACGAGGGAGATATAGACTGATGTTTACTGTAGAGTTTGAGAAAGATTCAACTGTAATCACTACACTAGATCAGCGTGACAAGTACGAGGACGTGGAAGTTATACTAGCTGATGACGGATCTGTATATATGCGACAATACGAAGAGACACTTGACGAATACCAAGTGCTGTATATGTCATACCAACAGCTACTTGACATCTTTGCTTCTATGCAGCAGACAGAGGGAGCGTACTACGCTATAACGGAGAACCGATATGATTAACTTTTTAAGTGGCATGGTGTTTATGTATGTGTTGGCTATGCCACTTATGATTTACATTACTGAACCCATGGACGAGGATGACACCAACGCACCCCTAAGATTTGCTTTACTGTGGCCTCTGGCTTGTATTGAAGTCTTATACCGTATGATTCGAGGAGAGAAAGACGATGATGGAACTGGCTCTAATTAAGACGCTACTAAAGCGTGAGTTTTATGATGACCACAAGGGTATCCGCTGCCCAGATAAGATCTTTAGTAAAGATACACGCAAGATCAAACAAGCGTTAGACACTGCCATGGAAGCCTACGATGGTGACCTGACAGTGCAGGACTTACATGCTGTATTCAATCGCATGAACCAGAGCATGACCACAGCTACACGTACAGCATACGATGATCTGTTTCGTCGCATCGAAGTAGCTGAGCCTATCAAGAAAGAGATTGCAGAGGATACACTATCCCAGTTATTCCAGCAGCACGTAGGCGACAAGGTAGCCAACCTTGGCTTTGACTTTGTGAATGGTGCAGAGACTAGCCTTGAGCCGCTGCGCCGTTTACTTGACGATTACAATGATAACTTCACACCTAACCTACGTGTTGACTGGGATGACAACAGCATTGAAACCATCCTTGAGGCTAACGAACTAGAGAGCCGCTGGAAGTTTAACATCTCTACACTTGCTCGTAAGATTGAAGGTGTCAGTGGCGGTCACTTGATCGTTGTAGGTGCACGTCCTAACACAGGTAAGACTAGCTTCCACGCATCCCTTATTGCAGGTGACGGTGGCTGGGCACACCAAGGGGCTAAGTGTATAGTCTTATGTAATGAAGAGTCATACCAACGGGTAGCTGCACGATACTTATGTGCCGCAGCTAACATGACAATGGCAGAGGTACGTGATAACGTAGCCTTGGCAAGCAAGCGTTACAACCCTGTGCGTGAGCTAGTGTCGTTCAAGGACAGCACAGGTAAGAACATGTCATGGGTTGAGTCCATCGTTAAACATGAGAAGCCTGACATCGTAGTACTAGACATGGGTGACAAGTTTGCTGACGTGAAGAGTGAACGTAGTGACATCACACTAAAGGTTGCAGCGATCCATGCACGTAACATTGCAAAGCAGTATGACTGTACTGTTATCTGGATGTCACAGCTATCAGCAGAGGCAGAAGGTAAGGCAGACCTGAACCAGTCTATGATGGAAGGATCTAAGACAGGCAAGGCAGCTGAGTCAGACTTGATGATCCTGATTGGCAAGACACAACAGGCAGAGGGTGAAGAGGTTGACCCTGTACGCTATTTAAATATTGCCAAGAACAAAATAAACGGTTATCAGAATCGTATTACATGTATGCTGGACGGAGGCCGTTCACTATACACCGCATAGGAGAGAGACATGAGGCTAGTACTGGACGTAGAAAACACTGTAACAAAACGGAATGGTAAGGATCACCTTGACCCCTTTGAACCTACCAATGAGTTAGTCCAGGTTGGTATGCTTAACGTGGATAACTTAAAAGACGAGATGCTTATCACGTTGAACCACAATGAGTATGTAGACAAGAGTGGTGTAGGGGCAAAGAACATTCAGTCTGTGTTAGACATGACAGAACTACTGATCATGCACAACGCACAGCACGACTTGATGTGGCTATGGGAGTGTGGCTTCAAGTATGACGGGGCAATCTATGACACGATGCTTGCGGAGTACTTGCTATTACGAGGACAGAAACAACCACTCGGCCTAGCTGCATGTGCAGAACGCCGTAACCTAGAGGTACAGAAAGATGACACGCTTAAACGCTACTTCAAAGAAGGGTACAACACTAACGAGATACCTCTCAATGAGCTTAGCTTTTATCTTCGGCATGATCTCCTCACAACTCGTGAGCTGTTCCTTAGTGTCGAAGCAGACTTCGCAAAGCCAGAATCCAAGTCCCTTCATACAGTCAGAACCGTTACATTCGACACCTGTAAAACCCTCACAAGATTGTACATGTCAGGAATCAAAGTCGATCTTCAAGAGCTGGGGCGAGTAAGAGAACAGTTCGAGACTGAACGTGCTGAGATAGAGGATCGCTTACAGCGTAAGGTACGTGAGCTTATGGGAGATACACCCATCAATCTAAACTCACCAGAGCAAATGTCTCAGGTGGTATTCTCTGTTGCGGTAAACAACAAGAAGGATTGGCATGGGTTGTTTGAGTTTACCAATACACCAGAAGAGTTTCGTGCTGCTGTTAAGGCTAACAGTCACCCAATCTTTCGTACCAAGGCATTCACCTGTCCAACCTGTGAGGGTAAAGGTAAAACGTATAAGGTAAAGAAAGACGGTACACTGTACAGCAAGCCTAACAAATGCAAGGATTGTGATGCACGTGGGTATCAACTGAAAGAGACAAAGCAGGTAGCTGGACTACGCTTCTCTGCTCCTAATAAGAAGTGGGCAAGCGCCAATGGTTTCAGCACTAGCAAAGACAATCTTGATATTCTTATTGCTACCGCCCGTAATAATAACATGGCTGATGCTGAGTCTTTTCTCACAGATCTTAAACGTCTGTCTGCTGTTAGTAGTTACCTATCTAGTTTTGTCGATGGGATTGATAACTACACAAAGCCAGACGGTTTCCTACACGTTGGACTTACCCAGCACATTACAGCAACAGGACGTTTCAGTGGAAGAAATCCTAACATGCAGAATATGCCAAGAGGTGGTACCTTCCCAGTAAAGCGTGTGTTTGTATCACGTTGGGCTGGCGGTCACATCATGGAAGCTGACTTTGCCCAGCTAGAGTTTCGCACGGCTGCGTTCCTAGCACAGGATGAAACAGCTATGGAAGAGATCGACACAGGCTTCGACGTACACAGCTACACAGCACAGGTTATCTCTGATGCAGGGCAACCTACCTCACGTCAGGATGCTAAGGCTCACACCTTCGCTCCGTTGTTCGGTGCTACTGGTTACGGCAGGTCCAAGGCTGAGCAAGCATACTACGAACACTTCACAAAGAAGTATAAGGGTGTGGCTGCGTGGCATCAGAACCTAGCAGAGGAAGCCATGCGCTTTAACAAGATCACTAACGTGTCAGGTAGGCAGTACGCTTTCCCTGATGTATCACGCCGTGCCAATGGTAGTGTTACACACTTTACGATGATTAAGAATTACCCTGTCCAGGGTTTTGCTACGGGTGATGTTGTGCCTGTTGTACTAAACGAAATGCACAAGCGTCTAGGTGACATGCAGTCCTGCCTAGTCAACACAGTTCACGATTCGATGGTGATCGACATACATCCTGATGAAAAGGATAAAGTAATTCAGATGGTGAACGACATGAACGAAGGCTTGGCTGATTTGGTTGCATCTGTCTATGGGGTACAGATGAATGTCCCTCTATTATTAGAGGCAAAAGTTGGACCGAATTGGCTTGACACAGTAGACGTATAGTGTATAACTAAGACTCTTTTGACTCTATAGAAAGGTATAGAAATGAGTACAGAACTAGCAATCGCAAATGAACGTGGTCAGTCAATGGCAGAACTGATGGGTGTGTCTGCATCCAGCGGTGAGGCTACGCCATCTATTGCACGTGTCGGTATGCTACACCAGCCTATCATGGGTGAGGTAGACTTTAACGGTAAGATGATTAAGACAGAGGTTGTATCTGTAGGTGCGTTCATCCTGAACATGGGTGAAGAAAAGATCTACAGCAACGGTATTACTTTCCGTGTCTTCGCCCAGCGCCAACAGTGGCAACGCTGGAACAGTGAAACAGAAGAGATGGAAAAGTCCGTCCAGTCTACATCACTTAATGGTGACTTGAAAGATAGCATTGGTGGCTTAAACTTGGGCCGTCCTACAGGTTACATCGAAGACTTCAATTCACTGGACGAAGCAACAAAGCGTGTCATGCGTAGTGTTAAGCGGGTAACAGTTTATTACGGAACTGTAACATTAGATGCACCTATGTCATCAGATGGTACACCATTGAATGCAGCGGATTACAAAGACATCCCTTGTATCATGGACGTTAAGAACCGTGACTCACTGAAAAGCATCAACGCTGTTATGGGTGCCTTCAAGAAGAAGAACATGCTGCCTATCATGGGTACTGTTAAGATGGAAGGCATCGAAGATAGCATCCCAACAGGTGCTAAGTTCGGTAAGATCGTAGCATCTATGGGTGACAAGGTTGAACTAGCTGAGTCAGACAACGACACACTGAAAGACTTCATCGAACTGATTGAGTACAGTAACGGTAAGATCTTAGACTTGTACAATGAACGTGCAAACAAAGAGCTATCCTCTTCTGATGCTGCAATGGTAGACGACATCTTGAACAACGACTACATCGAGGTGGAGTAATGAATCACCCTGCTGAATTAGCTGTCTACAGTTTCTTGCAGAAAGCTATGGCAGGGGAAACCACTATGACAGAGGAGGTAGCCAAGCAGGTTGCCTCCGATGTAGAAGCTGCACTGTACAAGCAGTTTGATAGTGGACCTCGTGACGAGTTTCGTTTACGTATGTCTAACATAGGTAAGCCTAAGTGTCAGCTATGGTTCGAGAAGAATGACTCAGAAGACAAGACACCCTTCCCACCACACTTCCTAATGAACATGATCCTTGGTGACATTGTTGAGGCTGTGTTCAAGGGGCTGCTACGTGCAGCTGGTGTTGAGTTCAAGGACAACGAAAGGGTTGTACTCAAACTACCACATGGTCAGGAGATCAAGGGTGAGTATGACATGGAAATGGATGGTAAGATTGATGACGTTAAGTCTGCATCACCATGGTCTTACCAGAACAAGTTCGCATCCTTTGATGCACTAGCGCAGGGTGACAGCTTCGGTTACATCTCACAGCTAGTAGGTTACGCAGAGGCAGCTGGCAAGGATGTCGGTGGCTGGTGGGTAGTTAACAAAGGTAACGGCGAGTTCAAGTACGTGGATGCTTCTAGCGTAGACAAGCAAGCTGAGCTAGATAAGATCCAAGCACTGGTAGATTACATCGACAACGACGAACCCTTTGAGCGTTGCTTTGAGCCAGTACCTGAAACGTATCGCCGTAAGCCATCAGGCAATCTTGTACTACCATCAGGGTGCAAGTTCTGTGACTTCAAACACAAGTGTCACAAGACACTACAGACTATGCCAAGTCGTGTGTCACAGGCAGTTAACCCGCCAGAGGTAGACTATGTATTCATAGGAGATGAGCTTGGCTAAGACAAGACGTAAACATAACTCACGTCTTTATCGCAGTGGTCTTGAAGAAGAGGCCGCTGCTTTCCTTAAGACAAGACAGAAGACAGTTGAGTATGAGAAGCTAAAGATTGAGTGGGAAGATCTAAAGTATCGCACATACACACCTGACTTTGAGCTAGACAACGGTATCATAATCGAAACAAAAGGCATATTTAGTGCGGCAGATAGGCGCAAGCACATTGAAATACAGAGGCAACACCCTATATTAGACATTCGCTTCGTGTTCAGCAATGCTCATGCTCGTTTGTATAAGGGTGCTAAGTCAAGATATTCTGATTGGTGTGAACAAAAGGGTTTCCTTTGGGCGCATCGTGTGATACCAGAAGAGTGGCTCGAAGAAAAAGGTACACGTATGAAAGAGCAACGTGTCAAAGTAAAAAGGAGACTGTAATGTCCTACAACTTAAACCCTGGTGACATCGCCATTATCTTACGTCCGACCGAAGAGGATGGTGAATGGGATGGTAACATCCACGTAGGTATCGCTTTCGGTAAAGAGTACATGGAAGAAGGTCAACGTGCTGCACTTAACATGGCTTTGACTATGGCTGTATCACAACACATCATTGATGACTATCCAGACATTGAGGATGACTTCGACTTTCATAAAGCTAACATGTTACAAGAGATGTTCCCTGAGATATATGCAGAAGCTGAGAAGCAAATCTCTGAACAAGAGTACGACGAGACAGTTAACGTACAAGGTAACGTATACACACTAAACGCATGGTCAAAGACAGAGGGTAGTGCATGACAGACAATGTGAATAACCCAGTACACTACAACACAGGTGGCATCGAAGCTATTGAAGCTATCCTAGCTGCTACCAATGAGCAGAGTGAGGGGTACCTACAGGGTAACATTATGAAATACATCTGGCGTTACCGATACAAGAATGGCTTAGAGGATTTACAGAAAGCACAGTGGTACTTGAATAAGTTGATTGATGTATACCAAGAGAAACACAAATGAAACGATTCAGTGTAACGTTTGTATTAAAGGTTGAAGAGGAGAACAACATCCTCTCTTCCTATGACGAGAACCACGAAGAAGATATACACGACTTGATTACAGATGTTATGTATGACGTGGATGATACAGAAATAGAAAGCTTAAACGTAAAGGAACGATGATGTTAAGCAAGGATGACCTAGAAAACTTTGGGTACTACGAAATGTTCCAGACCTCTAGTGACGGACAGGATGCGTATTCAAAGTGGGTAGAAGAAAAGATCCTTACGTATGGGGATGAACGCCTAGTAGAGAATACGCTAGGCTTGGTTGGTGAAGCAGGTGAAGTAGCTGAAAAGATTAAGAAACTTATCCGTGACTCTAGCCGCTTCAACAATGAAGAGATCCTAAAAGAGTTAGGAGATGTTGTATTCTACGCAACAGCACTTGCAAACATCTATGGTAATGGGTTACAACAAGTGTTAGAACTAAACATGAAGAAACTAGATGATCGCCAGAAGCGTGGCAAACTAAAGGGAAGTGGAGATAACCGATGAACAATATGTTACCAACAGACTACCAAGCCTTCATTCACACATCACGTTATGCACGATGGTTAGAAGATGAAGGGCGGCGTGAGTCTTGGAGTGAAACAGTATCTCGTTATGTAGAGAACCTTGTTACACCTAAGCTGGACAGCAACCATAACAAAGTTGTATCAGAGATTAGCGAGGCTATCCTGAACCTAGAGGTTATGCCTTCTATGCGTGCTATGATGACAGCTGGCCCAGCGCTTGAGCGTGACAACACAGCAGGGTATAACTGCTCATACCTACCAGTAGATGACCCTAAGTCTTTCGACGAGGCTATGTTCATTCTGTTGTGTGGTACAGGCGTAGGCTTCTCTGTAGAGCGTCAGTTTGTTACTAAGCTGCCAGAGGTACCAGAGTTGTTCGACAGCGAGACTACAGTCGTAGTCAAGGACAGCAAAGAAGGTTGGGCTAAGTCACTACGTCAAGTCATTGCATTGCTGTACTCAGGTGAGATCCCCAAGTGGGACGTGTCACGTGTACGCCCTGCAGGTGCACGACTAAAGACGTTTGGTGGACGTGCTTCTGGCCCAGCGCCACTGGTTGATCTGTTTAACTTTGTTATCCGCATCTTTAAAGACGCACAGGGACGTAAGTTATCCAGCATGGAAGCACACGACATCATGTGTAAGATCGGTGAAGTTGTAGTCGTTGGTGGTGTACGCCGCAGTGCTATGATCTCTCTGTCTAACTTGAGTGATGACCGTATGCGTCACGCTAAGTCTGGTCAGTGGTGGGAGAACAATCCACAACGTGCATTGGCTAATAACTCTGTGTCGTACACTGAGAAGCCCGACAGCCTATCGTTCATGCGTGAGTGGATGGCATTGGTTGAGTCAGGCTCAGGTGAACGTGGTATCTTCAACCGTCAAGCATCTAAGAAACAAGCAGCTAAGAATGGTAGACGTGATCCTAACCATGAGTTCGGGACGAACCCCTGCAGTGAGATAATTTTGCGGCCTTATGAATTTTGCAACTTAACGGAGTGTGTTGTTCGTGCTACAGACACTATTGAAGATCTGGAACGGAAAGTTCGACTGGCTACAATTCTTGGGACTATTCAGTCTACATACACCAAGTTCCCTTACCTGCGAAAAGTGTGGCAAAAGAACACAGAAGAAGAGCGACTACTAGGTGTGTCTCTGACAGGCATCATGGATAACCCACTGATGACCACAGAGAATGCTGGCCTAGATAAAACACTGGAGCACCTACGCAATGTTGCTGTTACTACTAATGCTGAATGGGCTGAGCGTCTTGGTATACCTGTCGCTGCTGCTATTACCTGTGTCAAGCCTTCGGGTACTGTCTCACAACTCGTTGACAGTGCCAGTGGTATTCATGCTCGCCACTCTCCATATTACATTCGTACTGTACGGGGTGACAACAAAGATCCACTGACACAGTTCATGAAGGATCAGGGTATCCCTGCAGAGCCAGACGTGTTCAAACCAGATCAGACTACAGTGTTCTCGTTCCCTATCAAGTCACCTGACAATGCTGTTGTTACCTCAGACGTATCAGCTATTGACCAGCTAAAGATGTGGCTAGCGTATCAGCGTAACTGGTGTGAGCATAAGCCATCTGTGACTATCAACGTCAAGGCTAACGAGTGGTTCGAGGTAGGTGCATTTGTGTATGAACACTTTGACGAGATGTCAGGTGTGTCATTCCTGCCGTACAATGAGCACACATACCAGCAAGCACCGTACCAAGAGGTAGGCAAGTCTGAGTATGAGCAACTACTATCATTGATGCCTAAGTCAATCGACTGGGCTAAGCTGAAAGAGTATGAAGCAGAGGACAACACCTCTGGTATGCAGACACTAGCTTGCTCTGGCGACTCATGCGAAATCGTAGACCTGACGTAGGTACTGTACCTTCACCCTGCACAAAAGTCTGTCGCATAGAAGATGGGTATTGTGCAGGGTGCAAGAGGACCATTGACGAGATTCGTGAGTGGTCTATAATGTCAGAGTATGAACAACAAAAGCTACTGTACGAATTAAAAGCACGGTAGCTTGACCACCCTTAGCTCAACTGGATAGAGCATTGACCTTCTAAGTCAGTGGTTGCAGGTTCGAATCCTGCAGGGTGGGCCAACTATAAGAGGATAATATGTGGGTGATAATCAGTAGGAACCAGTGCAACTTCTGTGACACTGCTAAGGCATTACTAAAAGCTAAGAACTTACCCTATACAGAATACAACGTACAGACTGCTAGTAGTAAATGGGTATTGACATTGATTAAACAAGCAGGTATGACTACAGTACCGCAAGTATTCTCTCCAGATGGGACACATGTTGGAGGGTACACAGAATTACGAGAACTCTTGAAAGGAGAAACACTATGATTGAATCGGTTATCTTTATTGGATGGTTCCTAATGGGTGCCGTAACTGTTGATAAGGTTATTGTACCTGCAGCGCAAGAAGCAAACACAGCCTATGTCCAGCCTACTATTGAATACACTAAAGACAAAGTAGGCGAAGGCGTTGATTACGTTAAAGAAAAGTTGAACTAATCATGTGGGTTCTAGTAGCTGTATTAACACTCGGTGCGGACACCATGGCCTTTGTAGATCCCTACGTTTACAGCAGTTATTCTGCTTGTCATGAAGAGGCTCAAGTTCGATACGAGTTCTATATGGCTACTAGACCTGACCCTGATGCCACAGCTTTAGTGTGGTGTACTGAGCAACCAAAGGGAATCTAAGGATTAGTATGGCTGTATGTAGAGATTGCAACGATTTGCTGACGGACAATAACTGGGCACCTTCATTTAAGAAGAACAAGAATGAAACGTGCAAGCACTGTTATAACAATCGTCATAACGCAAAGAACAACAAAGAGAACAACCCTAAAGCCTTGTATATAAACGGCAAGTATGTATCTCGCAAAGACCCACGATATAAGATCTTCAAACCAGGTAACTACAAGAACATAGGAGATGCTATCTTTGAGCAATCCGCAGCTAGTAGTATCAAAGAAGGTTACGTCTACGTCATAACAAATGAAGCGTGGCCTGACTGGGTTAAGATAGGAATGGCTATTGATGCAGAGGATCGCTTGAGTGGCTATCAAACTAGCAGCCCTCACCGTGACTACGTGTTAGAGCATAGCGTTGCATCTAATGATAGACGTAAGGCAGAACAACAGGCTCACACCCAAGCACTTAAAGTTGCTGTTGACACCAATGGCGAATGGTTTAAGATGACAGTGCAACAAGCAATCAACATACTGGATAACCTAGATGAACATGGAACTAGAGCCACCCAAGAAGCAGACACGTACACGCCGCAAAACAAACTACAAGAACAGCCAGTCCAAGGCGACTTCGGGTTTTAAAGCACGTACAGATAACCAAAAGAAGCTGTGGGATTCTATGCGTGATAGCACTCAGGTGCTAGTGCTAGGTCCTGCAGGTACAGGTAAGACATATGTTACAGCTACCTACGCAGCAGATCTGTATACCCTCAAAGAGATTGACAAGATTGTTATCACACGCCCACACGTAGCTGTAGGTAAAGACATAGGGTTCCTGCCAGGTTCACTAGAAGAAAAGACTTACCCATGGGCACTGCCAGTGTTAGACGTACTGCAGAAACACTTAGGCAAAGGCGTAGTAGAGACAGGCATCAAGAATGGTAACATTGAGATGGCACCTCTTGCACTTATGCGTGGGCGTAGCTTCGAGAGTACCTTCATTATTGTAGACGAAACTCAGAATATTACTACCCATGAGTTGAAGATGTTATTGACTCGTGTTGGTGAAGATAGTACAATAGTATTGAATGGTGATGTTCAGCAGTCTGACTTGAAAGAGGCAGATGGTTTATCTAAGATTATACACTTAGCTAAGAAGCACATGCTGCCCATCCCCATCGTTGAGTTTGGTATTGATGACATTGTACGCAGTGACATCTGTGCTGAGTGGGTTAAAGTGTTTATGAAGGAAGGTCTATAGTGACTAAGAAAGAAGTAGTAACAGGCGTTACATCAGTAGAGATTGAGTTCGCTGATAACGGCTTTGTAGTAAGCTACCGTGGCGAAGACAAGGAAGGTGACTGGGCAGAGGCTAAGCTTATCTGTCGTGACCTAGCCGAGGTAGGCAATCTAATGCAGCGAATCAAAACAGATATGGCATGAAACTAGAACAAGAGGCTAGAGCACACATCAACGCTAAGAAGCGTCAGTTCAGTCAAGCCTTACGTGAACATGCAGCTAACACAGAGCAATACCTCATGGATAATCTGTATGCCACACATGAACTAGACAACGCTATGCGTAGCTTACGAGCAGCAGTACTCTGGGCAGAAGAAGCAGCAGAGATACACGGAATAAAGTAAAGGGGCCTAACGGCCCCTCTCTCTTTTATAGCTTAGCTACTTCTTCGTACATCTCTTCGAGATAATCTACATATTCCATAAACAAGTCTAGCTCATTAAAGTTAAACTCATCTATCTTACCTTCGATACCATACTGTAGCTTCATCAGCTTGAGTGCTTCCTTGCGTATCTCTTTGTTACCCTTAGTCGCAGCCTTAGAAGCTAGGCGTAGTCGTGCAGCATCTGTGCCACCATAGCCTTCAGCCATCTGAGAGCGTACCTCTTTCTTAGTATCAGAGACAAGAGTCTTCAGCATCTTACGCTTACCTGTCAGGCTAGCCTTCTTGAATGCCTCTGAGTTAACAAGGTAATTAGTACGGCGTTCCAGTGCAGGAGCCAACATGCTATTCATAACCTTGTCATACGCAGGGATCTTTGTACGTTCACTAGCAGTCCACGGTTGCATCTCTGCAATAGAGTAAGCTTTCTCTGTAGCTGTGCGTCCTGGTTTAACTGTGATACCAAAGATACGTGCGAATGGGTTAGCATCGTATACCTCACCCTCACGAGTAGCAACACGTAGTTCCTCACCTGTCAGGGTATCTGTCTTATCACTGAATGCTTCGAACAGATTATCTACATACTTAGTAGCCGACTGTGTAAAGATAGCACCTGCACCTTCTGCCTGACGAACATCCTTAGCTGTATCTGTACCAGTAGCAAATCCAACGATCTTGTTTACAGCATCTAGAGGACGTGTTACACCTGATACAAAGTTACCTGCTACTTTAGAGAAGCCATTAAACAACTCACCTGTACCTACTTCATCAGCATTAACAAGAACGTCAATCAGATTGTTAAGGTCATTACCAAACTGAGCATCACGTGCAAGCTGTCCTACAGCAAGTTGTGTTGTCAGTTCTTGTGTTAACTCTCCTGGTACCTCTTCTCCGTTCTGACGCATGTTGTACACACGCCCTGCAGCAAGGAATAGAGAGAACGGGAATGTGTTCTTAGCGTCAACAATAGTGCCGCCACCTACGTCTACATCGTATACACCCAAGCCCTTCTCACGGCGCTCCTTGTCATATTCTGCAGCCGAAAGCAACCCAACAGAACCTACAAAGAAACGCGCAAAGATTTCACGCTCAGCTACGTCCATACCTTCGTCCTTTAGGATCTTACGCCCAAAAGGTTTGATCAAAGAAATCACAGCTAAAGGTGACCACTGGTATGCAGTAGCAACTACGTTATTGAAGAAGCGTCCAAATGGTAGGATAACACCTATACCAGGTGTGTTAGATACAGTCTCAACAAACTTAGCAGTGGTACGAATAAGTTCACCCTGATCCTTTGTTGTGTAGTCCTTAGCAAACACAGACTTGAGTGTAGTATCTAGGGCACCTTGCAGAGAGCGTTCATCAATGACGTTTTCATCCATCATCAAAGCTTCTTTAAGGGTGATATCCTTCTCAACACGCAGGTACTTATCTAGCTCAGTCATAAACATCTGTGACTTAGTGAAGCTATCCTGAATACGTACACCTGTGATTTGGTTCGCTGCAGTAGCCATAGCTTCAACGTTCTTGAACAACTTGTCGTCAGGGCTAATACCGTAACGCTTAGCTGTAGCATCCACGCCACCTGCCATAGTCTCAAACAATACCTTCTGCACATCTTGGTTCTCATCTAAGAACTTCATGTAGGCATCGTGTGTTGTGTAAGGGTCCATCAAGTTACGTGCACGCTGTGCGACGATAGCACTGTAAGCACGTGCCTGACGCATAGACTCGGCTGCGCCCAGCGCATCACCAGTAATACGTTGACGTGCAGCAATAGCCATCAAGCTTGTGTGGTTAAACAGATCAGCCATAGTCTGACCTACAGCAAACTGTGCATAACCTGCAACGTTCAATGCTGTGGTAGCAGGAGATGAAACAAGCAAGCGTTTCCAGATAGACTGACCATAGCTAATGCCGCTAGACTTCTTAGCATTAACCATCTCTTGCTGCAGCATCTCTTCTGCTTCAATAGTATCAAGCGTAGCCTTCATCTTATCTTGTGATGCTACGATACCAGAATCAAGAGTACGGCGTACCTGAGACATAACGTTTAACGTCTTACCTGCTTCGTTGATACGCTTAGCTACCATGTCACCCAGCTGGATACGTGTTGCAGATAGTTCACCCATCTGTATGCCAGAGTATTTAGCCATCTCTTTATTGATAGCAGCCAAGTCTTCCTGTGGCATGAAGCGCATGACGTTAGTCATTACATCAGATAGATGTTTCTCACGCCCAATCTTAATGCCTTTATCTTTGTAGATCTTAGCCAAGCCACCCTTGCCATCTTCACCTAGCATGATCTGCTTGATAAGTTCAGCTGGCATAAGGTCACCAGAGAAATCAGCACCCGCTTCTACCTTACTATTCCAAGCCTTTACGTTATCTAGGATAACACCTGCAGCTTCGTCTGTTTCTTCTTTGGTAAACTTAGGGGCTAACTCGTCAATGACATTGTTGGCTACTTTCTCTAATGCTGAACCTGTATCTTCAAGACCCGATGCACCACGGAACTTACCGAAGCCTAGTTGTGCAGCACCAGCAACACCACCTAACAGAGATGAGAAGCCTGTCTGCAATACGCTGTACTCTTCCTGAGCACCTGCTTCTAGCATAACATTCTGTGCCATGATGTCTTGCATAACAGCAGCACCAGCATCAATAGCTGTAGTCTGTTTCAGTGAACGTGTCGCTGCAGTTTCAAACAACTCTTTCTGTTTAGCTTTCATTGCATCCTGTGCAATAGCTCTACGCCCATCCTTAGCAACACGTTCTGCTACATCCTTGTAGGCTTGACCTGCTACACGGGTAGACATACCCTTTTCAACAGCACGCTTCGCAGCCTCAATACCAGCCTTCTCAGCAGCCTCTTTAGCTACCTGACGTGTGGCACCGCTAGACAGAGCTTCCCGCCCTGCAGCACGCACTATAGCCTTGATAGTCTGCTTTCCTGTTACAGCCAAACCAGCTGCACCTGCACGACCAATACCACCAGTCAGTAGACCTAAGTAGTTTGTAGGGTCAGTCGCTGCAGCAGATACATAATCCCACACACCACTGACAGCACCCATGGCACCATCATTAACAAAGACATTACCTAGCTGGTCATAGATTTGGTATGCACGTTTAGCTTTCTCTTTACGGGCTTCATCTGCTTTACTAATAAAGCGTACCTCGCCTGCAGTAGAGACAGTGTTAGCATTAAAGTAACGCATGTGCTGAACAAAATCATCCACAACCTCTTCATCTGCTATATCTTTGTAGTCAACACCCTTACGATCAACCATGTACTCACGGATATTGTTTAGGTACTGCGGTTTAAGCAGATCGTCTTTCTTTAGCGTAGCATTAGAGTCAAGCACAAAGTCATCCTCTGGCTCATCATCCATACGTGCTACAGTAGACGTGACTTTATCAACAGTAGAGGTGGTAGTACCACCCCACTTGTTCTTTAATTCATTAATATCCATTATTAGTTATCCAGCTGATAGCGTTTCAAGATGTTGGATGTAATGTTCTTGGCTTTCTTTTCGTCACCTTCGTATTCCATAATCTCAATAGCAGGGTTGGAACCACGGAAAGCACCATCATCCATAGAGTCTAGTTGCTCTTTAGTTACATGGTAGGTACCACGCCCCTTGATCTTAATCTTGTATGTATCCTTTGTCAAGTTACGCTTGATGTTAAGGTTACGTAGTGGTGCTTCAATAAGTTCATTAATGTCATCACGGAAATAGAAGTTCATTCCACCTATCGTTGACTCAGGTAGGTTACGCTCACGGCGTTGCTTACGTGTCATATCTTCCCACTGATCACGTGTATACTTGTCTGAGTATTTATCTTCATCATCTGTAAAGATAGACTTACTACTCAAGGCATCAGCAACGATAGCCTTACCTTCTTCATCTAGTGGTATAGATGTAGGGAACTCTTCATCAAAGTCCTCCTCTGATACAGAACCCTCAAAGGTAACTTCCTCGACGATTACATTACCGTCACCCTCCTCAAGACCTTCACCTTCAGGTGACATATCTGTGTCACTCTCCTCAGTATCGTCTTCTGCTTCTACAATACCGAATGTCTCTTTAAACTGCGTAAGTGCACTAGGGCTTAACACGTCTGCAATCTGACGCATAGTTAATTCATTATCAAAGAAGCCGCCATACTTGTAGATGTCTGCATATGTGTTGATCAAGTTAACAGACGCACGTTCCTGTATCTCTTTAGTGGCTAGATCCGCTGCTTCGTCAACATCTAATCCAGAATCCGAAGCAGCTATTCGTGCAGCCTTGATGTAAGCCTGACCTTCTGAGCTAGACACAGCATCACTCATTGTCTTTGCTAGTGTCGTGCTAAAGTCTAGTGCATCTTTAGGTGTGTAGTACTCAATGTCACTCATTGTCAGGGAAGCATCTGGGAACATAGACTGGTACTCTGCCTGTGCTGCAGCTGCGTTAACGTCTGCGATAGACATGTCACCCATGTAACCTGACTCGGATAGCTCTTGCTTGGCTTTACGCATCTTACCAAAACCTAACAAGCTTGGTACAAAGCCTACCTCTTTCTCTTCTACTTTAGGAGCACGTCCACTTACGCCATATGTACGGGCAGCAAAGTCCTGTAGAGACATGTCTGCCATGTTAAGATCCATAGCTGGAATCTCTGGCATATTTACAATAGCTTCAATATCATCAGGGCCTAGACGTTTACCAGGCATCTGATTAGCAGCCTCCTGCAGCTTCTCATAGAACTCAGAGATACCAGTGACACCAGAAGACATAGCAGTACGTACTTGCTCTTCTGTTGCGCCCAGCGCCATAGCACGTTTACCTAACTGTGCAGCCTGCTTAGCACGTTGATCACGTTGCTGTAACACATTAAGGTTACGCAGAGCCGAAGCTTCCTGTTTCTCTTTATACTTAGCAGCCTCGGCTTCACGTCTGTCCATACCCTCAGAGAGAGTTTCAAAGAAGCCTGCTGCAAAACTATCAAAATTAAATGCCATTATATTAACCCTTCGCCATCAAGCCCATAGGCTTTGCTTCTTGCATCTCTTCTGCAGGTGCTTCTTCTTCAGGCTCATCTTCCGCTGCTTCAACCATGTCACTCAACATAGTCTTACCTTCGTCTGATTCATCCATACCCTCATCCTCTAAGTACTTAGTAGCAAGAGCCATAAAGCGATTCATCTCTGCTTTCTCTGCATGTTCCTGTGGATCTTCGGGTGAGTCCTTAACCTCGATACCCATATCTGTAAAGACAGCCTTGAGTAGGTTGTGGATCATAGGTGCTACAAGCATACCTGCATCAATGGTGTGTAGACCACGCATAACACCCATCATGTAGACAGACTCTACGATAGGGGCTAGGGGTACGTCTAGTTGCACCATAGCAGCTAGATCATCTAGTACATCTTGGTTAGCTAGTCGCTCAACGTAGAACTTTGCTACGTCTTCTACGTCTGCCATCTCAGGTGGCTGTTCCCAAGGGTTGTTACGTGGTTCAGTTGTAAGAGACTGACCTGGGATTGGTCTATCAAAAGGTCCAGCTACTGCCATTTCAAATATCCTATTTAGTAAATCCTGCACCGAAGTATAAGCCTACAATAGCTGATACAATGTGCGTGTCTAGTGGTGTGATAACAAATCCTGATGCGTACTTCCACTTAATGATCTCAGTGCCACCACCGAATAGACCACTAAGGAAACCAGTCTGCATCTCTGAGTAACCAACGATTACTTGTACTTCAGGATACCATACTGCTACCAGCTTTGGCAATACAATAATTGCAAACACAGCTGATAGAGCGATAAGCCTACGTGTCCATGCGAAGTGTTTGTCGTTCTTACCTGCGTCACGTGCCATTGCTACTTGCTTAGCATTAAAGTTGGCACGCTCCATTAGCATCTTCTGTTGGGCTTCTTTAGCTTTAATGCTTTGCCCCCAGATAGACATGACCCCACCTAACACGGTGGAGCCTAACATTGTGATAAGTTCTAGGGGAAGTCCTAACATTACCAAACACCTTTACTATTCTTACGTACAGACTTTTGCTTGTTCTCGTATATATTAGAGGCGCGTGTAGTTTCTTCTGTGTGCAGCAAGTTACCATCTTTATCATAATACTTAAACTTTGTATTAGTACCAGAGTTATCAGCATCAATCCGTGTAATCTCTTTACCGCCTGTTGCTGAAGTAGTTTCGTTCCAAGCGTTAGCACGTGCTTTGGCAATGCCTATTGAAGCACCGCCACCTAACACGGTAGAACCTACCAAGATTTTGCTGTATAGGTTTTCGGGATTAGGTTCATCTTTTGCTAGCTCTGCGTAGATTGCCTTAGCTGATTTACCTGAATACCATCCCGCACCCTTGTTCCAGCCAATCTTTACTACAGCTTTCTTACTGCCTTCGCTCATGCTAGACCAGCTGTCACCTGCTGCAGCTTCTGCTTGATTAGCAAACTCTTCAATGACACCTTTAGCAAATGCCTTGTCGCTGTCAAAGTCACTGCGCTTTACAGTGGTACTACCTACAGTCTTATAGGCACCTGATGTATCTAGCTTACCTTTATCAAAACCTGTAACAACAGAGGCACCTTGAGTAAAGTCTTTACCATTATACTTCAAGCCATCAGGTACCACCCCTCCTGCAAGTGTAATGTTCTTGTTATCTTGCCCTACGTGGGCCTCGTCACCCTCTTGCTTACTTTCAACAAAATCACTATAAACTAAATCTGTAAGGGTAGTGGTAGCTTTTTCTTCTGTCGCAGGCTTAGACATCAAGCCCTTACCCTCTGCCTTCACAGGGGTAGCTTCTAGTTCTTCCTCTGTTACATCTACTGGAGGTTCAATAGGTACATCTGCATCTTCTGCATCTACAAACTCTGGCTCTGGGCGTAGTTCTGGTACAAGAGATTCGTCTTCGTCTAGCTTCTTAAGCCGCCCTGGTTCAGCTAGTGACTCACTGATACCTGCTTCCATGCGATTAAGTGCAGCAACCTCTGCGGAACGCCGTGTCAACTCATCAAAGTCTTTCAGCGACATCTCACTGCGTTCATAGAGAGATGCAGGGTTTGTGTCGGTGAATGGTGTGTCAGCTAGTGTACCCCCCGCTGCAGTAAACGACTTAGTGAAACGTGTGTACCAGTCTTCCTGTAAAGGTTCTGCAGGCTTGGACGTAGGAGTACCTAAGCCTTTTGAGGTAGGCGCTGTAGCTGCTACAGGCTCTGGTCTTAATTGGGGGCGTAGTGAGTAATCCATTGGTGTACCTTTATTATAATCCAAAGATGGCGTTTGCTGCATTCTCTGCAAGCTTACCAAGGAAATTACCAGCAGCTTTAGAACCAGCAGAAGTTTTAGCGTTTTCAATCTTAGCAATGGCAAGGTTAGCATCTCTGTTAGCAGCATTCTCAGCAGACTCCCATGCCCATGCTAACAAGTCACGCTCACGCTGTACGACATTGTTGTATGCTGTCATTGTAAAGTTATTAGCCGCTAGTGCAGCATTACGGTTAGCTTCGTTCTGTGCAGCATTCTCAGCTGTAGTAAGGTTCTGGAACCACTGAGCATTAGCCTGCGCTACAATCAAATGGTTCTGTGAATTAAACTGATCACGAGCATTCTGTTGTGCTGTATTAAATTGTGCCAGAGCATTAGTCTCACCAGCATTGAAACGTTCCATGGCATTCTTTTGCTCAGTGTTAAACTGTGATACCTGTGTAGACAGGGAAGCAAAGAACTGGTTAGTCTGATTCTCAGATGAGGCATTGAACTGACGTGCTGCATTATCAGCTGCAGTGTCACTCATGATAGAGTTAACACGCTCCTGTGCTTTGAACATGGACATCTGTTGTTCATTACTCAAGTTAGTCATATCCATCTGTAGGAATGCTTGAGCGTTTTGTACTTGTGCTTGCTGACGATTGTTAAGGTTGGTCATGTCCATCTGAGACATGGTTGCAGCGTCAGCCATAACCTTAGCTTGTTTATTGGATAGGTTAGCTAAGTTCATGGTCTGTGCCATCTTAGCATTCTCTAGTGCAACTTGTTGTTCAGCTGAGAAGTTAATGTTAGCAATCTCACTAACACGTGCAGCATTACGTACCTTAGCTTGGAACTCTTGATCGAAGTCCATACCCATGAACTTAGCACGTTGCTCAGCCTTAAGCATAGCCATCTGTTGCTTGTTAGAGGCATCCATCTGTGCAATAGGTAGAGCAGATTCCATAGCAGCCTGTACAAGAGCCATACCTGCCATAGAGGATGCACTCAATCCACGTGCAGCCATCTGTGCTGTAGCATTACGCATAGCACCAGCCGCCCATGCAGGAGGTTGCTTACCTTGGAATTGGTTCATCAAGTTAGCCATCTCACCCTGAACGGATGCAGCCTGCACTTGACCTGTACCAAAGGTAGCGTCTACCTGTGCTTGGTCAACACCAGAGCCACTAATAGTTTCAGCTGTAGTCATCTGCATAGGAGAAGGCATACCTTGGACAGTAGCCGCTTGTCCTTGTGCAGCCTGTAAGCCTAGCTGTGCTAGTTGTTGAGGGCTACCCTGTGCAGCCTGCATCTGTGCTTGCTGTGACACTTGGCCCTGTGCAGCCTGTTGTCCTTGTAGGGCTTGACTCACTGCAGGGGCAGCTGTAGCAGCCTGAACTGTCTGAGTAGGGGTAACAGGTGCAGCCTGAGCAGCCGCAGCAGGAGTTGCCGTAGCTGCTGTAGCAGTAGTAGCAGCCGCAGGTGCTTGTCCTGTAGGCGCATCCATCTGACCACCAGCAATCTGAGCAGGAGTAGAACCAGCTACAGTAGGTGTAGTAACTACAGAGGTAGGATCGGCTGTTATAGCCTTAGTCATTTTGCTTGCGTTGCTAGGTTGAGGCTTAGGAGTAGGTCTTGGCGTAAGTTTAGTCTTACCTAAAGCCGCGATTATAGGTCCTACCGAATTTAACACACCACCAGATGCCATCTGTACGGGTTCACCCTCAATAGTGCGACGAGCAGCCAGAGTGTACTTACCCATCTTAGCAGCAGCTGCAGGGTTAGACGCTAGGAAAGCGTTAATAGATTTCTCATCCGTAGGACCATCATAGCCCAGCGCTGGAAGGATCTTATTCTGTAATGTCTCAGGCTTAAACCCTGCAAACTTCTTAGCCATAATTATTGTTTCCCTAATTGCATATACACAGCTGTTGCGATAAAGCTGAGTATAGCTACGGTTGTTATCTTAATGAATGTGTTCCATATACTTCTACGAGTATCTTTCCATGTGTCTAGGAGGCTGCGCATCTCACGTAGATCTGTTGCAGCACTCTCATCATGAAGTCCTAGTTGATGCAATACTTCCTTGGCACCACGTCTAGCAGCACGGTCAAGCATAGCCTCTAATTCGTCTGGTGTCAAGTTAATCTCTGGCATCTTAAAACCTTGTTACGGTGTTAGAACGTAAGTACCAGGGGTACTATAGGTATAATTTGTCCCATTAACGGTAAGTTGAGCGTAGCCATTGGCTCCGTTACCGCCATCATAGCCCGTTGCAGGTGCAATACCGCCAGAGCCTACATAAATAGTTATGCTATAACCAGGGACGAGCCAATAGGATCCTGATTTGTATGATGACGCTACGCCACCTTCTCCAGAGCAACCGCCTGAATCGAAGAAGCTTCCGCTGTCACCACCACCGCCGCCGCCTCCAGAGCCGTAGTTAACAGCGTCTGCGCCGCTGCTATTAAGTCCACCACCAGCCCCGCCAGAACCATAATACGAGGCTCCTCCATTTGTACCTGATGTAGATCTGTTACCCTTACAGTTCTCACCGCCACGACCACCATACGAGATAATCGAGGAGCTAGGGAAAGCTATTCTAGACTGACTGCCTGCAGGCGCATAGGTACCTCTATTACCTTCGCCACCATCGTCTACACCGTAACCGCCTGCGCCACCGCCACCAATTACAATGTAATTAACGTAGTAGGCTTTATACCTACCTCGCATGTTAGACATAGAGATCGTACCACTACTAGGTACACTTGTGTTGTTACCTGTAATGTAAGATCCATTATAGTAATACTCTGACAGGCTAATAGGATTACTACCGCCAAACTCAGTCTGTACCTGAGACAGAGATATAGGTCCAGTTGATGGTAGAGACATATTACTTAGCCTTCTTTAGAGATTCAACCTCTGCTGACAATTCTTTGACTGCTTCGATCAGTACACCTACAAGGTTACCGTATGCAACAGACAAGTATTCGCCATTCTCTTGTACTACTTCTGGGATAACTTTCTGTACCTCTTGGGCGATTACACCTGTTGATGCCTCACCGTCCTTGGTAAAGTTAACACCACGTAGAGCTTTTACTTTCTCTAGTGCGTCAGGGATAGTAACGATGTCAGACTTCAAGCGTTCATCTGAGTAAGCCGTTACGTCACCCGCTGCTAGTATACTACCCGTAGAATAGAAGCTTTTACCATTATAGGTACGAACCCATGTGGAGTCTTCCATATAGATGCCACCACCATAGGTGCTACTATACCAACCTGTCTGTCCAGTAGATCTAAACCAGTTGCCTGCTTCAAAAGACGAAGCATACAAGAAGTCTGTATAAGGGTTGCAGTAGATGTTAGAGGTACCATATACCTGGTTACCTGAACCCCACAACATCTGGTATGTGCCGCTACTATTGTCACTGTAATTGATAGTAACTTGACTTGCTATACTTGCGGAAGAAGCGTTACCAGAAACACTACCAGTAAAAGTAGCATCAGTACCGTTTGTACCGTTGTTTAGTACAACTGTACCGTTACTTGCTCTAATATCTCCTGTAACATCTCCTGTAACATTACCTGCTACATTACCTGTAATATTCCCTGAGACATTACCTGATACATTACCTATGAAAGTACTTGCTACAAAGTTCTCTGTACCAACAGTCCAGCGGTCATTAACCTCATCCCATGTCAATGATTTATTAATAGCTGTACCACGTTCAATCTCAATACCAGCACTCTGAGAAGGTGTCCCTGTCTCGTCACTGTTAAGGGTAATGATGTTATCAGCTAAGTTGATTGTATTTGTATTAACAGTAGTAGTGGTACCGTTAACGATAAGATCTCCACCAACTGTAACTGTACCTGATGTAGTCAGGGTATTCATAAGGTTAGCACCTGTAGAGGTAACGTTACCTGTCAGG
>Ga0181555_1000785_pt1 | contig 30211 bp, 28 predicted proteins | sample 011ome_15_FD_145601 | JGI IMG/M metagenome (GOLD analysis project Ga0181555, IMG submission 145601) | Coastal salt marsh microbial communities from the Groves Creek Marsh, Skidaway Island, Georgia - 011504AT metaG (spades assembly) | ecosystem: Environmental > Aquatic > Marine > Intertidal zone...
GAGGTGTCTACCCTAATGTGGTTTGCAGCTTATGTAGCAGGAGAACTTTGTGAAAAGGATATATCTCTGGGAGAAATGAGGGTTCTTGCAGAAGGATACTACAACAAAGCCTTTAACACCAAAGAGAGATGAAACCAATCCTATATTGGAAAGTAGGCAACACGCTTACCACAGATTACGACAAAGCAATCATTATGTTGAACGAGCGAGACCTCAGCAACAATGGAATCGAGAATGACTAGTCTGTTTATATTGATCATGTTAGTGCCTATATGCTACATGATTAGGAGAGAGTATAAGGCGTACAAGAGTATAAAGAAAAGACTCGACAGGTACGATAAATAATTTAATATATGAGAGAGTTTGTAACCGATGTGTTTATGTACTGCGTATACACACTTCAAGTGATAGGAGGGAGTCCTGGCGAATACGGGTTTGGATACTACTTGGCAAATGTTTTGATATTTGTCGTGATACATCCTTTGATTACCCTAGTCTTTCTATTACTTTGGATAAAAGAAAAGAAAAAGAATAGACTATGATTCCAATTGGCCACACAGTCACACTGAACAAGGGTGAACAAGAAATCGCTAAAAAGATAGCGAAAGAAAGATACGAGTCCTCAAGAGCAGCGGGAGTCTATAACGCCAAGAAAGGTGATCAGTCTAACGAGTTTACAGACTTAGAAGGAATATCTGGAGAGATGGCATTTTGTAAAATGTTTAATGTCTATCCCGACATGGACTCTAAGGTTGTCACACAATTAGATGATATTGGTGACTGCACTTACAGGGGATATCAAGTAGATGTCAAGACTACCTCATATGAGAATGGCAAATTAATATGCGCTACTTGGAAGAACGACAAGGTAGATATGTATGCCTTGATGGTAGGTACATTCCCTACATATTCATTCAGGGGGTTCGCCTCAGCAAAAACATTAAAACAACAGTCTAACATAGTTGACCTAGGCAAGGGCAAGGTTTACGCTATAGAACAAAAACAACTTAATCAATTTTAATATGAAGTTTGATATTCATGAAGCGAGCATATGGTATGGGGGAGACCTACTTATCGCGGATGGTTTCGATGATGCAATCATCGGTATAGAAGATACAGGCGAAGAGCCGAGGGTCTGCTACTCAAAACAAAGATGCATCGAGATACTCTTAGAAGAGGGTATGGATGAAATGGCTGCAATTGAACACTTAGAATATAATACATTTAACGCATATGTCGGAGCAAAAACACCACTATGGATCGATGATCAATTCTTCAGAGACTACGAGTCAAAAGAAGATTAGACAAGTAGGACAGGAAGTAATAGACCTGCTTATAGAAAAGAATAAGAGTTACGGAGACTCAGCACTAAACCCTGCTAATATATTTGCAAGAGGTAACGCTGTTGAGAATCTTGCTAGTCGAATTGACGACAAACTTATGCGTATAAAGACCCAAGGTTTCAAGGGATACGGAGAAGACAATGTAAAAGATTTGATTGGGTACTTAATTTTGCTTAAGATTGCACTTGAAGAAGAAGAACCCACCCTTCAGGATTGGCAAAACGAAATCTTAGCAAGTCAAGGGTATTTTCAGAACCGCACATAAATTAAATTAAATGAGAGAGACCAAGGTAACAATCTATCCAAAGGTATATAACACGAAAGATGAGCCAAGTTATATACTTCTTGAGACAGCACTAGACAGAATACGAACAGGAGGTAAGAACCTTGAGAGAATAAACTTGCTCCGCGCTGGAGATAAGTCTCAGAAGAAGGAACTTCCAATTGTGTTGTTCTCGGGTATATTCAGAGAGCGTAACGATGATGGGATTATTGACCATTCATCCTTTGTGGTAGTAGACTTTGACCACGTTGAGGTGGACCATACAAAGGCTGTGCTATGCATGGATGATTATGTTTATGCTGTTTGGGTGTCTCCAAGTGGAGACGGATTGAAAGCACTTATACGTATATCTCATCCAGAAAGACATCGTGACCACTTCAGAGCGATAGAGACCTACTTCGATAAGTCTTACGGTCTGGAAGTAGACTCGTCTGGGATCAATGAGTCGAGAGCATGTTTCGAGTCTTACGATCCTGAGATATGTATAGATCACGACTCTAAGACCTTCACTGCATTTCAGTCTGAACAGAAGCAAGAGAAGCAAGAGGTGGTCATACAGGAGGGGGAGTACACAGACTACATGAAGCTCAACCTTGCGGCCCGCATGGTAAGAAACGCACCTGAAGGACAAAGACACGAGACATTATTAAGAGCATCAGTTCTGTGTGGTGGTTACATTGGAGCAGGTCGTATAGAAGAGGAGGAGGCTGTCAGAGTTCTCAAGAGGGAGAATCGCAGAAGACATGTCGATGCACATTACGATGATGAGAAGACCATACGTGACGGAATCATGAATGGTAAGTCCATGCCTATACGAGACCTCATGAATGAAGAGGAGAAGATTGAGCGTGAACTAGAGATAAAGAAAATGGATATGTCTTTTGTCTCCTCGGATGACGATGACATGAAATGGATATCAGACTTCGCTGATGGTAAAATCCAGGTGGGGTTGACTACGGGGCTAGACGAACTAGACAAGTACTATCTATACAAAAAAGACTTCACAATCATTAATGGACACTCAAACATCGGTAAGACAACATTCGCTCTGTACCTGATGGTAAACTCCGCAATAAGACACGATTGGAAGTGGGTAGTCTACACCGCAGAGAACAAAACAGCATCGGTAAAAATGAAGCTCATGCAAATGGCGGGAGACATGGACATCAAACAGATGACATACGACCAAAGGAAAATTGCTTACAAATGGGTGAACAAACACTTCACCGTGATAAGCAACAAGGATGTTTATAGTTATGTAGACTTAGTATTGTTTTGCGACAAGGTCATGTCTCAGCAAAAGGTTGACGGATTCTTTATCGATCCATACAACGCTTTGAAAATCGAGATGACCAACAACAGAAACGTAGGAACTCACGAATATCACTACGAAGCAGCATCTGAATTCCTTACATACTCTAACAGAAAGAATATAGCCGTATGGTTAAACACTCACGCTGTAACTGAGGCACAAAGAATGAAAGGCCCAGACGGACTATCGATAGCACCCTTTGCAGAGCAGACTGAAGGAGGCGGTAAGTTCATCAACCGCTCTGATAATTTTTTCACGTTTCATAGAAAAATTCAGCATCCCGAGTACGATATGCGTAGAACTGTTGAATGGCACGTAAGAAAAATACGTGAGACAGAGACAGGAGGTCAGCCCACTCCATACGATGAACCAATGAGGTTGATGATGAATCAGACTCAAACAGGATTCTACACTTTCTCTGGGAAGAAGCTGTTCGACTCTATTTTTGATCAGATGAAAGGAGAAGAAGTATACATTGATTTCGGTTCTGATAACTTGTTGATATAATTTTAATATCTTTTTGGTTGTCGTTTTGTTTTTGTTTAAATTAAAACGTGGCTAAAAAGAAAAAAGATTTAGGTATATACAAGAATAATTTAGAGTACTACTGCGGAAGTACTCTAGATAAAAACGGCTACAAATTTAATTACGAGGAAAGGTTTATAATCATGGAGGGGTTTACATACCCCTCTTCGTATTATAAGTCAACTCCTAAGAGTAAAAAACTAATTGATGCAACAGGCAAGAAGATATTACCCATATCGTACAAGCCAGACTTTGTCATCCATAAAGAAAAGGTAATCATTGAAACTAAGGGGTTTGTTCGTGCGAACGATTCATTCCCACTTAGGTGGAAGATTTTCATGGAATTTCTTATGAGGACGGGTATGGCAGACTACAGATTGTTCATACCTAAGAATCAGAAACAAGTAGATGAAATAATAGAAATTCTAAACAATGAAACCAGAAAAACTAAGTGAGATGTACAATCTCGCATGCCTAAACTCTCACGAGTTGCTGGATGAACTCTATGAATCTGTTCATACTCCAGAGGGTGATCCAAAGGTGACACCAGAAGAAATTAAGTCTATCAGACAAAAGTTCCTGGCTAAGATCAGACACGAGCTAGAACTAATTCAAAGTGCAGCGGATGAAGCATCAGAAGTGTAGTTCTTGCCATAAAGAAAAAACATTAGACAGCTTCCACGTAGACCGCTCAAGAAAGTCTGGGAGACAGAGATACTGTAAGGAGTGTAAGAAGTTCTTTGACAAGGAGGGATACCACCCTAAATACAAGACTAAGTACATGATATACTACCTACCGAAAGAAAGATACATAGGCATGACCTATAATCTTAAACGTAGGATGACAGCACACAAGCAGAGACACCATAGGGACATCACAGGATACAGGGTTATACTCACAACCAAGCATGAGAAATTAGCTCATGTAGTTGAAACGCTTCTGCATCTGATTGGGTTCAATGGGTTTCGTTATTAAAGAAAAAGAGGGCTATTTGCCCCCTTTTTTATTTCTGCAAGTACACTTGCCATCGCATTCTCTAGGTTCTACCTCGCAATACTGACGTTTAGCGATAGTAATCTCCTTCTTTTTCTTAGTCATTGAATAGATACTTAGTTATTAATCGTTTTACGATGATCAATGCTAGCAACCCTAGCCCAAAGTAAACAATTAAACTCTGTATCTTATTCCAAAGTGTATCTTTTTCAACATAAACAATCTTGTCGTATGGTACTTCAATAATCCGAACTATCGTATCCGAGGCGCATTCTGCGTTTATAATAATCGTGTCGTTCACTTTTACCAGTTGCACCTTTAGTCTGTCCTTCACTACCGTTATAGTATCGTGTTGCTTCATAATCACAGTATCCGTGATATCCACAGGTGGGATTACAACCGTGTCTAGCACAATCAGCGTGTCTTTTTGAAGAATCAATGGGTCTTTTTGCACCGCTTTCTTCAAGTGCCATTGCGCGCTGCAGCTCGTTAATAAGCTTATTAGAATTAACTTTACCGCCCATTTCATATGGTATCAAAATCGGTGTACGTAATCGTTACTTCGTGATCGTTGTGAAGAGTCTGAGCAATTTGAGGATAAACTCTTTTATACGCTTGAGTAGACGAGCCAACAAAACCATCGCTATCGCCAAAATTCGCTTGTTGACTATCACCAAGAAGTAGACACCCAGCAGTGTGTTCATCAGTATTACCAGTGTGAATAAGGATATACTCAAAACCAGGCACGTTACGTACCCATAGCATTCCTTTGTGCATCTTCCCATACTTCTCTTTATATCGTGCGTGGAAGCCACCTGTGGTTCGTAGTGTAATAGCGTAAGTCCCAGCGGGTATTCTAGTCTCACTCATTACTTTATCGTCTCTATGCTCATCCTCTAAGGTGTAGCATAAAAACTTTCTATTACCTCCTGTGATGTCAAACAGCAATCCATTAGTGCTGTCCTTCTGACTACTGAAGCGCAGTACCTCTAACGCTGTTATCATTTGCTTGCGAATTTTTCAAGTCCCGCGATGCCAAAACTACCAAGAGTCACTATCACAAAAGAGTTGTAAGTGAACTCATTAATGACTAAGTCCTTACCAAAAAACCCACTGCCTACATCGGCAATCATAACCAATACCATTACGGCAAAGGACATAAAACCAATAATGGTTTTCTCATTGTAACTGTTGTCGCTTTTAAAAATCTCTCCGAAGCTCATAATTTTCTTTAATAGTTTTTTCATAGTATTATATGATTAAATTTCATTTTGTTTCATTTATATCTCCTTGCCTGTCTTGATGTAAAGTCTTTCGACCTTGTTGAATCTAGACAATGCTTTGTTTGCGTCTATCACAAGTTTAGGGTTGCCCTTAGAGGCTGCAATGGCTTGAAGACCCACATACATACCTCTAATCTCGTCCAACTTCTCTAATCTACGCTCACGCTTACCGCCTTGTAGTTCGTGATAAGGTGTACCAAATTTGTACTCTCTTGCAAAGAAGTAAAATTGTTGATTAGCGTTTACCTTGTAGTCACGAATGAAAGATCGTTTGCCTAGGTTTACAGCAAGGTCTCCACTTTCTTCGTAGAATCCTTTTTCTTGCTTCATGTAAGAATCTCTAATACTTGAAGAAACAAACGGTGGAGCAACAACAGACTTAAGGGTGTAGTTCAAATACTTCCACATCTTAACGTGTTTAGCATCCATCTCGTCTGCAATATCTTTACCCCAAGCATCTTTACCGTCAAACAGGTTCATCACCATCTTTACAAGCATATTCGGTCTAGCAATGTCTACCAGTTGGTCAAACCCATCCGTAGGATTAATGAGTAAGTCTGTAACTTCCCCATACGGGTCTTCCATGCTGTAGTCGTAGAATCTAATGTTTCCATCTTTATCTACACTAGAAACAACTAGGCTGTGGCCTTCCATCCAGCCAGATCTAAATTTCTTGGCCGCTTCAGTGAGTTCGCTGTCGTCATCCCCAAGCATCATTGCACTCAATAGACCAGGAATTACTGCTCTAGCACCCAGTGTGGACACAGTACCCATTAGTCTAGTGTAACCCGCCTTGGAATATGCGGCTCTCTGCTCAGGCGTTAGACTCGCATCTTTAGACTTCTTGATGTCTGCAATCGCATTGTTTGCGTTGTTGTATATACTTCTGTATGCTTCCAGTTTAAACGATATGAAATCTCCAAATGGAGACTTGGCAAGATAGGTATGCCATTTAGGAAGCCTAGAGAACGTTGGGGTGTTCTGCTTAACAAACTCTGCAGCTTCTTCTCTTACGTTTTGTTGTTGAGCCTCGTTAAGTTGAGAATACTCTTTACCATACAGCTTCTTAGAGAAGACTTCTTTCTCTTTTCTGTAGATGATTAGCTTAGTGTAGTCATCGACAGATGCGTACTTCTCTCCAGCTTTCGCATCAAGCTTCTTGGCTTTGTTCCAAGCCTTGTTAAGAATGCCTTGAGACCTCGTTTCGTTCTCGTCAACTATCATATTGAACGCTGCATCGTTTACGTCAATAAGGTTGGCGTTTACATCAGCTCCAATTAGACCGACAGTAGCCATCTCTTTGATAAGCTGTTCGATTTCTGGATCGGTCTCGCCTTTCATCACTCTATCTGCTCTCCTCTTTAGATCTTTTGCGAATTGAGGATTAATGTATCCGTTTGCAGCAATGAAATACCAACCCCCAGTAAGGTTCTTACGCCATGTTGGAAGGTTCCATACAACTTTAGACTTACGCATTAACTTCAGCGTCTTAAAGTATCCGTCAAGAAGCGGTATGTCAGACTGAAGAATTGCTTTTCTATCTAGCATCTCTGCCAGTTCAACGCTTACCCACTTACCGTTGAGATAAGAGTACGGGTCCTGGATGAGCTTCCACTGTCCAGACTCCTTTTCACCTCTAGTAACTTCGTCCTTGATTATTTCTTCTCCAAAAGTTTTAGAGATTCCATCAATCATCTGCCCGCGATACTTGATGTCAATCATTGGTATAACGGTATCTATAAATTGTTGGATTGGATTCTTCTCCTTGCCAAGCAGACTTTGTATGTGGTCTGGGATATCTCTTTTTGCTTGGAACTTACTCTTAGGTATCTTCATTCCTGATGCGGATATACCAGAGTATGCAAAGTCTGAACCGTTTCTAATTTGTTCGATGTCTCTGATGTAAGAGTCTATGCTGTCTGCTGCCTCCTGCATCGTGGATTCTTGAACGTCCTTAGAGTTTACCAGCTCAATAGCATCAGCCTCATCAGCTCCAGCCTCAACCAGTGCTTTGATTTTTCTCATCTTTGCTAACTCGAATTCCTCTAGAACGGCAGCGTTTCTGATCTTGTCCGTGATCTTGTATTTATCAGACTTAAAGAATCTATAAGATGTCGTGAGGTAACTACCGATGTTGTTCTCGATAATATCTCTTAGCGTATCTGATGAAGCAATCTTCTCAGCCTCTTCTTTTGAAAGCTTGGTGTACAGTACACGACCTGTTGTACTATCTACAACTTCATATATGTTTGTAGCGCCTTTTTTGTGAGACTCCATTTTTTGCACCTGCTTGTATTTCTTACTTACAGGTAGGTTGACACCAGGGTTATCCAAGATATCCTCTGAGAGTGTATCTATATAACCTCTCATAGAGTCTAGGATAGCAACGATTCGCTCACCCTTTGGTAATTTTAGAAGCTGTTCTTCGATTACCCCTCTTTCGTCAGGTCTTACTAAGTATTCCTTAGAAAGCTCAAGCTTCTCTCTTGTGTCTGATAGTTTATTTAGTTCTTCAGCAAGTCTAATTACCTCTTTCTTGGCAACGTTTCTTTGAGACTCCATAGTCTCTATTTTAACTCTAGCCTTCTTTTGATTTTCTGTGTATCCAGAGAACTTTTTGCTAAGATTCTGTAGAAGAGGGAATACTCCCTCGCGTGCAGACTCTTTGATGCTGTTTTGGTTCTTGCGTCTTGGAGGTATGTCTATAGAAGACCTTTCTTTAGAGGCTCGTTTATCACGAATTGCCTGTTCGTATAGTCTCTCTGTGCTGTTAGTGATATTGTCGTACTGATCCTTAGCCGACTCAATATATTTTTTCCACCCACCCTTATCTTTCGCTGTCGTTTTTGGAACACCGTTTTCAATCGCTATCTCAATCGCGAGATTCTTGATAATCATGTGAATGTCTTGACCTCTAACCTCAGTAGCTTTATAAAAGTTTTTTATGTCAGACCAAAATTCTTCTTTGCCCTTATACTCTTCAATTTTCTCTTCAATGTATTTTACTTTTTGAGGGTTTAGAGCTTTGTATTTTTTCTGTAGATTTTTTACTGTCTCTGGTTTACCGTTGAGGACTACCACTTGAGACACGCCAGATGTGGATGGAAGTAAAGTATCATATCTTTGTTTGTTCTTCCACTCAGTGTAAGTCTTGTCCTCAAGGTTCATTGAGTCTGTTGTCTCTTCTGGAGCAAATTCAGTTTCTTTGGTGACATCGTGAACAGGATACGCAAACCAGTTGTACGGCCCGTCCATTATTTTAATAGAAACTGGATTACCGCTATTCGTTTTAATAGCCATAGGGTAAGACTCGTGATGACCACGACCACCATCTTTTGTAGGAGATGTACGAATTGCCTCAACCTCTTCTGTAACCTCTATGACAGTATGTGCCATTCCAGGCTCTACTCCACGAACCATAGGCTCTGTAAGAATATCTGTAATTGCCTTGGTCAAAGACTTTTTAGATATACCTCCATGATGCGGATTAATATCTAAGTATTCTGACACCCTGTTTACAAAAGTCTCGTTCTTACCTATTCTATCTGAAATTTTCTTCAAAAGAACCTCTGAAAACAGTTCTTTACGCTGTGTAAACGTAGAAATGTCTGCGCCAAGCATTGATCTAAGCATAGATATTTTATCTTCTGCTTTTGTAGACTTTGTTATCTTAATTCCATCAAGTTTTTCAAGAGACTTCTTGTAATGAGTTAGCTTGGCTCTATCTCTAGAGAATAATTTTTTGCCCTTTTTAGCAAGTTTGTTTTGTTGTTTTTCTAAATCCTTTATAGCGGATTCAGTATCACTGACAAGCGAATCATGAAGCTCGTAAGCAATGTCACCAATCACCTTGTCTAATGCTCTTCTAGAAAATAAACCGTTATTATCAGACATGTGATACAGTACGTCAATCAAACCATTAGTATTAACTGTACTGGACAACAGCTTGTCTTGAGGGCCTGCATTAATCATAATTCTAGCTACTCCAGACATTCTGATCATATCGTTGATTCTGTCTGCCATTCCTTGAGCAGCGACATCTGTGGATGCCCATACGTATCCAAATTCAGCAAAATGAATAGGATAGAAAACTCCGCCCTTACCCTCAACGATTACATTACCGCTTTCATCTAATATGTTTCCAGAGAACGCATTGTCTGGAGTATGAATCATCACAGGAGAATCAAAGAACTCTTCTATTTTATGACCAGTAGATATCATCTCCTTGGCCATTTCTATATCTTGAGTATACTCATACACAAGACCGTTTTCAGCCTTGTAAGAAGCATTGTCTAAAGAAGAACGCTCACCAAAGATTCCCTTGAACTTTATTCCTTCCTGCTTTGCAGCTGTTGGGATGCTGTAGTTCTGATAGTATGCAGAGTCATTAGCGCCTCTCATCATTCCAGCAAAACCTTTGATAAACTCCACGGCCTCAACAGCGGATTCCTCAAAAGCCATGTCTACCTTCATCTGCTTGATTATGTTAGACTCTATGCCTAGTTTTTCAGCCAGGTTTACTAAGAAGTCACGAATAGCAACAGCAACCTTCTGCATTGTAGTTCTCTCCAGTAGGTTAGGCATCTCAGATAGTCTCGCCCCAAACTCAGCTAAGAATTCTTCAGACTGAACTTCAGGATCATACTGCTCTATGAACTCTTGCAGCTTAGCAGCTTCTTTCTTGTTCACCGACTTAAGAACCCCAAACACCTTCTTAGCTAAAGCTGTTGCTATCTGAGGGTCTTGGTTAAACCTATGGTCAAAGTATGCGTGGAAAACTTCGTGAGCAATCGTATGCAGGTTACTATTTTCAAGGTTGATGTAGATTTGTCTACGACCATTCTTTCTATTGTAGATCATTCTAGCCTGCTCTCGGCCTTCTCTAGATGAACGACCCTTGCTAGATACCTCATCCATTTTAGCATCAAACTCTTGTTGATTTCTAGTGAACAAGATATCTGTGCCAGGGGCAATAAACTTTATGATGTCTTTTGCGGCTTCTGCTCTGGCAGCAAGCTCTTCAAAGCTAACGCCTTTTTCGTTAACCTCGCCTTCAGCTTCGGCCATCATTTCTAATATCGCCTTGTTGCTAGCCTCTTCGAATCTCTTAGCAACAGCTTCTTCGGTAACGTACTCTTTCCAGTATTCTGAAAATCCTTCTTCAGATACGTTCTGTACACCCTCCACAAATATGATAGACTTGATAGCATCTTCATATTGTTCTCGAGTAGCAAATATTGTTCTTCTGTTTCCAGACTTTAATATACCGTATCCCAGGTGTTTCTGACCAGGTATATTTGTGACTCTGTATTCCAGTACCACTCCCTGCTTAGTCTTTAATGTAATAGAGCGATTTCTTACAAGTCTAGCTCTTCTGCTGATCTTCTCGTTAGACGCACCAGCTTTTCGCATTGCGTTGATTTCCTCGGTAGACAGTGTTTCCATGTCTTCGATTGTAGTGTCAACTATACTAACCTCACGGTCCTTACGTGTAGACTCTGCCTTCCTGCGGCTCTCTGTACGCAGTTTAAAGTCTACATCTTCACGTACATTTTCTTTTGCTGCGATTCTGTTTAGCTGCTTTCTAAAAGCTGTAAAGTCTTTGTATGTTCTTACTTTCGCAGACTCGTTAGGCACTCGCTTTGCAATAGAGAAAGTAACTTCGCCAGAACGAGGGTTCTCAAAGATTTCAGCATCGTAGATTATCTCTTTGCCGTCTTCTCTTGTTTCCACGAGTTTAACAGTGTGGGTGTTTCTTCTAGAGTCTACAGTAGCGTTAATGGCTTTAACCTGTTTTGCACTAGGGAACTGCTCAGGTGCAGGCTCAGTAGCTTTCGTTTTCTTTTCAACAACTGGCAAAGGAGCTTCAATAGGAGCTGGCTTTGGAGGTGCTGGTTTCTTAGATTTAGCTTTCTTTACCTTTGGAGCTTTTGTTTCAGTCTTGGTTTTTTCTAGTTCCTTAAGAACCTTTTTACCTGTAGCTCCTGTTGGTTTAACTTCTTTACCTGTAGCCTCGCTTATTATTGTTCCGTTTGAGTAGACCCTGTATTCTTTTGTTAAGTCGTTTCTATCTATAACAAATACAGTCTCACTATCTAAAGCTCTTAGTTTTTCTGCTTCTGCGATTTTAGCCTCTCTTTCAGTTTTAGACTTTTTAGGAGCCTTCTCTTCTGCTACGGGAGCTTCTTCAACAACTGGGGTCTCCTCTGCAGCAGCGGTCTCTTGAAGTTTAGCCTCTATGTCGCTAGACTTCTCTTGATATACAGCTTGCTCTTCTGGAGTTAACTCTGTACCTTCTTTTATCTTAGTGGCAATCTCATTGATAGTATCTTCTGATACTACGCCTGTGTCGACAAAACCTTCAGCATCGGTTGTATCAACCTCTTCCTTTGGAGTTGCCTCTACATCACGATACTTGTTTTCTATTTCAAGCTTTTGATTGATCAATTCGTTTATATCGTTGTCAATCAGAGTTTTAGCTTCCTGGGTATCAAGTGACTTTCTTTTCTTTATTTTCACTTTGATCAACCCATCGATCTCACCAATGTTCTTTAAGTCTTCTTCTGAAACCTTTTCGTAAAAGTCAGCATCCTTTTCAATAATGGCTGCTTTTTTCTCGGCAATTTTCTCTCTTCCTTTTCTTAAGATGTCTCGCTCCTGTTCGCTTATGGATTCGTCTTTCAGCTTCTCTGCTAATTCTGAATCTAAATCATCAAGAGTCTTACGCTCCTCCATGGTTTCTGAAGTACCTACAGAACCAAATCCTTTGGTTACCCCATAGATACCACCTCCCATAATAGAACCCACAATCATAGACTCGGCAAGCTCCATTGCATCAAACTTGCTGCCGCCTTCAATTGCAGTTCTCATTACTTGGTCTACAACTGTAACAAGACCTTCTTCAAACCCTTCTTCAAGTGTCTGCTTGAGTCCTTGAGGAATCGTCTTAAATAAGTTCTCCTTAAATACAGCCTCCGCACCTTCACGGCCCATGGCCTTTCTAAGCATGTTGATATCCCCAGCGAAAATCTTTTCAGCAGCGAATTCAGCGATACCCATAATAGATGCGTAAGCCCACTTCTCTCTCTCAGAGTAAAGGGGGTTGTCTTCAGCTTCATTGTATGCCTGACCAGCTGCAGAAGTTCCTAGTAGGGCGATACCCGTAGCACCGCCAGTTGATGCGGCAAGGGCAAGCTGTGGTATTTGCTGGATAAGTGTGTGTCCTAATAGACCAGAACCAGTGGCTATATTGCCATCGATCATGTTTTGAAGAAATCCAGACTCGATCTCCTCCATGGTGTAGCCAGTCTTGAGCAGGTTATCTATCTGACGTTTCTGAGCGTCTTCCAGTATTGTCTCACCTAACTCACCTACAGGCTCAAAGAATTTCTTGTTCTCTACAACGCCCTTCTCGATAAGAGCATTCATGCCTTGCGCCATCTGCTCGTTCAATAACAAGTCGGATACGCTGCCAGTGTTTATTAAGTCTGTGGCTTTTAGTAGACCGCCTGCAATGCTTTCAACACCTGTAGCTAGAGATACTACCTTATTGCTGACGTTTCTTCTAAACCACGAATCCGAGCGAGTAGGTATGTCTTCCGAAGCATAATCTGATTCCGTAGAATCTTTTTTTTTAGAATACTTGGACTTAAAGTCATCAACTACACCCTGGATGTATTCGTCAGACTCACCATTGCTTATCATTTCAGATACGATACCGTCCAATTTGTTACGGTCCGCATCATTAAGAATTAAATCCTCTGGCATTAGTATCTGTATTTTGATCTAGCAGACTCTTTGTCGAACCCGCCTTGCGAAGATACGGATTTTTTGCCTGCCTTATCGTAGAACTCATTTATCATGTTCTTCAGACTGTCCTCATAACCAGGGGCTTGTGCATATCTATTGCCCTCATCATTGACGAAGTTCTCTAAAAGGTTTGACCAGTCTCCATTCGGAGCATATCGTCTAGATATCAAGCTAGCGTATTCATCTAAACCGTCAATCCAACTGTCAAACGTTCTACTTACCGCTTTTTGTTCTGGAGAGTCTTTTTCCATCTTGTCTCCAGAGGTGGTGTTGCCAACATTAAAGATGTTCTTTGTTCTTGCTCCACGTCCCTTAGTTCCGAAGTTAGACTCCATAGCACCTTGAGCTAGGATAAGCTCTACTGGAACGTTATACTTGGCGGAAACGTCAATGATATCTTTTGCCGTGATTGGAGAATTACTCCCAGATTTAGCGTCAATGAAAGACTGTATCTCCTCTTCATTGATAGGCATATCTTCTCTTAATGTAACAGGCGCTTGACTAATCTGACCTTCACGATCTACTTTCTGTCCAGACTGAGATGATCCAGGCTGTTGGGGTCTGATTTGAACCTTGGTGGCAGCTTCGATTCTAGCGACTTCGGATTCAGTTGCTGGTCGAATAGCACCTTCCATAACTACCATGCCGTCTTCCATAACGTCTTTTGTACGTACATAGTAATTACCTTCCTGGTCCATACCCACCTCAGCAAAATTACCAACAGCTCTCGGTAGAGCGTGCATTGTAACATTCTTATCCTCGTAGATATCGCCATAAGAAGGAAGCGAGTTAATGCTTTTCTTAGTGCCTCTTTCAAACATTCTGTTTACGTCTGTCTTGATAGAGTTCTTATACATTTCAAAAGCCTTCTCTCTAATCTTAGGGTCAGACATCTTAGCATTTGCTGTGGCTATATCTTGAGCCGTTAAACCTCTTTCACCATTGATCAGTCCTGTTTCAATAGCGTAGTGTACAGCAACATCAGAAACGAATGCGCGGTTATTCTCAAACGCATAGTTAAGCTCGTCATCAAGCAGGTCTAATGCCCCAGACTTGGTTCCAGCATTCGCTATACCTTCTGAAAATTGAGACACAAAGTTTCTAGGAATTACATACTTACCCTCTTCAACAGCCTTTGGTATTAAATAGGAATTGTTAGGGTTAAGGTCTGAAGAGAAGTAAGAAGACTGAAACGCAGGTACAAATCCTTCGCCATCTTTTACCATTAGGCTTCCGTCCTTCATGGTGAACTCCATGCTTCTGTTAATGAACTTCGTGTATCCTTGGCGAGCATCTTCTGGAGACGAAACATAATTTTGGAATCCATCAGCCTCAGCAGCAGATAAAGACTTTCCAGCATTGTTGTTTTGAGTCAATACAGCGGTTGTGTAAAGCTCAAGCTGTGAAGCGAAATCCTCCATCTTTCTGCGAGATGAGTCTGAATCTGTTTGTTCGTAATCAATAGCTGCCTTTCTGAACTCATTGAAAAGCATGGTAGCACCTGAAGCAGTGTCCCCAACTAGAAGGTGTTTAGCTTTGTTATAGGTTTCGTATGCACCAGTAGCATCTATCTCCTTCTCACGCTTCTCCTCTTCGCGTCTCTGCTTCTCCTCTTCAGCCTTTTGGATTTGATATCCTTTTTCTGCGAGGTTAGGTATTTTAAATACTGTTGTTCCTAGTGGTCCTGCCATTACTTTTTCTTTTTAGCTTGTTTAGCGAAACGATTGAAAAGCTGTTTTGCGTACTTGCTTTCTTGTGCAATCTTTTTGGCTTGTTTTGGATTTACAATGTATTCCTGACCTGTAGCCTCGCCTACTTTCGCTCCGTTGTGGACGATATCTATTGGGTTGTTCTTGTGACTAAACTCGCCCTCAAGCATCATACCACCATGTTCTTTTTTAGACATATTATAAAGCCCAGCACCTATAACAGACTGACTTGCTGGCTGCATAGCCAAATTCATCAATGGGTTGGTAGAGCCTAGCATCATCTGTATGGCTTTTCTATAGTTGCTTCCAAACATATCTTTAGTCTTGAAGCCTAGGTCTGATAAGTTTTCTCTCTTTAAGTCAAACTCTGTAACACCGCTCATTTCTGATTTAGAGTTTAACTCCTCTAGTCGTTTTCTAGCCATCTCTGCATCACGATCTAGTTCAGACATTCTAGCCGTATCTCTTTTATCTTCAACAAACGAAACTCCAGGTTTCTGAAATCCTTCCATTAAATCAACTTCAGGTAGAGTAGGCGCAAAGTCCTGACGAATCTTAGCGTTTTGATCTAATACGAACTTAGACATCGCTGGGGTCATACCTTCGGTATCTACCTTATCGCGTTTAAAGCTCATTAGTTTCTCTAATCCACCACCAAGAGAGTCAAACCCTCCGTACATAGCAGCTTCGCCCATAGCGCCAATACCAGCGCCAATGTTGCCTAGTGCAGCTTGATAAGCTTGGTTTGCATAGTTAATATCCTGCTGGCTTCTAGCTTCTTTGCGGCCAATGGTAGCCTCCTCTGCTCTGGCTAGTTCTTGTCCTGCCGCTAATCTAGCTCCACGCTCCTGTTGAAGCATTGCGTTTCTAGCTGACTGAGACTGAGCTACCGAAGCTCCAAGTCCACCAACTAATGCTCGGCCTCCTGCACCTTGCAGTGCCTGGATGGAAGTGGCTAGGTTAGACTGTATTGCCTGTGACTCCATTCTGGATAGCTCAGAGTCGTAAGCGTTCTTATAGTTTTCGTAGTATTGAGAAGGGGTCTCTAATGAAGGCGCAGCAGCTCTTGCTCTCTCGAACTCAGCTCTAGCCTTTGGCAGTTGTGTCATTCCATAAACAGTCTGAGCTGCACCCAGACCAGCTTGGATTGCTCCACCCGCTACGTATTTTTTAACTGTATCTTTCTTTGCCTTCATATTTGCAAATTTACTCATTTTAGTTTACTCTGTCGTTGTGTAGCCTAGACCTATCAAAGCTTACAGAAACAGCGTGTACCTCGAAAGGAGTGGTGTCTGAGCTTGACATTTTTATCTTTAAATATACGTCACGCATTGGATCTCCATCAATTCTAGATGAATGTTCTACAAACACATTGTCTCCAACAGAGATGTTTGAAATACCAGTGGTACATTGAACTGTTTTTCTATCTGTAATTCCACTAACCTCCATGCCTGTCCCAGTAAGGTTAGACCCTACAGCAGTCTTTAACGTATCGCCTACTACGAATGGGAGTCTGTTTACTGGAGTTGTAAATGTTACAGTGTCTGCACCGATAGACTCAACCTTACCCAAATATATTTGATGACTAGAGGATATTAATGTATCTCTAGGTATCATTGCATAAGAGTGACCTTCTTTGTCCGAGAAGTCTGAAGTAGTTATTGTGGTTTGTTGTTTAGAGTTCTCCATAACTGAAGACCACGTTCCGTCACCCTCAACCCCAACAGCCTCGTAAGTCTTTATCATAGATGGATTGTAGTTAGACACCACCTCGAACATAGAGCTGTATTGCTGTCCGTAGAAGTTGTTTCTGGTCTCATTTACATTGTGCTTCCACACGAGTCCAGTTTCTCCGTCAAAGAAGCTGTATAGATCATTGTTTACATTTTCGTAGGCAGTAGGTCTGAAGCTGTACTTGCTTGACCATACTCCATCTTTATGCTTGTATGCAATAGTAAATCCATCAAGCTTAAGGATAGGATCTCCCTGTACAATATCGTCTCCCTCACATGTTGTAGGAGGAAGTACTAGTTGTCCAGTAGAAAGGTCTAATTGTCCGATAGCACTAAAGCTAAAAGAACTATCTGTTACAAGTACATTAATTGTACCTGTTGTCCCCGCAAAAGAAGAGTCTACGAAGATTGCTTGAGTATTAAACATTGAGTCGACAAACACAATTCCGTTGCCTACATCATCCCAATCACCACAATATGTGTTCCATAGGTTGCCCCAGTTGTTCCACAAAACGGTGCTAGACGTATAGGTTATTCCCGCAATTATAAACTCACCGTTTATGTCTGACCAGTAGTCGTACACGTCTGAACCAACAGTTAAGTCTGTGTTGTATACAGGTTCTACAGTGATGAGGTATTCATCGTTATCTGGATCAAATCCACCAGCGACTCTGATCTTATTTGTAATTGGAATCAGACTAGCGAACTTATCGTTAAAGAAGCTGTCCATACCTTTTTCGCTGATTGGTGTAATACCATCAGAAGATAGTCTAAGTACCTTTCCTGCATTTACATCTACGTAGTAAACTACTCCGAATCGATCTACTACAGACTCGGGGTTCTTGGTTCCATAGTCTCCAGCATAGTAGGCCGCAGCTCCTAGTATATTTCTAGATACCGATACTCCAGCATCTCCACTGGTGTATTCTAGTAGGTTTCTGTTTACAGGAACTTGAGATGCCTTACTATCCTGAAGGGTAGTAAGAGTATCCCCACGGTTAATCATCGCTTGTATAGATCCAAACTTGATGTCTAGGTCCGTCCAGTTAGCTAGGCTAAGGTTGAATGAACTTAAGTTTAGTCTATCTGAATCGATGACATACATGTCTGAATACGTTATAGAAGCTTTTCTACGTATCGTTTTAGCCTCTGGTAGGTGTGCGTATGGCTTACCTAGAGATGTCGCGTTAGAAACGAAGAAATCGCTTACAGATATATCTTCGATATAATCTACATCGTATGCGTATGTATTGTTCTGAAACTTCTCATCAAGGAAGTATTGATCGTAAAAGCTGTTTGGCTTTCTGATTTTACGTACACGGAAGTAAACATCACCCTGCGTAGTGTTGATGGCAGCTTCCTCGTAATTGTCTATTGCTACAGTATACGTCCCTGTTGATGGAGGGAAGTTGGTAAAGTTAAAGATGAAATCATAATCGTAAGTTCCATCTAACTTCTCCTTCACTCTAATGATAGTTATCTGAACACCGCCAACAGTGAGCTTATCGCCCACATAAAGTCTATTTGATGAAGATGCCGTTAAAGCTGTTAGAATGTTTATGGTAACTGTTGGCTGAACTGTAACCGAGCGGTCTCCTTCGTGCTTGCCGTTTGTGATATTGTACATCTTGCCCTTGCCGTAGTAGACAGCGTCCTCAACTTCTTTAGCAGGGGTGTACATCTCCACGAGAACATTCTCGTTCCACAAATCATCATTACTTAGTACTTTTTCGTATCCGAAATCTCCAATGTTTCTATTCTCTAAAACCAAGAACCATCCAGTTTGAGAATTCTTGTAAGACGGCTTTGGAATGAAAGGACCTTCTTCAGCGTCAGACACATACTCGTATCCAAGGATGTCAAACTCGTAGTTAACTGGATACACATACTGATCAGTAGCTGAATCATAGTATCTAATGATTCTTAGTCTATCCCCTTGCTGATATTTGTACTCCAGTCTCGCTGATGTTTTCTCCTTGTATGACTGAGGCTTTCCCTCTAGCGTAGACGTAGATACATATATCTTTTCGTCAACCCCGTTCTTAGAGGGCAAAGCATTAGATACAGAGTACTGCAAGAACTTTTCATACTTAGTATTCTTTGCGTATACGAGTTGCCATTTTCTTGCCCAAGAAGGTGGGTTATTCAATAATCTTAAATCGATACTTGCGCTTAGTCTATCTTCTCTATTCGCAAGCTGTTGCACAAACACAGACGGTATCTTGTTTACACCGCCCGCACGTCCACGATCATCGAAGTAAACAACGCCTAGCTTGTGTGATGCATTCTCTTTAAATGACTTGTACCCATCAATAAACTGAGCCATGTAAGACGAGTTTCCAGCAAAGCCTGCAACTCTGAATTCAGCCTCTCCAGTGATAACTCCACCAATAACCAAATTGCTATTGATCATACCGCCTATCTTTATGGCAGGTGATCTAACAACCTCGACTTCAAGCTCAAAGTCTCCAAGAAGAGAACCCACAAGACCCAAGTCTGAAACAGGGACTTCTACGGTAAGGGCTTTAGCATATACCTCAGCACCTCCAAAGTAAAGATTGAATATCTGAACATCGTTGATTAAAGTAGACTTCTCAAGCTTAAAGTAAGAAACTCCAGCCATCCACACTCTACTTCTATTTGTTATTTCCGTAGCCTGGTCTTTGTCGTCTGCATCTGCATTTATTACAGATGTGTATTTATCAGATGCTATAGCGTTAGCTATCTGTACAATAGCATCGTTCTTAGAGATAGCTGAAGAAAAGGTTACTTCCTTTTTTATGTTTATAGCTTCTACAGGTAGGTTATACTCACTGATTGAAGGCGACTTAGTATCGAAAATATCTCGTACAGCACCATTCAAATCTTTTGAGAACTTGTAGGCTACAAAAAGGTCTAAATAATTATTAGGCCCTTCAGTTACAATAAGCTGTGTAGAAACAATTGTTGCATCTATGTATACGGTTGATCCTGCTGGAATCACAGAAGGTAGACTGCTAAAGTCTAAACCTATATCAAATTTTGTATTTGAATTCGTAGTTACAGTCCTTGTTGGAAGCGTATAACTAGAATTAGTCGGATAGATCTTTTCCTTTATGTGATAGAACTGAGGTTTCTCTTTATAAGTGGCCGTTGCAGTGACATCTACATTTACATTTGGGTATCCCTCTTTGTAGTTTCCGTACATCAGTCTACCGCCTACAATTGCCTGAGCTTGAGCTGCTTGAGGCACGTTGTCGTAAGTCTTGTTTACTTCGTCCAGAGAAAGAGCTGAGGTAAGCTTATCGTTTCTGAATTCAATGATAGTTACCCCAGATGTACCGTTGTTATCTATTTCATCGACTTCAAAGAATGCACCCTGGTTGCCCTCTCTTGCAAACAACTGTATCTTTTCTACATCTCCAGGAGAGTGTCTTATAAATATATCTACCTGATTAAAAAAATCAAGAGCAGATGAATCTACGATACCATCTTTTAATTGAGATATGGAGGCTGTTGATGCCGAGTACTCGGATAAGGCTGATATCTCTCCGTCTACATACTTATATCTATATGCGAATTGAAACACCTTGTCCCTAATGTTATTGTACTCTACATCAGGATTGTTTACAATATTGAAAGACGGTGCATACAAGGGAGGCTGTTTTGCAACTGTAAGGTTCAACAGCTTTTGCTCGTTTGTACCAGAATACAATGACGCGGGGTAGTCTGACTTAATCAGTCTATTTACGTTAACTTTCATTGGAGGATTGAAGTTGTCTGTCCAGTAGAACAGCGTCTCATCATCCTCGTTAATCAATGTATCACAATCACAATATCCGAACTTAGAGAAATTCAATATGCTGTCTTGATATAGCTTTTGATATTTCCCCGTAGATAAGTCTATTCTGTATATCCCGTGATTTTTAAACTGGTTCCAAACCAAGAATATTACTTCTTTGTTCTTTTCATTTGATGCCGATCCTACAACTCTGTTATCTCCAGCTGGGAAAGCATCCTGTGCAGTTTTTGCACTAACCACCTCCGTACCCTTGACATTCTTTATTACCCCCGCAGTTCCTTCTGCATCGTTAGATACACGAACATTGAGGTTGTCTGTCATCTCAACAGACTTTACAAGTTTCTGATCAGTATCCGAAGTGAGATACTGGGGTATAAGTTTGTCAATAGCCATAGATTAACCTTTAGGGCTTTGCTTGTAGTTCTTTCTAATAGTCTTAAGAGCCTCCTCCTTAGTGAACGATTTGAGGCGTGAATTAGCCAATCGTCTTTCGTTGTAGTACTCTTGTCTTGCTCTCATTTTCTCAGCCATTGGTACGTTAGCCTTACGCTCTACCAGTCTGAAGTAAATATAAGATCTTAATGCATTCTCAGCGTAGATGTGGATGCTTGGGTTGGTGCTTCTTGCCTCATCAGCAATATATTCTATAACGATTTCGCTATAGCCTGCAGTAGAGTAAAGCTCTATTCTGTTTTGTTCGTAGTTGATGCGGAACTCTCCAGAATACTTTCCACCACCGATGCCGTATGCACGCCCAATGTTTCCCTCATACAGGAAGTTTCTGAACGTATAGCTTTCAAAGTCGGAAAGAGAAGCTCTGCCTACTGAATCGCCCTTTGCATCTACTCGATCATAAACCCCATCGCTGTCTGAGTCTACTGGATTTCCAGCAGCATCAAGAACGTATTTCATGGCCATGTTCTGATTCTTGTTTTCACCGAAAACATAGATAAGTCCATCTCCACCTACGATACCTATTTTAACATAATCCACAAAGTCGTCAGGCAGCTCTACAGTATCGTTATCTGTATTAACGGTAAGCTTAAGAGACTTGATTTTCTTCTGAATGTCAAAGTTCATTTCACGGATGCCACGTAGCGCAAAGTTGCGTACAATGACTCCATTAGCATTGTTTACATAATCGTCACCGTCTGCAGTGAGCATGAAGTCGTTTACGATTTGGTCTACTGAAACTGTATCTCTGGCCATCTATTACTGCTTTTGTTGTTGTGCTTCACCAGATGTATAAGCGAACACATCTTGATCACGTAGGTTTATTCCAATCATCTTACCAACTTCTAGCACCAGTTGAGGCACGTAGTGGTCTGGTAATTCAAAATCAACAGAAGTGGTAGGGTCAAATACCTCGTTAGACGCACCTAAGCTTATAGCGTTGTATCTAGGCGACAAGGCTGTTCTTGCTCCTGTACTTACATTCTTTCCTTCTGGGTACTTGTAGTACTTTACTTTTATCTTCTTTACACTCGTAGGGAATACCTCTATGTTGTTAGATACCATCGCTACAGGATGTGTAGATGAAGGAGCAGATAAGTCAGACTTTAAGATGTACTCAATCTTAGACTCATCATATATAACGTCAATGGGAGTTGATGTTGAAGTACCAAATACGTAAGCACCAGAAGTCTTCATAGATATAATTCTAGACAGATCTTCGGGCTTGGCAAATACGCCATTAGATTGACTTACAGTTTCTTCTTTTGAAAAGAAAGATAAATCCTCTTCCAATCTCTTGATGTAGGATTGGTGCGTTTTTGCATCAATGTTTCTTGCACGTAGGGTTTGCCCCTTTGTCAACTCATTGAATAGGTCGTTAAATATCTTGTTCTGAGCAACAGAAGCGAACGTGTTAAACACCTTTGGAGTGATGAAGCCACGCTGATCCTTGTTTGCCAGATTTTTAAGTGCTGAATAAACTTCGTTTACAGATGCCATAATAATTCTGTTGTCTGCACAAAGATACAAAAAAGAAAGGGCTGCATTTCTGCAACCCTCTGTACTATAGTAACTTATAAGTTACCTTAGATTTTGTTTAGCTGATTTTCGATTTCCTCTAGAACCATGCCTCCCTTCTCTGACAAGCAGAAACGAGTTGCAATCTCTATAGTATCTTGACCAGCGGGTGTAGCCACGATTAAACGTCCGCTATCATACCACTTTAGACCATCGTTGTCTGCACGCAAAATCTGAAAGTCAACAGCATTTATAATAGTACTCTTTACTTTCACGATTGGATTGTCAAACATCTCGATAAATCTTTTTGGATTAGACTTAGCTTCGCGCAGCAATTCACGCTTGATCTCCATGTTCTTCTGGTTTGTCTCTATGCCTAGATACATAGCAACAGGAATAAGTTCTTCAATAGACTTATCACGGACCATAGATACAGCGTCCAAGGTCATGAATTCCTTGTCTAGCTCTACTGTAGCTTTTCTTTCCGTATCAACAAGGTTGAATACCTTACCACCGTTAGCAACGTTATCTGGGTGAAGATCCAAATATCTAGATAGGTTTGGTTTGGTGTGGGGTACTAATAGGTTTTTGCTAACAAAGAAGATTTGTTCACGGATGATATTATCTCCTTGCTCGTCAGCCCATACAGACATTTCATTTGGAGAGTATCGAAGCTGTCGTACTCGCCCAGTTTCTTCGTCAAAAATGGTGATGTTGTTTTGCTTGAGCTTGTACCAGATACCCCCACCTTTTTGAATAGTGTAAACTCTATCCTTTTTAGAATCGTCAAAAGCCTTACGCTTTACGTTAGTGGTAGAGGTGTTTGGTGTTGTAAGAGGAGCTGCAGTACCAACAGCTTTATTAGGCGCTTTTGCAGGGCGGCCTGTAGTTTTTTTAGCAGTAGTTGCCATTACAATATGTATTAAATAAAATTAAAAAAAGAGGGAGGGGCGATGCCCCTCTCCTCAATATAGTCAGTGACTAAAGCTTAATCAACATGTGACGGTTAGCCGCACGTGTGATCAAGTTACACTCTGAACGGTAGTGGAATTCTACGTTATCCTTAGTTGCGTTAGACGCACCCAAGATAGAACCAATCATCCAGTGTTCCATTTCACGAGAGTAGCCGTTAGATGCTTTGTAGTTCATCTCCAATGCTGGAGCTTTGTCACCAGTTTTAGCATCAGCCACTTGAGCCATAGGAACAGCAACACCTGCGAAGTCTGAACCAGCCAACAATGTTGGGTCGTTCAACAATTTCCAGTCGTGCTTGTGGAAGGTGTAACCACCACGAGCGAATGAACGGAAACCAAGATTCAATGCAGTATCTGCGCTGTTGTTGAAGCTACCAAATGCAGCAGCACCGACAGTTGTAGCAGAAGTACCAGAAGCCAATTGACCAGCAGCCAACATATCATCGATAGCCAAGTCTTGCGCGCGATTCACGTACAATGCGTACTCAGAAGCAGCACCTTCTTTATCGAATACCTTAACGATATCGTCAACTTCAGAGATGCTGTTGATCAAGCCAGACTGTACGATACCACGATCCTCGATAGCAGCGAAGTAACCTTCAGAACCATCGATGTCAGTAATACCTGTAGCAGATACTTTCTCACCCAACAACATCATCATTTCACGCTTGTCCATGAAACGCTGACGAGTATCTCCTTCAGACTTCAAGTACCAACGGTAGTCACCGTTACCCAAGTTGATCCAACCGATGTTGGTAGCTTGAGAACCAGTCACGCTGTAAACCTCCTTCATGATCATGAATGGGTTGGTGCGTTTAGTGATACCGCTTTCGATGAATTCAGTTGGTTGATCTGATCCTTGAGCGTACAAGTTACCAATGATTGGCAATTCTACAGCAGCTTCAGCGAACGCAGAGAAACCGTCAGAAGACAATGCAGTAACTGTGATTCCCGCTCCAGAGATGCCTGTTACCAAACCACGCTCAGAACCGTTAACCAAAACAACGTCTTGTAGACGTACAATTACAGCAGCAGCGCTAGCAGCATCAACAGAACAAGTTGCATCACCAGCAGTGATAGCAGCCATTGTTCCAGCTTGCTTCTTGTGCAAACGCTCTTCTTCCCAGTACTGTACTTCATCATTAGTAGCAACCGCTTTAGTAGCGCCTACCAATTGAAGGAATCCAGTGATACCTTGATTTCCGTAAGTCTTAATAAGAGCATCACGGTTGTCTGGTTTGTTAACCAAGTCATACAACGAAATGTATTTCGCTGCGTCTAATTTTTGCAACTCGAAGTTGTTGCCAGCTGGGTTTGAACCAGCAGCACCATAAGTTACGTTACCTAATGTAGCCATTTGTTATCAAATTTTAAATGTCAAACCGTTATCGTTTAAACCGAGAGCCTGACGAACTTGATCCTCTATGCTAGGGGTGTTAGACTGTCCAGTGTTTGCGATTTCGTTTGGTTGTCTGTACTCTACGTTTGCAGCCTTGTCAACCATTCCTCGTTGTCCTTCTCCAAGTCCCTGCTGGTAAGCTGTCTTAACAATCGTTTCGATGTTATCCAAAACAGCCTGGTGCATGTTCCACCTTTCAAAGTCCCACTGTCCTTGTCCATCCACATACGTAGAGAAAAAGTCCTCAATGTTCTCATTTTTAGACTTGAGTTGAGATTTATAGTTGTCTTCCAATCCAAATGTGAACGACTTGTCTTTTGACACCTGAAACTCAATGCCATCTAAGGCATCAACTTCGGCAGACATGTTGCCCAACCATTCTTCATCGATGAAACTTTCTGGCTCACTGTATTGAGTCTGTTCCTGTTCTACAGGAGCAGCATACTGAGAGCGTACATTCTCGATCTCTTGTCTAGCTTTGTCCGCATCCATCTTGAGCTGGATCTGTGATAAACGAATCTCATTGTCGTCATACAAGTCTGCGTCCAGTTTGTATTTGTTGTCCAACAATAAGTCTAAATCTTCGTTAGACAAATCACCGTATTGATCACGCAATTGAATTTTCACAGCAGCCATATCATCCATTTCGGATGGGTTCAGCGACTGATATGTAAACCAATCTTGTGGATCACGGCCAGTTTGCTTAACGAATTCGTTAATCGCAGCTACACGCTCATCGATATCTGCAGACGTATTCTCACTATATGAAAAGTCATCAAAACTGCTTACCTGCCGACCTAGCCTTTCGCTTAGGTATTCTAGCATTGCAGCCTCGACCTCCTCTTCAGATAGATCGTCTTCTTCTTGTAAAGAACTTTGAACCTCAAATTCTTCCGAGGGTTCGCTCGGGTATGTTTCCTGCTCAGGCTCTGGAGACTGTTGTACTTCTTGTACAATTTCTTCTGGAGTCTCTACAGGCTGTTCTGCAGGTTGTTCTGCAGGTTGTTCAAAAGCTTGCGGTGCTTCATCAGATAGGGACATGCCCATATCTCCGACTAAGCTCTCTAAGTCTTTGTTTAAATCACTCATTTCAAATAAATTAGAATTCTGTACAAAATTAAATAAAAAAGGGATACAATTTCTCGTACCCCTTTGTAATTCAGTATGTTGCAATTTTTAGCTTCCGCAAGCCTCACATTCCTCTGGGTTCTCCATTGAACAGGTTGGTTGTTCTGCTGTTTCTAATTCGTTGACGAAATCTGCAAAGCTGTCGCTCATAATTTTAGATGTAAAAAGTTAGACAAAATGAGCTGCTAAGGTACAAATTATTTGTTCTTCAGTCTGTCGTTCTCACGCTCCAAGAACTCCACTTTGACACGCAATGCAGACACCTCTTGAGTAAGGGCTAGCACTTGATTACGCAGCTCGTCTTTCTCTTCAGCACTAGCTGCTAAGAGTGCTTCCATGTTACGCACCCTGTTCTTCAAGTCATCTCTGTATTGCACTCCGTCACTATTTTCTCGTTCTGTTTTCTTCTCTTCAGACTTCACCCTTAGGCGAGCTTCAAAGAACTTCCATATCCCTGCTGAACCTGCAACGGTAGCAACGGTGATTATTATTTGTGTTATGTTATCCATTTCGGTATATGTCTTCTGTTTTTAATCTCTTTAGGTTTCCAAAAGAAGATATAACCAATAACACCCATCCGTAGTGTGATGGGGTAGGTAAACCAATAGATAGCAAATACATCGCCAATGTAGAGCTGTACAATCCAAACGTAAATAGAGAAGCTCTCAATCTACATTGAAGTTTACCCTTAGAGATGCATAGCAGTTGATATGCACCAGCGGAGACAAGCGCTAATTGATAGAACGGCATAAACCCTAACTCTATCATTGTAGCAATAGGTGCTAGGATCATAAGCGCAGCACCTAGAGTAATCTCTGTAGGTTGGCTATCGCTGTACTTCCAAAGCTGTTGTAATTGTTTAAGCACCTTTGTCTAGTTTTTCTTTATAAACCCTTACTGTATTCCATAAAGCGAACAGCATAATGATTGCCCATCCTACACGAGATCCGTTCATAAGACCTGTAGCAAATAAGTTTTCAACTGTTCCTAGTGCAATCAATGCAGCAATCTGGACAGCTATTAATCTCATCTTTAGTGTGCCGTTCCATAGTACCGCCCACATCTGAAAGCTGCCAGCAAGGATGCCAGCACCAATAAGAATGAATGATGGATTTTCAAAGTCTACGCATAGAGCCGCAGGCAATGCAAAGATGTGACAGAATGCTATCAACACTTCGTTAGGTTCGCTGTCGCTGTACCAGAATAAATCCTTGATTTTAGCTAGACCTTTCTTCCCCATTACCATTTTGCTTTGTTCGCCCAATATGCAGCGGACATCTTACCCTTGGCGATGTTCTTAGCGTGGCGAGCTTTAAATGATGCACGTTTCTTCTTCATACGATCAGACTCACCAGACTTAGGTTTACCAGCAGTACTTGCTCCTTGCTCTCCGAAGCGTATGGTCTTGATCTTGTCGCCTACCTTAGCCACTACGATGTGTGACTTTTTAGGGTGATTAGGAGTACGCTTAGGCTTGTTAAAACCGCTTACTCCTGCTCGTGCTAAACGTGAATCTTTCTTTGCTTTCATAACCACAAAGATATAAAAAAAGAGGGCTACATTTCTGTAACCCTCTGAGTGTAAGCGTGATAAGAATATTACTCCTTAACCTCTTCAGCTTCTTCTACGACTTCTTCGTATTCACCTGTGTTTAGGTCAACAGTGATAGAACCGTATTTGTCTTCAAGCTCCTTCTGTGCAGAAACCATTGCCTCTTCCATAGCACTTACTTGAAGCTGTGCTTTGTGGGCTTGGTTAGTTGCTTCACCAAGGATGTTTTTTGATTGAGAGAGGTTAGACACAGCAGTCTGAATTGCCTTCAATTCCTCTTCCGTGAGTTTAGCTTTGTCAGCCATAATTTTAAATATTTAAGTTAATTAACGTGGTACAAAGATAATGCAAAATCCTTATTCAGCAGGAGCTTCGGTCACTTCGTCAGCAATCGTCAAAGTAACTGAAGATGGAGATGCCAATTCTGCAAGTTGAGAATCTAATGACGCTTCAATCTCAGATACACGTTCTGCACCCATCGCTGCCTGAGTCCAAGCTATAATGTTTTCGTGAGTTACTGCATCAAAAGCTGTAAAGCCTGATAGATCAGCAGTCTCAAGAGTTTGAGTACCAATTACGGTAGCTGAGTTTGTTTCGTCTGATCCTGTTACACGCCAGTGTACATTGTAGACTACTTGAGATTCGGTTACACCGTTCTCGTCTGTGTGAGTTGGATACGCATCTACTGTGCGACAATTCCAAGAATAAGTTGTTGCCATTTTAAAATGTTTATGTTATAACGTTACAAAGATAATTAATTTTAACAAGGCTCGTAAGTCTCAATGACGCACTCACCACTACCTCCTTCAAGGAGATATACAATGTATTCTACATTCCCGCCATCTACATCAATGTACTTATACCATTTCCCAAATCCTGGGTTTGGAGATAAATTTGTGCTTAGTGATGAGTCGCTGTACAGTTGATCTGCAGAGGCTGGTGATGAACTACTTCCGTCCTTATACACTGTATCTACAGCGGATAAAGAACAAGCCTCTCCAGATTCAGTATAAGCATCTCTAGAGAGTGTACCTTCGTATCCAGAAGAACTGCTAGCACTATGGTCATAGCCGTACCACTCGCTCATAGAGGCTGGGTTGCTAGCGCTAGGATAGGATGCGGATGCGGTATTTATTGTAGCGTATGTACCATTCTCAGCATTATCCAAAGAGATGGTAGCGGTACTTGACCGCCCCAGCTCAGTGTTTATCTCCGACATCTTTATAGTTCCACTACTTTGTAAAGCCATTGATGATTTCCTTTAGTTCGTCAATCTGTTGCTGTTGTTCCTTGACAGCCTCAATGAGTACCGCTGTGAGCCTAGCGTAGTTTACTGTCTTGTAGTCTTCGCCAGTCTTACTTGTAGCTTTACCTTCTTCATCACTTCCAATATCAAAAGGTGCAAGGTGTACAAGTTGTGGGAATACAGCCTCTACGTCTTGGGCAATAACCCCGACATCATTAGTCTTGGTTGATGGCTCAAAGCCTAGCTCCTCAGACTTTTCGTTCCAATCAAAGGTTACCCCCTTGAGTTGCTTGATTTTATCTACAGCGTTCTCTATAGGCTTGATGTTTTCCTTGAGTCGCTCATCTGAAGAGTATGCCACTACATCACCTGTAGCGCTAAACTGTCCTGTTACCTTAACACCACCATTGCTATCAGCCTCTAGTACTGTAGATCCGTTATAGTGAATCTCTACACCACCAGTACCATCGTACAATGCAATACCATTAGACTGCTGAGTGTTATAGATGGCGTAGTCGCCTGTATTGATGTTTTTAATCTGAATAGCGTCAGAGTCCCCTACAAACTGAGCAATAACAGCTGATGTACTGCTGTTAGGGTTTCTAACGTATAATGCAGCGTTGTTTGTATTTGACGCATCATTATCTACGTGAAGCCTGTAAGAAGGACTCGTAGTTCCAATACCAACGTTACCATTAGTGTGATTTAAAATAAACTGTACAGAACCACTAGCACTATCAGTACCCTTCATTATCCTGAAGGTGTCTGTATTATTATCAATGTGAGTGGCGTGTGTAGATGAGGTAGCTTTATTTATTACTAGGTGACCTCCTTCTGTAGTTGTTTTTGCTGCTAATGACAGATTAGCCTCACTAGGAACACTAGTAGTCCCAATACCTACGTTGCCGTTTATATATAAAAAATTTGAGCCACCATTAAGTAATGTGAGCTGGTTGCCGGAATATGGTCTAATTGTGTCAGTAAAGACCTGTGTCCTGAGATAAGTATCACCTACAACCTCCAACTTAGCAGCTGGATTAGTAGTACCAATACCAACGTTGCCATCTCCTAAAATAGTTACTCGGTCTGGGTTAGATACTTGTCCTAGTTTGATAGGATCGCTATCTGTTGCTACAATTCTAAACGCTCCTCCTTGGTAGTTGATATATC
>Ga0181555_1000805_pt1 | contig 29846 bp, 21 predicted proteins | sample 011ome_15_FD_145601 | JGI IMG/M metagenome (GOLD analysis project Ga0181555, IMG submission 145601) | Coastal salt marsh microbial communities from the Groves Creek Marsh, Skidaway Island, Georgia - 011504AT metaG (spades assembly) | ecosystem: Environmental > Aquatic > Marine > Intertidal zone...
TAAGTGTCTGCGTTGCAGTATTTTGTGTTAATTCAAAACCACCAGCAGTTGTGCCATCATGTACTCTAGCAGTATCAATAGTACTATCAATACTGATTTCACCTGCCGCACCTGTAAATGCATTGTTCTGGGCGGTTGTACCTCTTCTAAATTGTAACTGTGTTGGCATTTTTTAATCCTTTGCTATATTTATTATGTCAGTACGCCTAAATCAACTGAACTTGTGCTTCCTACTGGTTCCATTTGATCATATACTTCACCTAAAGAAACACCAAAAGCATCACTGCCTCCTGATTCAAAAGGTGTTTCCTGTGTATCTTGTGCTACGTTAAAACTTAAATCAAAATCACCATCACTACCTGGTGCAGTAGTAGTTGTACTTGCAGTAAATCCACTTGATCCGCCTCCTGACCCAGCGTTTGCATCTACATATGCTTTAGTCGCCGCATCTTGGTTTCCTACAGGATCAGCAACATTTTGTACTCTATTAGATCCTAAACTAATTGTTTGTGTACTTGCTACTGCTAGTCCATTTAGTGTACCAACACTGGTAACATTGCTCAATGTGTCTAGTGCAGTTTCAAAATAAGTTTCAAAATCTGTAAGTGCAACCTGTTTCATAGTACCTGCGTCATTTACAACAACTCTATCGGCATCAGCAAGTGTTGTACTAGTTGCACTAGTGTCACCGTCAATTATATTAAGTTCACTTGCAGTTGCAGTCACTCCGTCAAGTATGTTTAGTTCTGCGGCAGTGGCAGTTACCAATGTATTGTTTAATCTTAAACCTGCACTACTACCATCATGTGTTTCAATATCAAAGTCAGTACCGTTTAGAATTTTAAATTCTGTACTTGTCATACGAACATTTATATTTTGCGATCCGGCTTTTATGTGTGCTATTTCAATAATACCATCTTCTGTGCCATCACTAGCGTCACCAATCTTACCAGTAATTTTAGCAAACACAGTCTTTTGATCTGCATCATTGTCTGCACTGAACTTTATCTGACCAATATAGTTTGCATCTGCACCTGTAATATCTCTAAATAGTTCAAACTCTGGAGCCGCACTACTGCCTGCAGTAGTACTAGTGATTGTATTGTTCTGATTATTACGTACAAGATTTGATGTATCACTAAGGTCTGTACTTGCTATTGTAATATCGCCAGTACCATCAAAACTTTGACCAGCAATGTTTCTTGCAGTAGCAAGTGCAGTGGCAGTATCAGCATTACCAGTTACATCACCAGTAATGTTACCTGTTACGTTACCTTCAATGTTAGCCACTAGTGTACCAGTAGTGACAGTTAAGTCACCGGTGCTTGCACCTGTAGCAGTAGTGGTGCCAACTACAAATTTATCTGCACTTTCGTCCCATATAATAGCAGCATTATCACCGGTACTACCACGTTCCATAACAATACCTAGATCATTGGCATTGCTTGCCGCACCTGTGTTTAGTTCTATCAAACTGTCACTTACTACACTGTTTGTAGTACTAATAGTTGTAGTTGTGCCACTTACAGTCAAGTTACCTGTTACAGTAAGATCTTGTCCTATAGTAACATTATCCGGTAGACTGATAGTTACAGTATCGTCTGTAACTGCTGTTGTAATTTCGTTAGCAGTTCCACTAAATGTAAGAGTGCTTCCTGTGGTATATGCGTCTGTGCCACTATCTCCTGCTAGATTAATAGTAGAACTAATACTAGCAAAACTTAATGCACCACTGCCATCTGTTTGTAGTACTTGATTAGCACTACCATCACTAGTTGGAAACTTATATGCGTTGTTGAATGTGATAGCACCACTGTCATTACCATCAATCTTAAACTGTACTTTGCTTGGTGTGTTAGCGTCTGCTGATGTACCATCTGTAGTAACTGAAACAGCAAACTGTGTTCTATTAGCATTGTTAGTGTTGTCAAAAGCAAAAGTACCACCGACAATAAGAGCTGAACCATTCCAATATTCGTGGTTACTTCTATATAGATAATCACCTGATTGTACAGCACTCGGTGAGGCAATTGTGCCTCTGTATCTTCTTGTTCTTAAATCTGGAGCGTCAGCACTATCATTGTACTGCTCCATGCGAATCTGTGCTGTTTGAGCACCTTCGCCTGTCATATGTAGTGTTACTTCAGGCGAGGATTGGTTAATACCAATATAATTACTACCTGTATCAATGCTAAGTGTACTGTCACTTATAATACTGGTTCCATCAGAACCTACAATTAGCAGTTCATTTGCACTGCCTAGTGTAATACCTGTTACGCCATCTAGATAGTTTAGTTCAGCAGTAGTAGCAGTTAATGTAGTAGTGCCATCATTTAGTGAACCATATACAATAGCATTTGCTTGTAATCCAGCATAACTTGAAATTGTTACATTGCCACTTGTGCTACCATTTTCTGTGGTATTTACTAGTACAAACTGATCGGCACTTTCGTCCCAAATAATAGCAACGTTAGTATCGCTTCCTCGTTCTACTACAATACCTACATCTTTGTCTGCACTACCACTTTGTCCACTGTTTAATCTTATAAGAGGGTCTGAAATGTTAGTAACATCAAAATCTATTTGTGCAGCTTTTGGTCTAGTGAACGCCATTTAGAAATCCTTAATTAATACTGTATTTATCTATTATTAGTAGTCAAAAAAATAGCACCCGAAGGTGCTAATTTTAAATTTGTTTATTAAATTACATCATTAATGCTAGTACTTCAATAACGCCTTCTCCGCCTTCATTTGCTTCAATTGCCTTACCAATTACTGTACCCATTGCAGCTTCATTGTTAGCCATTGCCATACCATTTCCTGCACTTACCATTAAGTCACCTGCGTTTACAACACCTGTTACTTTACACGGTACACGCCCTGCTAGTGCTAGTGCAACACCTTCTTGGTCTGCGTTCATTAAGTGTGCTGGATCTGTTGAAACAATACCTGCTACTGTTCTACAGTTTTCAGTATCACAAGCTGCAAGTTTGCCTTCACCTGCAAAGTGTACCACTGTGCCTGGCTCAATTTCTGCATCTGCAGCATACATCTCAGCCAAGTCAGCGTATCTAGCAGCAGTTGATGTACCACTAAAAATACTTGTAGAAAGTGTGTTACTACTTGGATTATATGTTAATCCAGTATCACTGTTTGGACGCTGGTTTCCACTAGTACCACCAGTAAAAATTAAGTAATGAGTAGAGTTTGTACTATTATCTGCTGCAACATTAAAATTTGTTGCATTAGTAGCTGTACCACTTAGTGAAGCAGTTATAGTACCAGCACTGAAGTTACCTGAACCATCTCTAAACACTATAGTTGAACCAGTGTTTGCGTTTGTAGCATTTGATGTAACAGTAAATGTTCCACCTTCACTACTTACACTACCACTAATACCACTACCACTTGTAGCACCTGCTGCAACATAATTGCCAGTTGTATCAGTTCCAAGGGCAACACTATTAGCTGCAACTGTAGTAGAGATGCTTACGTTACCCAAATTGGTCATTGTAGCAGAACCAGTAACATCACCAGTTAAGGAAATAGTTGGATCGTTTACATTTAAGTCAATTGTTCCATCACCATCCTGATACGTAACAGAAATACCTGATTCAGTATTACTACTAAACATTGCACCAGTAACATCTTGAATATACTCTTCAATACCGTCAATATTTCCAACAACGTGATTGTGACTATCGTCTGCAACCGTAACGGTTAGTGATACGTTACCACTACCATCAACACTTGCACTACCTGAGGCATCACCTGCTAGACTTAGTGTACGAGCTGTTTCCCAAGCACTTGCTGTAGTTGCGTTTCCACTTAGAGCACCTTCAAATGTGTTTGCTACAACTGTACCACTACTAATTGTTAAGTCACCTGTACTTGCACCTGTAGCAGTTGTTGTACCAAAAACAAATTTGTCAGCACTTTCATCCCAACCCATAAATGCGTTGTCACCAGTTGAACCACGCTCTATTACTATACCACTGTCATTAGCATTTGAACCTGCACCATTGTTTAATTCAATCAAGTTATCACTTATAACTGTATTAGTTGTTGATAGTGTAGTTGTTGTACCATTTACAGTAAGATCACCACTTAGTGTTAAGTTTACACCAGTTGCAGTTCCAGTAAACGCTGGACCTGCTAAACGTGCAAGGTCAGCAGTATCACTTAAATCTGTACTTGCTATTGTTATATTAGCAGTACCGTCAAAACTGTTACCAGCAATTGTACGTGCAGTTTCAAGTGCAGTAGCTGTTGATGCATTTCCTGTTAGTGCACCAATAAACACATCACTACTTAATGATCCAGTACTTGGATTATAAGTTAAGTCTGCGTCATGATGTACAGCGGTAACTGCACCACTAGTAATATCACCAAAGTAAAGTTGTTCTTCTGCGTTTGTTGTTGTATCACTTGTAGTTGTAGCACCTGCTGCTGCCCAACTTAATGTACCACTTGCATCACTTACTAGTGCGTATCCACTTACTGCTGCATCTGCATTTGGAAGTGTCCAAGTTATATCACTTGCAACAGTTCCTGCACTTTGAAATGCAACAAAGTTACTAGCATCACTGTCATAAAATCTTATGTCACCTTGTGGTCCAAGTAAAACATCATCAATATGTGCCTCTGCCCAGCGATTAGTAGCACTACCTAAGTCTCTACTACCATCTGTATCTGGAATAATATCTGATCCTATTTCAGCACCTAATGTAATAGTGTCTGTGTTACCATCACCAAGTGTAATATCACCGTTCGCAGTAATATCACCAGTAGCAACAATGTTTCCTGTTACACTAAGTTGTGTACTGTTAAGAACCATTTTTTCACTACCGCCAATATCAAAACGTATTATGTCTTCATCAGCACTTTCCTCAACTAGTACCTGTGTATCACCATCTGAGTCAGTAAGTGCAGTAATAGTTGTAGTTGTAGTAAACTTACGTACTTCAATTAAATCACCACTTGCAGGAGCAGTTGTAAATGTTAATGTTGTACCACTTATACCATAAACAGTCGTTGGTTCTTGTACCACACCGTTTAACATAACAAGTACGCCAGCAACTGTATAACTGTCTGAGCCAGTTAATGAACTTAATGTAAATGCTACAGTACTGTTATCACCGTTAAATGTTTGTGATGTTGCTAGTGTAAAGTCTGAACTAATACCTGTCCAAGCTGTGTTACTATAATACTCAAGTGTATTACTAGTTGTATTATAACGGAACATACCAGTTACTGCAGTTGGACGTTGTGCAGTTGTACCACGTGCTAGTAATATTGCACCTGTGTCATTAACATCAAGTATTGCGTTAGCATTTGGAGCACCACCAATACCCACATTGTCCTGACTTGCATCAACTGTTAGTAGTGCAGTGTTTGTATCACCTTCTACTACAAAGTCGACGTTTGCGCCTGCTTCGTTAACACGTATTGCACTAGTAGCAGTACCGTCAATTGTTAATAGTCCTGTACCGTTTGTAATTGCAGTATCTGTACCATCATGGTTTATAGTGAAGTCATTGCCTGTACCAACTCTTAATGAGCCAGCATCTGCAATGTCTACGTTACTACTTGCAGTGATTGCACCTGTAACTGCTAGTGTGCTACCATCAAATGTTAAGTTACCACTGTCTTCTATTGCACCACTTGTGCCTGCTAGTACTACACGACCTGAGGTTAAATCACTTACAATAGCACTTGCTAGAGTTGCTTCACCAGTTGTTCCTAGTGTTGTTACACTTGCTGCTGCCGCAGTATTTGCACCTAATATACCATCAATATTTGTAGTTGTTATAGCGTTTGCAGTAAAGTCACCACTTCCGTCCAGTACTACTGCACGACTTGCAGTACCGTCACTTGCAAAGATGTTAGTGTCTGTTAGGTCAACACTCAAACTGTGATCAATTCCTTCGCCTGATGTTGCGCCAGAACTAGCAATACCATTACCGCCTGTAATAGTACCTACGTAGTCACCTGTTGTATCTGTGCCTAATGCAACACTATTAGCTGCAATAGTAGTTGTGATACTAATGTTACCTGATCCATCAAAACTTGCCGTACCTGTAACATCACCTGCTAGTGCAATATCTCTTGCTGTCTCAAGTGCTGTTGCAGTGCTTGCATTTCCTTCTAATGCTGCTACAAGTGTTCCACTAGTAATTGTTAAGTTACCAGTACTTGCGCCTGTTGCAGTTGTTGTACCAAGTGTAAACTTGTCTTCACTCTCGTCCCAAGCAAACACAGCATTGTCACCTGTGCTTCCACGTTCAAAAATAAGACCTAAGTCATTACTGTTAGATCCTGCACCGTTATTAAGTTCTATTAAACTGTCACTTACAACACTGTTTGTTGTTGATAGTGTAGTTGTTGTACCATTTACTGTTAAGTTACCAGTAATTGTTGCATCACCACCAATTGTCACATCATCTGGAAGTCCAATTTGTATTTGATTGTCTGTAACTGCTGTTGTAATTTCATTAGCGGTACCAGCAAAAGTTAGTGTGTCAGTACCAACTGTTACAGTATCGTTTGATCCAGTGTCAGCGGCAATAACTAATCCACTTGCTGAACTAACTTGTGTGTCAACATATGCTTTAGTTGCTGCATCCTGGTTTGCTGTTGGATCTGTAACATTAACAATTTTACTTGTATCAACGTCAATAGTACCTGAACCTTTTGGACTTAGTACTAGGTTAATGTTAGTGTCACTACCAGTTGTAGTAATAGCTGGATGTCCACTTGCTGCGGCGTTTGCTACTGTGATTTCATTTACTGCACTTGCAGTAGTTGTAAAAATCACAAGTTCATTGCCATTAGCATCAGCAATAAAGCCACCATCTACAATTTTTGGAGCAGTCAGTGTTTTGTTTGATAATGTTTCTGTACCAGCAAGTGTAGCAAAACTACCATCACTTAATGCACTATTGAATTCTGAAGTAGTACCTGTTAGTGTGCCTTCACTTAAATCTAATGTTAGTGTATTGCTTGCACTATCTATTGTTTTGTTTGTGAGTGTCTTTGTACTTGCTGATAGATATGTGTCTAGTGTATCAACACTGGTCTGTTTCATAGTTCCAGCATCATTAGTTACAAGACCATCACCACTGGCAAAAGCATCAGTACCTACACTTGTGTCACCATCCATGATGTTGAGTTCAGCAGCTGTTGCAGTTATACTTGAACCACCAATTTGTAGTGTGGTTGCATTTACTTCACCACTAGATCCGTAAATAACTGCTTTGCTGTTAACAATAGTTCCTGCACTTGATCCATCTATTAAGTTGATCTCTGCGGCAGTTGATGTAATATCATTTGAACCATCATTAAGTGTTGCATATGTAATTGTTCCTGCTTGAAAGTTTGCGTAACTGCTTATTGTTACGTTTCCTGCAGTATCTCCATCTTCTGAGCCAACGTTAGCAGCTACAAACTGGTCTGCACTTTCGTCCCATATTAGGGCATAGTTGTCATCGTCACCTCTGTTTATAAGTAGTCCTGAGTCAACACTTGCACTTCCTGTTGCTTCAGCACTTAATGCAATTATTGCATCTTCTACTCTTGTATTTGTTGTACTAACACTAGTGGTTGTGCCACTAACTGTCAGGTTACCTGTTACAGTAAAGTCACTTCCATATGATAAGTTGTTAGCAAGTTTTGCACCTGTAACAGCATTATTTGCTATCTTACCGGTAGTAACGTTTAAATCAGTTATCTGATTAGTTTTAATTCTTGTTAGGGCCATTTAGTTTTCTCCGTCCAAACGTAGTAATTACTAAACGTATTTATTGATTTCGTTAGATTTTTAAATATAGACATAAAAAAACTGTGGCAAAAAATAGGCTTTATAGAGCTTTATTTGCATATTTTGTAATGAAGTATAAAACTTTGAAAAAGTTTTGTAGTGGTATTTTACGAGGATTGACACCAACCTCGACGGAGATTAACCTAGATGGTTACAACTTTATTTAGCAAATTGTTTATAATTCTTCTATTGCTATTTGGTTGTTCGTTCCTGTAAAATTTACATATACAGTACCTGAACCATTGGTTGAATGTTGTAGTTTATAAGTTACACTAGTACTCGCTGATTGGCTTGGCGAATCAATGTAAGAAATTGTAAAATTGCCGTCTCCAGTTACAAAAGGTATTTCAATTATATCTGTATTGCTTGCACCAACTGTTCTAACCAATTTAATTTTGCCTGGATCACCGCTTCGTGTAACATTAACACTGACTCTTAGTTTGCTATTTGCTTCAGTTGTTGTAAGACTGGCAGTATACCCTGTAACGTCCACGAAAGACGAACTAGTTGTATTTCTTGAAGTAGTAGAGGTTACTATTTGTGGTGTCTTTTTTAATGCAAATGTACCTGTGCCACTTGGTATTGTATGTGTGTTTAGTGTACCTGTAACAGTTAAACCACTAGCATTTATAGAAAGTCTTTCAGAACCAGCAGTGTCAAAACGGATTACATCTTCATCTGCAGTTTCTTCAACTTGAATCTTTGTATCGTTGTCTGCATCCTGAATAATGCTTGTACTCACGTTTGTTGTATTGGCACTAAAAAAATTACGTACCTGTATTTTATCACCTGATGCTGGTGCTTCATTGAATGTAAGTGTTGATCCACTTACTGTATATGTGTTTGTAACTTCTTGTACTGTACCATTTATACTTACCCATACACTTGCACTAGTTCCTGTACGACTAAGAGTAAATGCAACTGTGCTGCCATCTCCATCAAATTCATCTAAGGTTACTGATTCAGTACTGCCAACACCTGTCCAACTTGTTCCGTTGTATACTTCAACTTGTCCATCTGTACTATTGAAACGGAACATACCAGTTTGACCAGTAGGTCTTTGTGCAGTGGTACCAACAGGAATAACAAGTCCGCTTGTAGAATCAATTGCTACGTAACCTGTACCTGCAGGTTCTATAATTATTTCTTCGTTAGTAGTTGTAGTTTGCAGTCTATTATCAGTAAATGAAAATGCACCAGTGCTTCCGCCTACACCAAAATCGCCAGTATACCTTGCTCCAGCAATATATACGCTTTTGCCTGTAAAATTTACACCATTGGGTAAGTTTGTGCCAATAAAGTTTAATACCCCACTCTGATAATCAAAAAACCATTCATCATCATTACCACTACCTGTAATAAAAACTTTGTTGCTTATACTTTCTGCATTTGATGCATCACCTGATGTATGTATGTAAACATTAACCAAGTATGTACTACCAAACTCGGGCGGAATCCAATCTGTTAATCCCGTTTTCCAGGTTCTATTTGCTGTTGCAGTTATATCAGAGGTACACTCGACTGTAGTTGCTCCTGTGTATACAGTTACAACTCCGCTACTACTTCCTGGTTTTGTACTTGGTATACTTGCTGCATCTTTGATAACTTTATCACCACGCAATAACAGTGGGCTTGCAATACTTTCGTTGGCTGCTACTTTATTAGAATTAGTATCAGTTTTAGTAATACCAAAACCAACTTTCTTAAACAAGTAATCAATTTTTTGTCCGTCAGATATAGCCATTAACTTGCAACTCCTATGCTAAGAGCTGTCACGCTCTGTCCGCTTGTTAATGCTATACGAACAAGTACAACATTTCCTGTTGCATTACTCATATTTTCACTTCCTAGTGTCATTGTATAGCCACCACTTAAACTAGTGCTTGTTGCTATTACATCTGCACCTGTACTTGCACATCCATTGCTACCGTTACCACCGTTACCTGTATCACTTCCAGGAACGCCTGCACCAGCATATTGAGCACTAGAATCTAACCAACCATTAAGTCCACTAGCACTGTCAATTGCAGTACCTGGAGCAGCAATCCATAATCCGGCAATACCACTACTTGTAATATTAATATCAAAACTAGCTACAACTGCTCTACGAAATGCAAAAGTAAAATATTGTGTACCTGTATCACTACTTCTATCTGGGCCTACCGGTAAGTATCCACTGCTGTAGTCTGTCACATCATATTTTAGTACACCTAAACGTATAGTTGCTTCTTTTGTACCTTCAACACCCGGATCAGCACTTTCACTGTATACACTGCTTGTGTAAAAGTTAGTTGCTCCATTAAAACTTGGGGTATCTGTTGTATCACTTAAAAATGCACTACTTCTTATTCCATCATCATCGTAAGTTGAACCTAAACTATCACTTACTGCAATTGCAATTTCACTTATTCCACTTTGTGCAGCAGTATGTACTTGTATATTACCTGTTAAATTACTATAACTGCTGATACCATTTACGTTTCTTGCTCTTATATGTGCAGTATCTACTGTTCTAACACTACTAGATGTAATAGGAATTGTCAAATCACCAATTGCATACGCACTACTTGTGCCTATATTGACTTTGGGTGTACCACTATCTAACATTGTAGTAGCACCATCTATATTTGCGTAAGTATAATTTTGTCCAGTAAATGCTGAACTGCTTGTGCCTTCAACATTAGTATCGCTATCTACTTCAACAATATTACTCTGATTAGTATATGCTTGTCCAACTAAGTTGTTTATAGTTGTACCACTAAGTGTAAGTGTTGGACTTCCTGAGTTGTAGTAAGGAATACCAGATATATAACGTTTAGTTCCACCTGTACCTTCTGATAATGTACCTACTGATCCAAAACTTGGACTTGCAGTAAGATCATCTTTGAGAACATGAACATAGTTTGTGTTTCCAGTTGTACTGTGTGTTAATCTTTGGGCACTTAATCCTGTGCTGTAATCTGCTAGAGCTTTTGTTATTTTTGCACTTGCTACAAGATATAATCTTTGAGGATAACTGCTAACAACTGTATCATAGTCTACATTACTACTGACTACTAAACTTGTAAATGTTCCTGTTTCACCTTCTGATGCAGTAAAAGTTTTTGTACCATCATTACTTGCATTTATTTCTGCAGCAAGAGTTCCTGTTGCGCCATTATAAAAATTACTAGCAGTACTAGTATCTATTGTTCCACTAGTATATCTTCTTGCAGTTGTCGTTTCTAAACTTGCTCCTGCACTTAAAGAAGTTGCCGAACCTGTATTATCTGTAAATCCACTAGCTAGTCTAGGACTTGTGCCTTGATAACTATCACTTAATGTTATACTCTTTGAACTTAAATTTGCAGGTGCACTTGGTGTAGCCTTCAAATTAAATGTTATGCTTGTATCCACATCTGTCTGTGCAGTAATATCCGGAGTACCGTTAGCAGTAAAAGAAACATTATAGTTTGCAGTACCTTCACCACTATAATCGTGATCAAGTGTAGCACCTATACTTCCTGCAGCAGATCCATCTTCAGATACTGCGTCATCACTACTACTATCACCCCAGTCATAAACATAATCATCTGCATTTTGTGATGTATTAGTCATACGTACTATTGCACGATTAGTTCCATCTAAATCAGTAAAATCATATATAGTATATTGGTTATCACTACTACCAGTGTTTACTGTTACTGCAGTACCAGCAATATTTGCCCTTACGTCAGGTTCAACGTGTACTGTAAAGGTACTGCTTATAAATGGACTACTAGTATGATTACTAATTACTCTTAAATTTCCTGTATAATCAACTGCTACTCCATTAGCTTGGTTACTACTACTAAGTGCATATGTATGACTTAATGCAACATTTCTATCTCCTGCACTTCCACTTCCAGCATTAACAGTTACGTTACTTGTGCCGTCACCGAATTGATATTGATATTGTATACCATAAGTTGAATAACTCCCTACGCCTGCTTCTGTTGTATTGGTTAACTGTACAACATGTCCACTAGTTGATTCTTCATTTACTCCACTGTTATCATCAAGTGTAACAGTAGGTGTATGTGTATCATAAATTAAATATGTGTTTGAATCACTTGCAGGAATATCTGCTGGCAAAGCAGTACTATGGCTATCGAGTGTAAGTGTTACTGTTCTACTTGCTTCTGCTTCTGTACTTGCAGTAAATGTATGAGCAATTCTTCCACCTGCAGTTCCACCGTTTGCAGTGTCATCTGAGATTACATCGTCAGATTCGCTATCGCCCCAATCCCAAGTAAATTGTATTGTTGCAGCACCGATATTTGTAGTTGTATTTTCAAAATAGATTGTGTCACCATCATCCCATTGTGTGATAGCTGATCCACCACTACTTGCTGCATATGCTGCAAAACTGACAACAGGTGTTGCAGTAAAAATTGTTATATATTCTGTTCTTGTTTTAGTTTCTGTACTTCCACTACCACTACCGCCATTATTGAATGCAGTAACAGTCACATCAAAAGGTGATCCTACATTTGTATTATATGTATGAGTTGGAGTGCTATCAGAAACTGCAGTATCTGTATTACCATCTCCCCAATTAATTGTATATCTATTAGGGTTTCCATCTGCAGTTATAGTTAATGTTACTACTAATCCACTTGCACCACTTGTGCTATCTGCAGTGAAATCAACATTACTTACTGCAGTATTGTTTAGTACATTTTGTATTGCTTCATTTAAATCATCAATACTATCAGTAACCTTTGTAGAAGTTGTGAAACCCTTATACATTGCATCAGTTGTTAGACTACTATCTGTTGGTGTTCCTAATGTAAGCTCCATACCAGTACTAGCACCAGCACTAGCCACTTGTGTATCAACATAGGCTTTGATACTTTGTTGAGTTGATAATGCAGTTGCACTATCACTATTCATATCATCCTCGTCAAGTATACTACTTGCTGATACGCCACTTTGTAATGTTAAACTCCCGTCAATAGTAGCACCGGTTTTTAATTCAATTGTGCCTGTACCATTTGCATCTAATTGTAGATTTGCATTACTAGTATTAGATTCAATCTTGTTCCCTGCAATACTAATTTGGTCAAAAGTGCTACTACCAGTAATGGTCACATTACCAGAAATATCTAATGTTGTTGTTGGAGATGTTGTGCCTATTCCAATACGACTATTTGAATAGTCTATCGCAAGAGTGTCTGTGTTAAATGTGAGATCGCTATCTCGTTCTAGATTTGCTTTGAGGGCTCGTCCCCCAATACGACTTATAGCCATACATACACTCCGCTATCTTGCGATCACCTATTAACGTCCAAGGTGACAGGGTTTATAAGTGTATTTATACCTAGTGGGTAGTACTGTCGTAGCCGTGTATTACAGTAATAGATTCTGCTGCACCAGGAGCACTAGTAAAAGTAATTGTTGTACCACTAAGAGTATATGCAGTGGCTGGATTTTGATAAACGTTCCCTACTGCCACGACTACTCTTTGAGTTTGGTTACTGGCTACACTTTTACTCATTGTAAATGCGGTTGTGCTATTGTCACCAGTAAAACTATCTTGTGTTATAGGAATGTCTCCTTCTTTACTAAACTGAACAAAAGCACTGCCATCATAGTATTCCATTTTACTTGTGTCAGTGTTGAAACGTAAATCTCCATTTGCAGGGTCAGAAGGTCTATCTGCAGTTCCTCCAGCAGGTATTGAGTTAGCACCTATTTCTTCTGATTTGATAGTATCACCACCATCAAACTTGCCTTTTGTTTTTACAAAGCCTGCCATTAGATTGTTACCGAGCTAACTGTTGCGTAAATGCTTGATCCTGCACTTGCAAGACATTGTACGGTATCACCATCACTTAAAACTAATTTTTCTAAATTAATAACATAAGTATCTGCTGGATCAATTGTAATTGTTTTAACAATTTTATTTGTGACTCCTGCACTACCTCCATCTTGTACAACATGTATATCCAGTGTTCTAGCACTAGCATTATCATTCATAAAGAACATACAAGTAATAGCAGTTGTTCCACTACTTGTGTAAACTGTTGTTGCACCTGTTCCTATAGCACCTGCTTGTGTTATTGCCATTATCTAATCCTTTAAAATATCAATCCGTATACAATTGCTTTTGACTTACTTACTAGTTCATCTGATGTACTACCATCTACAAAATGTAATCCTGTACCGCCACCCGCAGCAGCTTTTGCATAAAGTATTGTAGCACCAGTTTGTGAGGATGGAGTTGAAATATCATTTAATTTTATTGCACCATCTACTGCAACTCTACCTGTACCACTTGGTTGCAATTGAATGTCTTCATTACTTGTTGCACTTATAATAGCTTTGCCATTTACATCTAAATCACCACCTAATTGTGGAGTTGTATCGTCAACTACATCACTTATACCAGCACCGCCAGCACCAGTAAGTACGTTTAAGTAACTACTTCCACCGTCAGTACTAATCTGAAATGTATCTGTTGTTTCATTAAAAACCAATAGTGCGTTTGCAGTACTGCCACGATCAACTTCAAATCCACTATATTGACCTGTTACACCTGCACCAGATTCTCCATTGTTATATGTAACAATTCTATCTGTAATTCTTGTGTTTGTAGTTTCTACACTATTTGTAGTACCTGTTACTGTTAAGTTTCCTGTAACCGTAAGTTCATTATCAATGGTCATTCCACCACTTGCTGATATTGTGTAGGCTCCGCCAATTCTTTTTGTATGACTCATAATCAATGTATCCTGTTATGCATATTATTTATCAATTGGCTAAACTCCGAAATATTCATAACTTCATAGTTATCATTTTTACGCCACATATCTGGTACAAAATTATCCAATGGATTTACATGAATATACCTTTTATTTTCAAAACTTTGTATAATACTATTAATTTGATCTACCCAATTTCCAAAAAAAGTAGGATTATCATTTTTATCCCTATAGTGTTTAGTGCCTGCATAAATGTTATTAATTTTATTATTTGTGCCTTTTAGATCCATTCCTATTAGATAAAAGTAATTCGCCTGAGTCTCACTTGCAATTCCTAATGCTGCAGGCCCACTGCTCATTCCATGATATTTGTTAGGTATAATATGTGATCCACTATTTAAAAGTTTGCATTGTTTTCTTGTATAATGTAAATTACTAGCACTATATTTGGATTGTTGTATCTCTTCAGAAATACCGTTGTCTGTGCTAACTAGCACACTAGGCGCAAATTCTTCATATATTCTATTGCAACCATAAACTGTGCCTAAATCGAGCAAACTTTTACAGTCAACCTGTAATCTAGTTATCCCATTTCCTAATATAAATCCAATATCTTTATTCATTTTAGTCACAAAAAAAGTTACAACTTATTATAGTTGTAACCTTTAATGTTTGTCAAGTATTAACCGTTAGGTACGGATAAACTTACGTTCGCTGATGGTCCTGATGCAACAAGCAATGCTTTATCACCTACTGCAAATTGTGAACCTGTTCCTAATGCTCCAACATGGAAGTGACGTCCAGTAATCTTACTTGCAAAGTAAGTACCACCTGCACTATCTGTACCAGTAATTTGGCATTGACCTGCACTAAGTGATCCATGTACTACTGCAGTAAGTGTTAGTGTTTGTGTCCCACCAGCAGTTGTACAACGAAAACGCTTTGTGCCTTTTTGAATAACAACTGTTGTATCCTGGGCACTTGCACCATCTACAAAACCTTTCATTATAATTTGATTGCCACCTAAACCACTTGCTCCAATTGGCAGTGTGGTACCAGATGCGGCTACTTTTGATGTTCCGCCAACTGTTTCGGCGCTCTTAATCGGTCTTCCCATTTGTTTTCTCCTTCTTGAGTTTAAGACGTTCTAGGTCTACGAGGTTGGTTTCCCCATAAGCATCTTAATTAATGCTAAGTATTTATTGAAATGGGACTCATCAAGTTTTATCAGAATACAAAAAATATAGCAATTGTGCGTAATCACAAGTGTGCTACTACCACTATGTTAAGTTATGTTGCACAGGTATTATGGATGGCAGATCCAAATGAACAACAACATTATCAAAATTTTCAAAACATGCGACCGGGAGTGTATAATAAGGCTAGACTCTTCGAACAATATAAAGATCAATTGATGTCAGCTGATATACGGATCGCACTTTGGCGTGATCCTATTGATAAATTTGTAAGTGGGTTTTATCATACTATGAGCAATCCAGCAAATAAAAATTTGTGGATAAAATCACCCAGTCTATCTAACTTTCTCAAAGACTTCCATGTTTATAAACAAAATCCAAATGTTCAAGATCATTGCGAATCCAATACTGCTAGGCTAGGCCCTGATCGTAGCATCTATACTCATATCTTTAATTACAAAGAAGTACATAAGATTGCTGAACTTTTGGGTGTGCCAGCTGGCACAACACATCATCGCAAAGACAATTCCATGCGAGCTGGTCCTACGAAAACACAACAATTACGTATTAAACAAATTATGCTAGAAGATTATGTTAATGGCTGGTATTAAAGTCAAAAAAATAGCACCCGAAGGTGCTATTTTTATATTTTTCTATAATTAGAACTTTGCTGCAATTTTAAATTGTAATACTGAACCATCATCGTCTGTTGATGCTTCTCCGCCGTTCTTGTACTCATAGTCTGTGTAGTTTACATAACCAGTTAACCCTGGTGCAATTGCATGTTTGATTTCTACCATGTTTTGCTTTAGGTTTTCTTTTTCAGAACCTGATACATCTAAACTATCTTCTGATTCCATAGTGGAAACTGCAATTGTTGTTTCTGATGTAAGAGCATAACTTGCACCAGCACCTACTGTTTCAATGTCCTCATCAGCACCTTCTACAGTACTCATTGCACCAATAATTGCAATGTCACCAAATGATATTTTTGCACCAATGCTTTGTGACTCGTTGTCAATTGCACCTGATACTTCTTGCATACCCTTTGTGTAACCAATTTTGATGTTCTCATGAGTGTAACTTGCGCCATATGAAGTTGAATCAGTTGTACCCGTTGCACCTGAATCCATGTAACTTACACCAGCCTGTATTCCGCCGAAACTTGGAGAAATATACGATACTTTATCACTGTCTGCACCATATGTTTTTTCACCTGCGTTTGTTTGGATTGAAGCATTTGTATATGTGCCTGTTACTTCTTCGTCCATGATGTCCTGCTCACCAATACCAAAGTTATCTGTTACAGCATCATTGCCGCCTAGTATTAGTTTTCCTGCAGAGCCTGAAATATAAATTGATGATTCGTCAATAGTTGCACTTGAATCTGCAACAGTTGTCATTTCAACAACCATACCATAATCTAAACCAGCGTCTGATTTATTAGAAAAAGTAAATTTAATCTCGTTGTCACTGTTTCCCATACTATCACCTTTTTGTGAAGCAATTTGAGAATCAACGTCTTTGTAGTAGAACTCGCTTGTGCCTGAAATGGCAAACTTTGGTCCTTTTTCAACTGCGGGTTCTTGTGCCAATGCAGTCGTACTTAGTAATGCTACTAAAGCACCACTTGCTAGTAGTTTTTTCATTATTATTTCCTTATTAAGTTGGGGGTCTTTTTTGTTTTGAAATCCTTAACTTTAGATTTAACATTAGTTGTGTTTGTTATAAACGCAACATTTTATTTATAAAAATTAATGAAATTTTCTCAAAACGTGAAAGAATAAAAAACAGGGCCGAAGCCCTGTTTTGTATTGGTGTTCTCTAAGTTTGACTTATGAGAATGAAATGTTTGACATTGCAACTTCACCAACATAGTCACCAGCGTTACCTAGTGATGATGCTGTGTTTGATAACTCAACATAACCATAACGTGTCATAAATGAAACTACTGGCTCAAATGTTGCTGGATCTAACACTGTACCACTTGACATCAACGGTACATATGGACAATAGAATGCTGCTGCATCTGTCTCTGATGAACCTTTGTATCCAACTAGTACTGCAGTTGCGTCTGCCGCATATGAATCAACATACACACGCATTGCACCATTTAATGTACCTACAAACTTAGTGTTTGTTGGTGCTTCAAATGTACCTTCTGTTGTTCTAGCAAATGCTGAAGTTGAAGCTGACTGAAGAACTGTTAATGCCTCAGGACTTACAACTGCATAGTTACCAGCACCACGACGTGTACGCTGAGCAATCTTATTTGCTGTTCTGTTTATTAATACTGCAAGAGCTGCATGTTCGTCACCTACGTATGTAGCTGTACCACTTACTGCTGCTTGGTTGTATGTTTCTTCTGTTGCTGCTAATGAACGTAGTGAACCAAGAACTTCTTGATCGATTTCTGCAGTAATCTCTTGAGCTAATGCTGCCATGATTTCTGCTTCAACGTCAATACCGTGCATTGATTGTGCGTCTTGAGCTGCTTCAAAAGTCCAACGTGCTTGTAGCTTACGTGTCTTTGCTTCGACAGGTTGCTTCAAGATTTGGATTGAAAGTTGACTTCCGCCTGTTCCTTCTTTTGCTGCTGTAACATCAGCTTTACCAGTTGTAGTAGAACCTGAATATGCAGTTGCAATTTTGAACGGGCTTAATGCTTCGTCACCTGCTACTGTGTCTGTGTCAAATGGTGCACTTGCTGATGAAGTTACACTGTCTGCATATCTTACACGTAGAGTGTGAATTTGTCCAACTGGACCTTGCATTGGTTGTACACCGACAATTTCGTTAGCGATAACTGTTGGCATAACACGTCTAATCACTGGAAGGATTACACGGTTTAATGTTGCTACGTTACCAGCGGCTGATGCACCTGATGTTGCTGCCTCTTGTAAGTAACGCTTTGTGTTTTCTAACACAACGCTCATGCTATTGCGACGATTACCTTCTAGACCTTCAAGAAGTGCGTCTTTGGTATCAGTCCAACGGCTTTCTAATAGTACGTCTGACATTTAAGTCTCCTCTATAGTACTTTATTTCAAACCTGCAAGTTTACGGATATCAACGATATTACTATCTTCTTCCTTCACTTCTGCAGTTTGAGGTTTTGGTTGCTTATCTCCTGTTACTTCAGAACGGTTTTCTTTAATTATAGACTTTTTACTTTCTTTAATTACAGATTTTCCGTCTAAAACAGCTGGTAGATAACGGTCGAAAGCAGTCTTCAACTTTGAAGTCTGTACGCTTTCTAGTAGGTCAGTCATTATGCCTGCCTTATCTTTGTTGAGTGGCTTCAATAGTTCGCTAAGTGTTTCTTTACGCTCAACGTTCTCTTGAATAATAGCAATTTCTTGTTCTTTACTCTCAACTATTTTTGATTTCTCTTCTAGACTCTCATTAATCTTAGCAATTTCGTCTGCTGACTTTTTAATTTCAGCTTCTAGTTGCTTAATTTTTTGATTTTCATTCAAGTGACTTGATGAGAATTCAGTAGCAAAAGTTTCGAATATTTTACGTCCGAAAGTATTTTCTTTTGCTATTTGGATATCTTCTTTAAGTTGATTCATTTCACCTTTTAGATAACCAGTCACTGCTTCGTTAACAGCCTTACTTGTATGCTTTACAAATCTTGATTTTAAATCATCAAACTTTGTACGGGCTTCTTTAACAAGTCTAACTTTAGTTTCAACAACATCTTGACGATCTTTCTGGAAATCTTGGATCTCTTCAGCTAATTGAGCAGTTACAAATTCCTCTAGTTTGTTAACTAGTGACTGTTGTGTTGCTCTTTCAGTTTTAAGTTCTTTAATTTCTTCGCTTAGTTGTTTAACTAAAAACTTATCAAATGTACCTGAAGTTTCTTGCATTCTTGCAACAAACTTAGCACGATCTTCTGAAATTGCTTTACGCTCTTCAGCGATTTGTGCAAGTTCAGTAGTAAGACCTTCTGTGACCATTTTATCTAAGGCTTCAACCATTGTAGATTTATCATGCTCGTAGCGTTTTGCAAACTCCTCACGAAGTTCTGCAGTTACTTGTGTACGAGTCTCATTCATCTTTGCTTCCCATTGTTCCGCAATTGCTGAACGAGTTTCTTCGTTAACAAGATCGCTATCAAGTAGTGGTTTAATAGCATCTAGCATCTGGATCTCCTAGATCTTTAAGTCCTGAATTAAGCGAACTATTTCGCTCTTCAGATATTTTTGTACACGAGCGTCGCCATTTGCATCGCGAGCCATCTCTAGTACGTTATGTCCGTTACGCATATTAAGTAGTCCTTCGTAAATCGCTACAGGATATGCATTCGGGGCACTCGGTTGCGCCACGATATCTACCGTGACAATCTCAAAATCAGCAACTTGACCAGTGGATTCTGTTACGTTTCCACTACCTCTGCTACTAACTCCTAAATTTACTCCACCGTCGATCATAGTTTTCACTAATGTTCCCATTGGTGTTTCAAGAATCTTTAATTTACCATACCCATTAGGTCCATCCATCCACATACTTTCTATCATGTGACTTACTCGATCTAAGTTAATTTTGAGATCATCTGGATGGTCAACTTCACCTAAAACGCTATTACCGTTTTTAATTTGCTCGTTGATGGTACTAACGGCATTTGAGATTTCCTTGACAGGGTAGACACGCTTGTTTGCGTTCTCTACCCCACCTTGGATACAAATACCTTTCATGTAGAGATCCTTGCCGCCACCTGGCTTTTCTGTTGCTTCATAAACAACGTTTGCCTCTTTGGAGGTTAGGTTTTCTCTCAAGTATAACATGATTATGCTTTACTCATTGTTGCGCCTTTTGGATTAGCCGCATCTGTTTGTACTGTAGATTTTGGTGTTGCTCCACCTTTTTCTTCACCGCCTTGTGCTAAGTTCTTTGCAGAACCGCCCATGTCGTTTTTGCCAGCAACTGGACCTGTTGATCCATCACCTTGCTCTGCAGTAACTGGTGCCGGAGCTTTTTCGGTGTATTCACGAACCATTTCCTCAGTCTCTTCCTCTACAGGCTCAACTGATTCCATTTCTTCTTCGTCACCTTCTTCTTCGTCACCTTCTTCGTCGCCTGCATCCATGTCCATGTCCATGTCCATTTCTGCATCGCCGCCTTCTGCATCATCTCCGCCCATTAGTGCGTCGAATTCTGCTTTTAATTCTTCTAGTGCGTTTTCAATATCTACTACACGATCTTCAATCTCTTCATCGTCAGCATCTGCTTCCATAGATAGACCTTGTTCGTCTGCTTCAATATCGTCAATCATATCATCAGATTGATCACCGCCAATTTCAGCTTCTTCAAATCCTGATTCTTCTACTGCTTCTTCTTCAGATTCTTCAACAGCTTCATCTTCTGACTCTTCTACTGCTTCTGCATCTTCTTCGACTTCTGCAGTCTCTTCTACTTGCTCTTCATCTACGAGACTCTCGTAAATGTCACGTGATTTTTCAACCACAATCTCATGGAACAAATCTTTTGCACCTTGCTCATCTTCTGCGATGAACAGTTCAATCAATTGTTCAAATTTATTGTTATCTGACATTCGTCACTCCTATTATACTTTTTATTTGTGAATAGGTAATTATTCACAAGGCATTTGTAGTTTTATTTAGTTTTTATTTGGAAAGTGTAATAAAATGCGTACTTTTTGGTTCAAAAAGTATGCTAATTAAAATTTTTGCTATTCTGCTGCTGGTGCAGGAGCAAATTGACGCCTAATATCTTTAAGTGATTCCTGATATTCAGTAGCTTTTAAGTCTGCTAATTTACGCAATTTACTTAATTGTTCAAACGTTAGACGTGTTTTTCTTGTATCAGTTAAACGTAATGCAGTGTTATCCTGGTATTGTTTTTCGTCTTTGTCTTCAGCATGAGCTTCTGAAGGCGATTTATTGCCTACTTCTCTTGTAGGAATATTAGGATTTTTACTCATCATGTCAACTTTTGCTGACACTTGTGTAAATGCTGGTGCTTCTAATTCAAATAATAACATGCAATTATTTATCCTATCCACGCCTACGTGTTCTGGTTCTAGGATAGATTGTACCTGTTGTGGGTCGTGTGTTTACATCTTTGTTGTATGTATTAAATGCCATATTACCTGATGTTGCCCTGTGATTCTTCCACAACACAATCCTATCAATATCCGAACCATCTATGCTTACTCTTGTGTTTACATCTACAGTAATTGCGTCTGCGGTGTCCTGCATCAGTCCTGTGACAGCATTGTTACGCAGATATGTTCTTGCTTGTGCTTGTGTGAGTGTTGGATATACTTCTGCCAAACAAGCCAATAATCCTGCTACAAACGGCGCACTAAAACTTGTGCCTTGACTAAAACTAATAGTGTCCCAGTTTGGTTGGTTCTGTTCCTGTCCTGGATAGGGAATACCATACGCAATCTCGCTGTTTTCCCAGGCGGATATTATTGATTCTCCTGCGGCATAAACATCTATGCCTGGACCCCAGTTGCTGAAGGTTGCTTTTCCTTGATCTGTGTGGTTGCTGAAAGCACCTACGCTGATAGCACCACTCATATAATATTTGTCACCTCTGTGATAGTAATCTCTAAATGGAAAGGTTCCACTACCAAACGGAAACTCATAATCTTTGTTCACATAAGCCGCGGTCTGAACAAGATAGTTGTCCCAGTTATCGCCACCTTCTACATCAATGTATCTATTTTTGTTGCCTGCGGAGATGGTTACAATAATACCTTCCGCAATGGCATCTTCTATGTCGCTATCCACTGAAGGACTGTTTACTTGGAAGTTGGTGTTGCTCACAAAGTCTTCATCTGATGCATATATACCTCTTGCGTGTAGTTCAGCGGCTGTTAGATTGTTGCCTGATCCTTTGTCAAGATCCACTCCTTGAAAGTGAGCCCAAGCGGCTCCGGTGAGATTGTTTACTGTTCCCAAACTCACACTCACAATAGTAGGATTTTTTCTACCAGTTGCTGGATTTACTGCTTTGGTTCTGTGGAACTCTCTGATGTATTCAAAAGTTCTGTCTGTGCTGTTGCCACCGCTCAAGTTCCTTTCGGCTCTGAGGCTGTAGTTATACACGTTAGCACTGTTGGCAGGTCCGTATAGTGTTCCTGCGGCATAACTGGCACACGCCGTTGGATGACTGTTTACTTCTTGTGCATCTGCGGCTCTTGCAAGTGCAAAGGTGTAGGTGTAGTTTGTGCCACCTGTGATTGTGTTGTAGTGTTGTCCCCAGTTGTAGTCCACTGCTCTACTAAAAAAATCTTCGTGGTCATACCAGGTGTGCTGGTCCACTATAATAACATCTACATTTTTACCACTTGCACTATATGTCACGTTGGTGTCAACATATCTGTCATCTGAACTTGCGGCATCTGATCCCCAACCAGATCTGTTGGCGCTTTCTATGTGTCTCAATAGTCCCCAACTTGTATGATTAACCGAATATTTTATTGCTGGGCCTGTGCCATCTGCTCTTGTGAATGTTGTTGTTGCTGTGGCACTGGTGCTTTTGTCAAATCTACCTGTGTAAGTTGATTCTGTGATTGTGATATCTCTATCTAAAACTGATTGTGGCATCACCTGTTGCACACGTTCGTCAGCCGCAACCGTTTGTGCTTCTTCCATTGTGAGCATATAACCTGTGGTTCTTGAAGTTGGTCGTCTGTCCTCACAGTCAACACTCCTATCTGGAATGTGTAGAGCACCACCTGGTGTTTCCATATCATCATAAAATGCTTGGATGTCTTCACCACGTTTCAGTGTGACTTGGAACAGTTCCATTATGACTCCAGTTGTAATAAAGTAAGTGTAACTGTTATTACGCTTGTACTACCACTTTTATTTGTAATCATAGTAGGAATAGTTGTTGTGGGTGTGCTTTCGTTGTTGAAACCAAAAGCACCAGGAGATATTAGCACAGTTTCAGCACCTGTTGTGATAACTTCTGCTATGACACCTGCATCTGCTGTAGGGTCTGTACCTTCTGCTCTATCTTGGTCTGCTGCTCTACTTGCGTCATCTGTGTATATACGCACTCTAGCCGCTCTGCTTGTGTATACTTTGAGCAGTGCATATCCTTTAAATCCTGTGATATCAACGGAAGCCTGATTGCCATCTATTAGAAAGCCTGTAACACCATCTTTTGTAGTTCTGCTTTGTAGGCTACTGCCTCCTCCACCACTTGAATCTTCAAATGTAAAACCACCTGAACCATCTGTAGTGAGAACTTGCCCATTAGTGCCATCGCTAATACCTAAATCTGTAAGTGCTGAAGGTATAGTGGGAGTGCCCGACAGGCTTCCATATGCACCATCAAATGCATCTGTAATACCATATCCTGCTATTGTTGTGGGTTTACTTGTAACATCTGCAAATGCTACACTTGTTAAAGCGCCAAGTCCACTTGCTGTGGGTGGAGTATATGTGATTACACCTGTTGAACTGTTGTATGCTAGTGTGCCTGCGCCACTGGCACTAGCCTGTGTAACACTGATGTCTGTAAGTGCTATGCCACCGCCACCACCTGCACCACTGATTACAATGCCACCTACAGTTGTGCCATCGCCTCTGTAAAGTTTAAAATCATCTTCATCAAGTGCAATATCACCTTCTTGCAACACATAGTTGTCGCGAATACCTTGCACTCTTTTAAAGAAAAGTTTTCTAAACGCCATAGAAGTCTCCTATAGCGTATTTATTATGCTTCAGGTGTTGCTGAGCCTACTGGACTTTCAGTGCCTGTTGCGTCGGCTTCTCCGGCGCCACCTTCTTCGCCACCGCCCTCTGTTTCTGCTTGATCATCAACAGGAGTTTCTGGTGTAAATGTGTCTAGATCTGATTGTATACCGCCTGCAGTTACACCAACACTACGCATACTAGGTAGTTCACTATCAACACTGACATCAGCATTTTCTTCACGCCACATTTTTGTATTTTCTAGCATTTCTTCTTCGCTCATACCCAAGTAACGTTGCATTAGAAAACGTTTACTCAAATATGGATACTGTTCTAAACTAGTAAATGTACCAATTCTAGCCGCATCCATTTCAGTTTCACGAAAACTACTAAAGTTTTGTGGCTCATTAAAACGTAATTCAAATGTACCGTTGTCTATTTCTACACCACGCCACTTGAGATACATTTTAAATTCTCTGTCAAATGTTCTAGCAACTAGTCTTTGTAGTCTTATACAGTATTCATTAAAACGTTTTTCCTGAATCATTGCAGTACCTACACGACCATCATTATATGCACCGGGCGATTCTTCAATTCCTGTTGGCAAATAACTGCTTGGTATACGTAGTCCACGGAATAACTTGTTAGTAAAATATTTTAAATCGTCAATTTCACCTAAATTAGTACCGCCTGGTAATGTATCAACTTTAGATCCACGTCCTTCTGCAGTTTGTGGAAAAAAATAATCTTCATTGGTACTAAGTGGATTATAAGTTGTGTCCATAATGTTAACACCACCACCAGTTTTACTTGGTATACGTCTCTGGTGTATTTCATTTTTAACACGTTCAACGAAACTCATAGCCATATGACTAGGCATATTACCTACGTCTATATAAAACACACGTCTTTCAGGTGCACGTTGTATACGATAGATAATAATTGCATCTTCAAGCAATTCTTTTTGTTTGAATACTTTAAAAACTTGTTCTAATATACTGTTACCAAAAGGCCAGTTAGGATCTAAACCTTCTGTTAAACTAGTATGAACTATGTGATCTGCTTCAACTGCTTTTTCATTTAATGCACGATCAAAACGTCCTTGTGCAGTAGCACCTCCACTACCATCATAAATGTTACTAGGTTGTATGTAGCCTCTATTTTTGTATAAATCACCCTGTTGGCCGGGATCAGCAAAAGTATTTGCAGTAGCAGTTAAGTTTTCAAAGTTTGGATTAATATCTTTTATAACATACTGTTCAGGCTTTTTACCTTCACTCTCATTAACAATAATTTTAGTAACTTTGTTCATTTCTGTCCAAAACCACTCAAATGTTTCCGGATCACGAATGAATACTTGATCGCCGTATTTTAACACGTTACGAAAAATTTTAAAAAGTCTTTGGTTAAAATCGTTTAGATTATTCCAATTAAGTAACTGCTTTTTGATAATATCAACTTCACTTTCAGTTGGATTTTCATTAAAATGTATATCAAATCCAGTGCCGTTTTCTTTGTTAACTTGTGTACAGAACTCAGCAAGAATATCCAGTGCAGCATTTATCTCACTGTCAATATCCATAGTTTCATACTGTCCATAACGTTCAGTACGATTAGGATGTCCTATATAAACTTCAGGTAAATGACTAGCATAGTGACTGTATTTTGTGCCGTCACTACTGCCTCCAGTACTTACGTTTGTAAGTGGACTACTATTCTTTACTAATGTAAAATGCTTTTTCCAGCTCATATCTTATTATACTACCTTATTGTGTATTTACCTAATTGTTTTTAGGTTAAAACTGTTGAGAGGCTATCCATTTTGTTGTTTGTGCCTCGCATTACTTTCGTTAATTCTTCTATTTGACGTTGTAGAACAGGTGCGTTTACATCTATAGTTTTAGATCCAGTTGCAGTACCACCACCCGATTGATTATTTGCAGGAGGTATATTAGTAGAAGCGTTATTAATACCTTGTCCTGTATTTGCCATTGCAGTTGCAATTCCGTCTATGCCTTGGAATGCTGACACTTCAGAATTATAAGGGCCTGCTGATGTACTGCCTCTTATGTTTGCCATTCCTGCTAACGCTTTTATACCATCATTAAGTTTTTCAGTTGCAGATCCTAAAAACGCAACTATACCACTACTATTTTTTAACAAAGAAGTAGTTAATGCACTCATTGTCATTCCTAAATCTCGATTTTTATTTTCTAATTCAATTAATGCTTTAGTAGCTGCATTCTGACTGGTTCTGATTCTGTCATAATCGTCTGCAACATCTTCAATAGTCCTATTAATACTAACTGCCATAGTTTTTTGTAGACTTAAAAGGCTTCCTTCTATAGTTTTTACAAAAGTATTATCAGTAAATCTTCCCACTGCGGCAACTAAATCTGCATTATTTAAAAATTCAGATCTAATTGTAGTATTATTTTTTGCAAAGTCTTTAAACGCATCAACTGCTACACCACTACCGCCTTTAATATCTCTGACAGTATTGATTATTCCTTCTGTTAGAGTAGGCATAGCACTGGATAACATTAATGCATCTTTACTTGCTAGACCATTAAAAGTTACTGTATCTAAAATTGCACCTCTCATCTGTGGAAATGCACTAATTAATCTTTCTATTTCTAATTGTTGTTGTGGACCTAGTCTTGCTATAGCTGCTTGTACTTGTACATCTTTACGCTGTTGTCTTTCTGCTTCTTTTTGGCGTTCAATGCTTCTACCAGTCAGTGTAGCAATAGTTTTTTGTTGTAACAACTGTGTTCTTGTTGCTTCTGAAAATTCTCTTGTACTGATTGCACTTTCGTCAATGGCTACGCCGCTCATAGCAAACTTAGACATCATATCTGCAGTGGCTAGTCCTAAATCTTCAAAACTAAACCCTAACATTCTTAACTCTGTGGCATTTTTATTTAATTCTCTGTTAGCTCTGGCAAATTCTCTGGCTCCTCTTAGTGTTTGTCCACCAAATGTTGCCATCTCTTCACCGGCTTTTTGAAAGACATTTGAAAATTCTGCCATTGTTAAATTACTTGCATGAGCATTTACTCTAAACTCTACTAAACTACCTCCTAGCAAAGCACCACTTTGTTGTACTTTTTTAAATGCATCACTAGTAGAATTTAATTTTTCAAATATAAAACCTGCAATTGCAGTAAGCACTTGAGGAGCAAAAACACCTAAAGTAGCACCAGTCAATGCACCTGCTAATTTGCTTCCGAAAGAATCTTGGACTGCTTTTGCAAATTCTGCACCAGCAAAACCGCCTGCAATTCCTAATACTGCTTTTCCTAAGAATCCAGTAGAGTCAGCAATAGTGCCTATCATTGTAGTAAGAGATTGTGCTAGTGCAAATGGTTTACTTTGTAAACTATCGAAACTACGTATTACACCACTGGTTGCTTGACGCATAGTTCTACCATATTTAAAACTAGCATCCGTTGCATCTCTAAAACCTTGTACAACACTTGCACTTCCATCTTTGGTTAAGTTTCCAGATTCTTGAATTCTTTTTCCAAACATGCTTACACTAGAACTACTAGCATTCGCAGCCGCGGCTAATCTTTGTTGTGCTTCTGGACTATTTGCATTATCGGATGATTGTAGTACCGCAAGTATGCGATTCATAGTTTGCTCTTCAGCAAAACCATCTGCAAATACTTCACCTATTCCAGGAACGTTAATAGTAGGCAAGAAAAAAACTCCAGTTATATGCGTATATAAATACACACGTACATATTTATAATGTATTTATATGGAGAAAAACATGGTCGAAGTACCTGAGAATTATTCAATGAATCCTGAACAAATGGCACAAATGCAACCTAATCCATTATCACAGTTCATGAGACAAGCATCGATATACATAAAATTGCCCAGTGGTGGCTTATATTATCCACCTGGTACTATACAACTACCGGAAAATAAAGAAATACCGGTACTACCTATGAGTACACGAGACGAAATTACTGTAAACACTCCTGATGCACTTATGAATGGACAAGGTGTAGTGGATATGATACACAGCTGTTGTCCTAGTATCAAAAATGCTTGGGCAGTACCTATTGTAGATCTAGATACTATTTTAATTGGTATTAGAATTGCAAGTTATGGTGAAAATATGGAATATACAAGTACTTGTCCTAAGTGTGAAAACGCAGATAATTATGAAATTGATCTTAGGCAGTTTATGGATATGCCTGTGAATATGAGTTTGTATGCAGAACCGTTCGAATACAAAGGAATGAAAGTGTTTGTACAACCTATAGATTATAATACACTCAACAAGCAAAACTTAGAGACGTTCGAACAACAAAGATTAATTACAATGGTAAATGATGCTGATTTAAATTCAGAAGAAAAACAAAGAAGATTTGCTGAAATATTTAGAACAATGACCGGTTATACTCTTGCAAACATCACAGGAAGTATTGAAAAAATTGTAACTCCAGACGGAGTCGTAGTTAACAACGAATCTCACATAACAGATTTTGTAAGAAATACAGAGAGACAATTTTACGAATCATTAAGAAAATACATGGAGCAAATAACTACTGCTATTCCAGAAAAAACTGTATCTACTACTTGTGCAGAATGCAAAGAACAATATAGCACACCTTTTACATTCGATCAATCAAATTTTTTCGCATTCGCCTCTTAACACTTTCTAATCCTGAGATTGAGGGGCTACTAAAAGGATACGAAAAGTCAGTTAATGAACTGCGATCCACTATGACTAAGATTGCTTGGTATATGAGAGGTGGAGTTACTCTAAGTGAATTATTGGATATGCCACAAAGTGATTATAAACACTTCAACGCAGTAATCGAAGACAATATCGAACTAAGCAAAAAGACTAAACAAATAATCTTATAAGAATGAACTACGTTCATTCGTTCTTTTCACTTCGTTACAAGAACATTTTTCTTTAGCGAAGCTAACAGCTATCATCTCGAAGTTGAACTCATACTTCACCCGTTTCCGGGTGTAGTAATAAACGAAATCGCATCATCTACGAGTCTCACTCATCTGTTATAAGAAGATTGCATTACTGCACGGAGGCGGAAACCCGTTAACCCCCTACTTCAGCCTTCACTGGTAGTCTCGGAACCGTACACACATCATAACAGCAATGTGCTTTCAGTTGAGGTTGTATCTTTTTCACAGAGCCTCGATCTTTTGTGCCTAAAGTTGGTTTTACTTGTGTCAGCGACGGTTTATTGCGAAGACCGTAAACGCCTAATTGAATTTATTGTGACACTATCTAGCCATTTAATTGTTTGTTAAGAATGCCTTTTTGATGTACTCTTACTCTAATGTGCCCATTGTACCAGTCATCTGATTCCAGTACTTTATATCTGAATTGTTCTCTTGCTTCTATATAAGATAGTTCTGCTTTACTTGAACAGAA